>JGI24021J15306_10012300_pt1 | contig 10625 bp, 8 predicted proteins | sample Ectturendosymbi1_FD_15306 | JGI IMG/M metagenome (IMG submission 15306) | reverse complement strand
GGGGGGGGGGGCGATCGCTCCAATCGCCCAATCCCTTGATCCACCCCTGAGGTGCACGAAAGATCAATCCGTCGATACTGACAATTGATCTTTGAGCAACTGCCCCGGAAAACAGCCTCTGCCATGTGCATTCTGTTTCGTTGTAAGCAATAACTTTACGTTACGTAATATTTACCGTTGGCGTAGCATTAGCAGAGAGGTCGTCAAGTTAATGAGAGAGAAATCTTAAACGCAGCGGCATAACTTTACAAAGCATAAGAAATCAATCAACACCAACCACCTTACTGATTAAGCAATACGACATTTGAAGGACGGCATCACCGGCACCAAGCACACACAATTTTGTTACAGCAACAAACACAGGTATATTCTTACTAGAGCGTAACGAACGTCTCCTGTTGTCATGGTCCCGCGGTGCTCTAAAAAATAACGAAAATGGAGTTAAGTAGATCAGGAGTGTGTCTTGAAAAAGCAATGCGCGGTCTTACGAAAATTGTGCAAACACGGACGAGAAGTATGATGAAGCCAATAGGAAAAATAACTAAACGCAGGATGGCACTGTACCCCGGGCTCATGTCTTGGTATTCCACAACCGACTCTGCTTTGTTTATAAACCTTGAATGAATGACTTCGAGCAAGGGAGTGATGACGGCCATTCCACCGATGCAGTTAATGGAATCCTGCAGACAATTTTAAAACGTTTAAACGCTCAAGAACAAATGACAGGACAAACAGTTTTTTTAATAGTTTTTATCATACTCTTTTATCGGATACGGTGGGATCAAGTTGGCGATAAGTGAGCTACAGTGTTTGTAGCAGGAACGAATATAAAATGTGGGGAAGTTATACACGCTGGATTAGCCGAGATATACACAATATATTGTTGTACGACTTCGTACACAAAGCAGTAACATCAAGCTGCCAGCAAAATCAATGTAGCATCGAGTTCACTGGACAAGCCTTGTACGTTGATGGCCTACTTCAGGAGTTCCCAATCAGGGGCAATGTACCCGGTCCCCCTACGGTGCATTTGCCTCTCTAAAAAGTTACATTTAAGGTTAGAAAAAGAAGAGGAAAACATTCATATATTATTTATTTCCAATTATTTATATATATATATCAGTGAATATTATATTCAAAAATCATTATACGCTTATTGTTAAATATATTAACTTTGAGACATAAAAACGGTGTCTACCTTTATAGTTCTAAAAATCTAAAAGCTCTATTAAAATTCAGTGGATTTTTGTTATTTTACTTAGCCATTTTGTCATAAAGAAATTTTAGAGGACATGCTCATCTGCCGAAATACAGAAGGGGTACATGGTAAGAGAAAGGTTTGGAAGCCCCCTGCGACGTGGTTTTGCGGTGTCACCACCCACAAATTCGATTGGAGATTCGACTGTCAAAGTTCACTGCACTCACGTCACGGCGTATTCTTGCAAAACAGATAAACAAATAAGCCACAAACAACCGCAAATTACTTTTATGTCCCACGTGTAAATCTTGTGTCCAGTTAAACGCCCATCCCTGGGAGTGTCGTTCAGAGATAAGTCCTTGCACACGTGCTTGTAGCACGCTTTCGCCTCGTAGTAGAGAACGACCTTTGACGATGGTATATCCTCAAATGGACCGTCTACATTCCTGCTGGTTTTCCACATGTCCGGACCTGTAATCGGAAAATATTTCCAGAGATGCACAAAGGACCACAGCGACTGGACGAAGAAAATGTAAGACAAACACATACTGTAAATTTATTGTAAGACAAACACATACTGTAAATTAAAGCTGTAAGACATGTAAGACAAACACATACTGTAAATTAAAGCTTTTTTTACGTTTGCACTTCATGTTGCTTCTGCCATTACGCATCAAAATCATAAACACTTTGGATTAAATTTCAGCGCATCCGCCTAATTTTCCGAAAGCTGAATACAACTGAACAGTGAACATTCGCTTTTCATTTCCTTGACAGGCAGGTGATTGTAAGCACACAATATAAATGTAGAATCACTTTGATTTAAGCATGCTGATCTAAGAAGTCAGCGCTACATGATATTCCCACTGCGTTTCTACAGCAATGGCAAAAACAATAAGAACACAACCACCTGGTCGCCGTGATCGGACAAGTTAGGATGAATTTATTTTCACATATTATAAAACCAGACTCTAATTTCTTTTAACGTTGCTTCTGAACGTAATTAACGAAAACGGTAAAAGCCTGCCGGTTATACGGGAAAAAAACAAAATTCCCAGAAATATAAAATTATGGTTGAGCCACAGGAAGCATAACTTTAAAAAAAGTCTACCTGCATATACAACACACACGACAAGTGTCATGCTTCGCGACAGGTCTTAAAACTACAGTAAAGCCATAACACCAAATGTGGTGAAGGGAGTAAATAGTTTTGATCGCTCGTCTTCCGCTCAAAACTCTCGTTCCCACATATCGCCATGTTTCGCACAAACACGAAGCGGCAACTTCTCACCGGCGTTGTACAGCATCGTCATCTGCGTTTCCTTCAGCGCTTCGTTAAATACAACAACGGAGCCAAGTTGCCCGAGCAACGACGTCGCTTGACCCCACACGTCGTCCTGGGAACCGTTGTCAATGGCAACGACGCGGTCGGAATTGGAGGAATTGTTCTCACTGCGATTTTTTCAAAGGATTTTACTAAATGATGGCGAAACAAAGATTGCGTTGAAGATGGTGGCGACACTGAAAACATTACTTTTTATACTTGTTTGGATTCTACTATTTTTTGACCTTTCACAATCCATTGTTTTTCAACTGCGCCATGTTATTTTCCGTTCAATAAACTGTTGGCATTTTAATCAGTTGCTTGACGACAAAATTCCAACAGTCGAGCAATCAACTCACATAGGATGTCAAACCGATGTCTTAGAAATCGCATGTAACAAGCTGCTATTTATTGAATTTGCAAAGATCACTGCAGTTGCTTTGCGACATCAGACTTTTTTGAGAACATCGCAGCGATTTCTGTTATACTTTCACTCAAACCGGCGATTTAACAGAACGCCCAAATTTTTATTAACGCCACACATGAGGACACTTGCGCATTCTAGAAAGCGTTCTGCACTCCAGACTCTCAGCTCCGCATACCATTCATTGGTTGTTCCGTTGGCAATGTCGAGCTTTTTTTTCAATGGGGAAAGCAAACATATTATAAAATCGACGTATCAGAAGCAACGCAGCAACATTCACTGATTGAAGCGCTCAAATGCGCAGTTATTCAATAATTTATATTTGCTTCATTAGAGTCGCTTCACAATGCCGGCCTGTCCTTGCTGGAAAAACAACAACGCAATCAGAAACAGACGCAGGCCGCTATCTTACTTCGACGACTGTCCTTGCACACCATCAGTTGCTGTGAGATTAGTGCGGTGACCGGACGAACCGATGTGAGAGAGCGTGAAACTTGACGGAGAAGGAAATCTGCATTTAACAAAAGAATTCGGAACAATCGAAGCAGTGCGATTTCTTTGGAACTGACTGATACATACGCGACCTGTGGATATGGCTCATGACATCGCATGGCATAATAAACCTTTTGTCCTCGTGCAGCGAGGCCAGCGTTAACAACCGCTCTCACCTAATCGATGTAGAAAGTCGTTGCACGTCGTCGATTGTGATCGTTAGTATTCCGTTGAAGCCGATGACTTTGCGCGCAGGGTGGTGGACGATTTGGATGCAGTGCTGATGAAAACGAACAGCTGCGCGCCTCATGTAGTGTATGGTGAAACGCACACGCGTGCAAAGCCGAAGCTTACCCATTTGTTGTCGTCGAGAGGATACTCGTTCAGTTTCACGGAGTAATAGTTCTTCTTGGTGCTCACTGCCACCACGAGCTGGCAGTCACAGGTGAAGAAAGCTTCCATGCCGGTGCCTCCGTCGGTAGAGAAGCTGAAGAAAATTCAGAAAACCTCGTGCTTACCAACTGCGCCGGAAACGACGTCCCCCACCAACTCCTAGCAAAAAACTGTTTTGAAGGGCGTTAACGAAAAAAAACGCCCGGAATTTTTAAGCTACACGGCTTCTATTTACCTTCTTTGATGCAGATATCAGCAGAAAAAAAACAAGAGACTGCATCCCTGGAATGAAGTGTCTCGGAATTGTATCCACGCACATAGAAGTCCTTTAATGATGACACCAAAACCAGGTTTTCACGAAATTTTATTTAAGAGAAAGCAAAGGTAACTGTCCCTGAATGATTCGGCAAAAACACCGAAGAATCATATATTTTGTTGGCGATTCTCCATTCAACTGAAAATATTCCAGCCAACAGAACGACAAACTAACCATTAAACTATAGGTCGGTTATAGCGCCAACCAATAAGTGTTTAAGACATTTATTGGATTTTTTGAAACACACTCGTCTCATGCTGCTGTCAACAAGCTGCCACCTGTACAGCTGCCGTCTTTTGCGCGTCTTCTCGTCATGCGGAAAATATTCAAGACACACCCAGGCGTGGATAGCGAAAGCGTTTCCTCCCCATTTCTTGATCGTAGGTACAGTGATACCCTACAAAAATGAAAGTGAGGCTGAATCTTGATCGGAAATTATAAATATAGAAACGATTAAGCTTTTGAACATAAATTAATGAACGAAAGAAACCGAATGAAACGTTTGTATAAGAATTTGTTTTCTAATAAAGTCACTTTACATAACAGCTTGAATGCAAAAACGAAAAAATATCAGAAATACTAAAGAGCATCTGTTAAGGGTACGCGCGTCTTTGAAACCCTCCCCTCTCTACCGCTCCCTGAAGTCTGGAAAAGCTCAACCCACTTTTTCCCAACACCTGTTGGCCCGGTGCTTTTTTTTAATCAAACTCGGTTATTCCGACTGCAACTGATCGGAAGCTATGTAACAAATAACCTGAAAATAGTGTTTTGTGGAAGTTTGGTGTTTGCAAGGTGCTAGTCTTTTCAAATAGAACCGTTCTCACATTTTCTGATACTCACCTGTAGTCATGAATCTTAGGTAGTGATTGAAAGAATGCTATCTCAGGTACAGGCGGCAGTGATTGTATTTTTGCGAAGAGTTAACGGCAGGACACTTCGCGACAAAGTGCGCAGCTGTGAAATTCATAAAGCCCTAAATGTGGAGTCACTTCTCCGAATAGATATATCCCGGATACGATAGTTCGGCCGCGTGATCGCAACGGTCGAAAAAGGTTGGCGAGGCGAGTCCTCGGGAAGCGACCGGATCCCTCGTGCTAAGATTTTTCTCTTTTTCTGTCCAAAACGTCCATTTACACGTACGTTCATTAAATTTTACTGGCGTTAAATTCGACACACCACGAGACGGGCCTGCAAATAAAATTGAGAGTTCTTACATTATGCTCAAACAACGCATGTCATTGCAAAGCGCGTGGGTTAACCCGACCGGCGCTGCTTTCTGATACTTTCCAGTTGATGTTCTGCGATCAACCTTACCGAGGTTTCATCATGCAAATCGAAGAAGTAGGCTGGCTTCCTGTCATGCATTTCCTTGTGCGCCATCACTGACAAGCTCCCAAGCATTCGGTCAAAGTATATATTCTAAAGCAAAGAAATCAGTCGAACGTCGCAACAACCACGTAAATTCAGCACTACAAGCACAAACGCCCTGCGAGCATCACGAAAAGTCGGTGGATCTGCGCTGATCGCGTTTTGCGGCATTTCGCATGCTCAGCGCCAGGGCTGAAATACATTCAGTACAAGACAGTCAGATATGTGCACACAACGTGTTGTGTTGGAGAAACGACATCTGGTCACGTGATCTACGACAAGGCGCAACATATGACGATGCCTATAAACAACGATCGGCAAAATCGCGAACGGAATTTCCGTCAAACGCGTAAAAAGGAACGTGATACGCGCCACACGACCTCAGCTTTGTTGCATTTTTCACGTTCAGACAAAACCGAGGTTGTTACGTCAAGAAAGCGGAGTACACACCCAGCACAATCATGCAGGTCTGAAACTAACTAGCAGGCAAACAAATTCAACAAGACCAACCCAGGGTATTGCCATTAAATTGAAAAAAATTGCCGAGAACACAGCGTGAAACAGCGTACACGGTACTCACCTCGAACAAATAACTTACCAGATGCTGATGGCTGCTTGAATCTTGTCGAAGCAGCTCGAAAAAGGCCAGGGTTTGTCGAGGGGTCAGCGAAAAAGAGCCTAGTCTTTCTATGAGGGTGATCAGGTTGAGCACAGTTTGTTGATGGAGCGCAGGTGAGTCGATCAGACTAGCTGCGAGAGATCCATGACTCAGAGGTCGAACAACTTAACGTAGGAACGCAGGTCTAAAAAACGCTTTAAATCCAACATATTGTATCTGGTTGCACTGCGAGTGCACCGAACTTAAGCAGCATACAAAATATTCCCAAGACAAAAACAGGAACTTTGACGATTCTGCACAGGTTGGTAGTTGCTTCAGTAAGAGCCTGGAAGTGTCCGCTGCTGCCAAGAAAAGCTGATTAGCCATATCCGATGTCGGTGTGGGTGGCTTGCGACAATGACTTAACGATGCGCGATTACCTTCAGTTCAGCTCAAAAATCACATACACACACAGTCTTTCTTGCATTTCTGACGATATCCCGATTTTGATTATATGCTTTGAGCGTTTCATCGCGCCCACACCCTACGCCAACCTATCGTTGGCGCTTTTGTGACTGGTTTACCATCGCATTGTCAATTGACTCCGAAACTCCGCGGTCGATAACGCTGACGAGCCAGTGCCGCATTAACAGGCGAGCGGGCGCACCAATGTTCTGCTTTTCGGTTCCACCAATGTGTGCTTTACATTTCATCAAACAGATCGTGGCCGATGGCCCTAAAGCAACACTACTATGCACAGAAAAATATCTAAAATAGCGTGCAAATTGATTTTAACTCCAACCTATGACGCGTGTGATGATCTTGCAGTGGCATGCGAGTATCTTGTTCGCCGCGCACGAAGTGAACAGATTGAGCAAGACAGACGAAAGCCAGATTTGCTCTTCCAACTGCAACAGCAATCAATACGTTAAATCAAATATCTCTCTAAAAATAGCCTGCTATATAGGAATACGTAAAAAGGGCTGGCAAACATTTACGACAATAGCAAGATTCACGACAATGTGTGGACTTTAAAAGCGCCGCACTCCTTTGTAGGGACAAAGATAAAGTGATAATCTCTACAAGCACTTTAAATAAAAACAGATTAAATGAAAACTTGTGATGACGCCAACAGCGTAAGTATGATACCAAAATAGCAAGAAATAAGGAACTGCACATGACAGCTGTCTACTGTATATCCACACTCACAGTAACATTAGCACAACCTGAGCATAGATTTAGTTAAAATTTTACAGCGTGGCAAGCAATATTCTGAAACCGGGCCCCAATTATGGCGACGCTGCCGCGAGGCACGCTTATCAACTTCTTCACTTGGATTTGACGTACAATAACAAACAAACATTATTGTGCAGAATGTCAAATTCTGCAATATCTGAAGATTACAAATGAGAAGGGTTCTACTGGGAGTTCACAATTTTGTTGAAAAATGACCAGACCTTGATTAAATCAGACCTCTAGCTAAAAGCTGCGGACAATTGAACACTCAAGACAAAATGTTGATGTCTCAGTTGAAAGCAGGTTGTAATGGAATGAAGAATGCCATTCTTCAAGAATGGCAAGAGCACTCCACTTCAAACAGTTAGTGTGCCATGAGAGACATTTCATAGCAAAAAAACACGAAGGAAAAAATGTTGAAGGTAGAAAATGTGACCTGTTTGATGTCCGGCAACCAGTCGAAAAGCATCAACACAACAAATACGTTCATGATAGGGCGAGGCTGAGATAGCACGTCATCGCTCTCGATGCTCTGGACAAAACACAGAAACAAAACTTGACGCAATTCCCTTTTCACCGGAACCTGAGAAAATCAGTCAAGGTTTACAAACAACAGTTGAATAATTGCGCATAACAACACATCATTGTTGATTCTCAGCCTTATTTACATTAGAGCAAAAAGCATGAAACGATTTGCGCATCTGATAAAAAGCAAGATGTCGCGCACAGGATACCTGTGTTCAACTCCCCATCGACTAAAGTCAATGAAATATACGAAATTAAAATCATATTTGCAATTCTGCGTCAGTTTGCCGCAAGGCCGATGCGCTTGTGACACATATTTATATCATATCTTTATATATATATATGAGCTAACATCTGTAACACCAGACATGATAATCCGCCTTGTTGTCAAGAACAGACGCGCACACGGCTTCCACAACAACAAAAACGAGTGCAAAAAAACAAGTAGCATTCCAAAATAAAATAAACCAATAAAATACAACGATAAAACCGAACCAACACAAAACTGACCATGCTTAGGAGAGCGACAATGATTTCTGGCGATGGAATGCACATGACTTTGAAATGATCGAGCATGAACGAGGCGCCCAGGTCTCTGCTGAACTGATCCTGCTCACAGATCACGTGCACAAAAAGAAACGACGTCATGCATTAACCATTCATGAACAAGCATGCACCTGTTAGCTGCGGGGACGGTTCGGCGTCAAGGTTAATGCCAAATATATCGATGAAACCTGACCACAGCTTATTGCTTTATCACCGTAATTTGCTACAGCCGAGTCTAGCGACATACAAAGGTTTATGTAATCCTCAACTTGCTCCGAGTTAGTTTGCGCTTGCAGAGATAAATCTTCCAGCAGCATTTGCAAAAACACGTCCACTTTCGGCAACACCTGCGTGTATTGCGTTGCTGTTTGTCGCGCTGATAACAATAAGTCCTTGACCTCAACGTAGGCATTCCATGTACAAGTGGAAACGAGCAAACGGCATGCACGCAGTGAAGCGGAACACGTCAACGCATGAAAATTTCACCTTTGCACTCATGGAGCCAGCCACGAGTGACTTGACGATTGTGACGAACTGAACAGCAAACTTGTCGCTCGCTTGTGTCGCCGACGATCCACAGCCTGCCAGTGCCATGACAACAATCGAATCCAACGCAATATCACGCGTAACAACATACACTGTACATGCGGTTCTTTTAGATTTATGCTGAAGAGTAAACAAATGTGTGCTTCACAAGCGAACAGGCGTTAAGTGGCAAACTTTCTATCAAGCTGTGACAGCAACTTCGGTCCGGAAAAAGATGAGTGAGTGTGGCACACAAACGCAGTACCACTGATTGGAAATTGCAGAAAATGTTTTTCAGCATTTAACTCCGGACTGCCAAGGTCACCCAGTTCCCACAACGCCGCTGCCTTCATCAAGCATGAGTATCGGGTAGAAAAAAATTTAAACCTTCTGCGGGTGACTGTGCACCGGTTGAACAAAATACAATATCAAGCACTTAATTCCATCAGGCAGTCCTTTTCGTAAACTTTCTCCATTCGGACACGACTCACGTGATCGAAAGTTGCGCAAAACTTCCTTGAGATGAGAAAGGCAGCCGTGCTGGAGCAGCATCATTTGAAGAGCGGGTCGGTCGAAGGTGCGCAAGAATTCTGGTATAAGACCTACAAGGAGACGAGAACACATCTTTGCACGGTCAGCAACACACATATAATAAAAACCAAGCGACAGTTTTCCTGGGGCAAATAACGTTAGCGAACTACCTACATACACGTAAAAACAAAGATTTTCAAGTCAAAACCAGCATCATGTGATGACCTGCCAAGTAAGATTGACATGTTTCAACCGTCAAGTAAAAACAGGGGATGTGAAACGGGGCCTAACACAGCTTTCCAATCCACAGCTCGTTGTGTTTGTTCGCACACACAGCGACCTAAAGTTTATCGATTAGTATCCTGCTCGTATTCTAACAGCATTCGGCCACCATACCTGCACTTTTCAGAAAAATAGCATTCAGAAATTTGATCTAAGCACAGATGACGACGCGGGTAAGACAAAAGACCGCTGCGGCAGCATACATTTACAAAAAGATTTTACGGTGCCATTGTGGCAATTACCCGGGCCATTTAACACATTTTTGAAAATTTTCAGTGATCTCGTCCGTGCAACTCTGTAAATCCGCAAAACAATTAACCGTGCTGCAAAAATTTCACAAACACACAATTGAAAAATCGATCTTCAGAGTAGAAACTACAACAGCGTCACACTTACTGATCATCAAAACTAGCATGTCAGGGTTGTTTTTAGCTTTTGAAAGCAGTTTGAAGTACTCCCCAAGAACTTTCTTCACGTCAAGTTGGCACTGTTGAAGAAACGAATCGTTAAAAGAGAAAAACGTGAAAACGTTTAAGCCGCACAGGAAAAGAGGTTCCGACACATATTTATGATCACGATCCGCATGAATCTGGGAATTTAATGCTAAGCCCTTAAACTTCAAGAACACTTTCTTCAAATATGAAACCATCGTGTTTTTCAGACTTCAGCTCTTCGAACATGTGGAAAGCTTTTCGTGACCAAAGCATAATTAAATGCTTGGTCCTCACGCGATCCGAGCTTGTTGGTCAAAAATGTTTTGAACCGAACCGCGCGCGAGCGAAATAGTGGGCACAGCGAAACACAGAAGCACTCCACGCTCGTTTCTTCAGATCAAAGCACATCAGAAACAACTGAAGAGTGCCAACA
>JGI24021J15306_10012298_pt1 | contig 10627 bp, 6 predicted proteins | sample Ectturendosymbi1_FD_15306 | JGI IMG/M metagenome (IMG submission 15306) | reverse complement strand
AGGGCGTAGTGGGGGGGAGCAACAACAACGGTTACGACGACGACCAGTGCTCCTACATCGCAGTTCCCCACGACCACATCGCCTACCGCTACGAGGTGCTGAGGGTGATCGGCAAAGGCAGCTTTGGCCAGGTAAGTTTTGTCAGTTTAATTGCACAATATCGTCATGGGCGCGAAGCCTTTATTTGTTGCTTCGCCTTTTGCTGACATTGCGTCTTGAAGGGACAGTAAAAATATTTAAATGACAAAAAATTTTTTTAACAACAACATTGTTTAGCAGCTTAGTTTTTGAATTTATATTTCTTGCTTGGCCGTGTATTTGTGAACTCATCACGCATGACTTAGTGGTAAACGAGTATATCTGAGGGAGGCTGCCGTGAAGCTAGCGTGTAATATTGACTGGGAAACATCTCGCAAACGAAGACCTGTGTGCGATAATCTACGCGTACTGCTGACATTCACCCGTTGACATTCACTCGAAACTCGTCAAGAAGTACAGAAACTTCTATAATGTTGGCGAAGCGGTACCTTTACAGTTCAGCTTCTAAAATAGCTTTGTTTTTTATAAATGCGCCAGACGTGCAAACATATAGGAGCGCCAGAGCCACGAGAAACAAATATTGGAATCGTCAAAAAGATTTCTCATTTATATATTTTAACATTATGGTGACAGAGATGAAAAACACACCCGCATGTCTTGAAAACAGTTCCTGGTTTGTGGCAACGAAAACGTAGACCGCTGATCTAACTGCAAATATATCTAAGGCCCTTGAACTTACGCAACAGAGAAAAGCTTGTGCCCTTTTGAAGTTTCAAGATTTTGGGGGTGGTTTGCAATCAGTGCGCGAGGAATAACATCGGGAATTTTGTTCTCGTTGCTTCATTCGACTCTACTTTTCCTCCTTTGTTGCCTTTTTTTAAAGTCATCGTTTTTACTTTTTATTGAAACGGTAGGATTTTTATTCCCGATCTGGCGCAATCCCTCCTCTTAAACGAAATATTGGAAAAAAATAGCTGGGGAAAAAAGCTGATGAAATTAACCGTGATTCGCCCTTGAGGATCTCAAAGCTGACAGTTCGCATTTTGAACCCGCTCGAAGTTGACGGTTCGCATTTTGTACCCGCTCGAAGTTGGTGGTTCTCATTTGGAAGCGGTGGTAACAGTATATATAATTTATAAACGGAGAATTCAGCCAAGGTTGTGCACAGTCGTGAGATTTTCTGCCACCGAAACATGGCCTTAGTTTCCTCTATCGCACTGTTGCGAAGCCTGTTTGCACCATCCGACCTGCTTTTTTCTGACGCGAAAAAGGAATTTTGCCACACAATTGTCAGTGTGGAAGGTCAGGAAGAGAGTTTATAAAAAAAAAGGAACATGGCTTTTGTTGTGCGTGTGTCGCTTTCAAAGCGTTTTTTCATCCCCGAAATGTTAGAAATTAGATTTCGATTCGGTTCGTTTCGCCCTCCGGCGGGTCAATTGGACGCTTGGTCGTTGAGTGCTTGACAAGCAATTCGTTTTCGTGGACGTGGGGAGTAGGTCTGCGCTCGCCTTTGTTTAACTTGACATGCTGACGTGACGTTACGTGACGAAAAACACAGGTTACTGGTAAATTTTCGTTCGCTCTGTTGCGCCAACTTGGCCGACAGGCAAGAGTCATAGGTTTTCTGTCAGCATTTCATTTGAAACAAGGAGAAAAGAGTTTCTATACTTGTACGCGCCTAGTGGTGTATTATGATACATTTTCAGTCGTTTGATTTCCTGGGATCAGGATTCGATTGGTGCCAAAACATTTGGGAGATTCTCCATTGTACAATCTCCATTGTCTTAGTAGAGCGTCATTAACACTGGAAAACCCCATAAAATGCCGGGCAAAAATGGCAAAAATTACAAGATTTTTGTACTTTTCCAATCCATGCATTTTTGGGTCTTGCTTGACACTGTATTATGAAACCTGAACAAGGCATATCGTTATTTTCCCTCGTAGACTTTAAAGTTTCTTGCTGTTTGGCCTGCTGGGTCATTTTTTTTGTATCCGATCATCGAATGAACCGCGTACTTGTTGCACAGGTTCTGAAGGTCTACGACCACAAGAGTCAAAGCCATGTTGCGCTGAAAATCGTTCGAAACGAGAAACGCTTCCATCGGCAAGCAGCCGAAGAAATTCGGATCTTGGAGCATTTGCGCAAGCAGGACAAGGTACGTTGTTACTCTTGTCGATACACTCTGACTGATTCAAGTCTGTGTTTCATGAACTTCTGTCGCTTGCCGGTAAATGGTGAAAGCTTGCTGGGGGCTAGGTGGGGAGGAAATAAAAACACGAGTTTTGAAGCAGCGTTTTTTCCTGCAAAATGGTTTCTGGCTGAAAAATACGCTTCGGACAATGGAGTCGTTCGGTTTTTTAGAGTGGCTGTATCAAGTGTTGTGCTGCAGGCAACGGCAAAACTTCACGTTTTTCATCCGCTCCATCGATTTCGAATGAAGTTGTGTTTCGTAACAATGCACTGTTGTACGCCCAAGCGAAAAAGTTGTCGCGCGCCTTAGCTTATTATCAAATTCGCCTTCCGCGCGCGCTTTGAGACAATGCTGCGCGCCTGCGAACGTCCACGAATGACTTGAAACGACGTGTTTGTTCACAAGTCGACGACCTCATGCCAAGATAGCAGTCAGTCCCATTGCCTTGATTTGCACTGGCCCTTATCTCGCGGCCTGGCTTGTATTTCGTTCACGCGTTCCTTTGTTCGCAAACAAACAAACAGGACAACACGATGAACATCATCCACATGCTGGAGAGCTTCTCGTTCAGGAATCACATATGCATGACCTTTGAACTTCTCAGCATAAACCTTTACGAACTCATCAAGAAGAACAAGTTCCAAGGCTTTTCGTTGCAGGTCAGTTGTCGTGGTGTGCCCGTGTTGTTTCCGGCTTGTACAACCGTTCTTCACGTTCTGGCTGAAAAACCCGTAACTCAAAGTCATGTGTTGTACAACTCTCAATTAGGACCTAATTACTGTCTCTTGATGAAGGTAATAGTTGTAATCAGCGTGAACTGTCGGAAACTAAAATGCTTATCACGCAGACAAACGCCGGCAGTAGCATATGGTTTTTGCCCAAAATGTTCATATTGGTACCTTTCTAACTAATTACCGTTCTCTGTCTGAATTCTACCAGTTTTACTATGTGTCTGTTGAAGTGGGAACCAGTGTTTTTTTAAAGGTGTTTTGTGAGACCGTATTTTTCCAACGGTCTCTCAAAATACAATAGAAACTCGCTTTGCTATCACCATCAAATTACACCAGCTATGTCCAACCCAAATGGCTTACTGAGCCAAAAATTATTCATTATCTTAACCAGGACTGCACATTGAATGACATATTAATGAGGGCCGCACGTTGAACGGCTTAGCAAGCCGTTCAATGCTTACTTTAATCTTAGTAAACTAAATTTAACCTAACCTAATCTAATGTACTGAAAGCGTTCGAATCCTAACTGCAATGGTAACAGACGTGATAAAGTGTCACTGAGGACCACCTGCATTAAAAATGTTAAATTCAAGATTATCAGAATAAGGACAGGTTGTCAGTATGTAGGATACTTTCACCACAGCGAACACGTCAACTGGGCCGCACACAACCTTCGACTGGACCGCATGTAGGTCGCGGGTTGGACATGGCTGATCTGCACCAAAGCCTTGCTTTGCGACCATCTCGGTATTCGTAGAAAGTAGTTGCGATCTCTCAAAATGTCTTCGCGCGACCAGAAAGATCAAACTCTGAAAACATGGGCGGCAACTAACCTTTGCTCATCGAGACCACTCACCAGCAAACGTCAAATGTCGTCGTTCACTTCAACAATTTAAAAACTGCTGGAGTGTCGGACTTCAGCAAAGAGCGTTCCAGTTTTAGCGCCAAGCCTCTGGTTACCAAGTGCTGTACACAGTGAGAAGGTATGATTCCTGCGACATCGATTTTTCGCGCCGTGACACTGAATTTGACGAGAAAGCGCCAGTGCTCGACCGCTGAGGAGAATCGCACCGTCCTCGGGAACGCTGTAAACAACATTCGCTAATAAACAAAGCTGTTGACGAGCTGATTCGACATAAAACGAATAGAAGCCCTGTCTGCTTCGCCGTCGCAGCGGCGGAAGTGCGAAAAATCGATCGATACGGTCGGCGACAATAAGGGGGGGCGGAGGGAGTTTACCATCAGAATATAATTACGTTGCGGCGACGTCCTTGCCACTAGAAACACAGTTTGCGGCCTGAAGGGTCGTTGGACATTGTACAGCAAGAACTTTGATGCAGTAAAACACAAAACTCGGATGCAGCAGGAGACAGAATGTGTGTGTTTCGTCGGTCGCCCCTCGTTCGGCGTTTTATTCTCATGTTCTTCGATTTTATATTCTATATTTTTAGGTGTTCTGTTCTTATATTCTTCGGTTTAATATTCTATATCAGGGCTACTCAATTATTTTAAGGAAGGGTCCATTTGCTAATGTCAAAAATTTTCGAGGTTCGGTCACACCCATAAAATCGTACAAACTGGACATGTCTTGGATTGTTCTAACAAAAAACACAACATGTGAATATAATGCGATTGCATATCTATACGGTATATAAATCCGGTAAATAGATAGAGATATTAACCTAAGTTGTCAGCGTTATTTGCTGTTCTGCTGGTGGGAGTAGTGGCATTTTATGCTTTTTGGAAGTTACTTAAATTTTTGTTCCAAAATAGTGATACGAGTAGAAGGTAGTGGTTCAGGTTTTCATTTGTTACAGATACGAAAGTTGTCTTTATGAAGTTATTTCTTGAAAGCGCGGACTTTCAACAGGCAGTGGCGTAACTAAAGGTTTGAGCCTGAGGGAAAACGTAGCTGACCGTGATCCACTGGCCACTCCAGGGGGTCACCAGCCAACACTCAGAGAAAAAGTTGGGAAATGATGGTGAATTCGGATGTGGATGGCTTTAGTAAAACACTAAATTACCGAACAATAATAAAAAAACGAAAAACTACTGAAAGCCAGAAGACTACTAAAACCGAAGTATAAGCTAAGTGGTGGTCCGAGTTTTAGATTTAGCCTGCAGAAGGGGACAATTCGCCCCTCTGGCGGCAGCAGTAAGACCCAGGCACAGTGAGAGTCTCCAGCAACAATTTGCGAGGTGTGAAAAAATTTTTGGGGATACCTTCTTTTGACAGGAAGTTTTCAGGTGTGCAATCAAAAAAAATATTTGTTTTACTGCTACAACATTCTGTCAGAATTCAATTACTTCCAGTTGATATTTGGCTGCGTCCACACCGGTGGTGTCAAGCTGCCGGTGTTCCGCTCGGGCGCTTTCATCAGTGAGTGATGAATTGTTGCCTGCAAATATAACCGAATATGCCCAGCAGATCTTCAGTACCTATAAAATTTTCAATACATATTTGATCCACACATGTGCATCGTGCATGTGTTTTGCTTCAGTTGAGAATTCCGCAATGTCTGTCACTAAAACGGATTTGGGGAAAAACAGCATCAACTGTTTTCGAAAAGAAAAGTCGTCAAACTGTTCGGCAATGTTGGTGATCAACTTTTCAATAAAGTGAATATATCTGGAATCTTCTTGCTTTTATTTTCCCAAAAATGACTCGGAAAATGACTAATTTCGCTTGAATGACATGTTTGAAAATATTAAACTTTTTCTGACAAGTGATCAAATCAAGAGTAGACCTCGTATGTTTGTCTCCTTGCAATTTTGTTCAAGTCGTTGAAGTGCTACACTACGTCAGTCAAAAATCCAACAGTTTCCCTTTCTTTATCATAGGTTTTCTTCACGTTTTGTTGACTTCCCGCAAAAAGACAAAATTTCTTTCCTAAAGGACCAAAATCTCTGCAAAATTCTTCCCTCGTACTCCATCATCTTGCGTGATTATCCACTAGGAAATTTGCATGATTGCATCGTTTTCGGCAAGAAAAGGTTTCACCGCTATTTTTTGCCTTGAATCCACTATTTTCATCAGGAAAGACCTTTTAGTGACGAGCTATTGTTAAACAACTACGATGAAACAATTATCGAACCAGATAAAGATGGCAAACCCAACTCAGGTGTGCAGTGTGCACTGCAATACAGCTGAACACCAGCTTAATTAACAATTGTCAAGTGCTTGCAATCACTCATACAATTGGCGAGGAGTTGCTTTTTAAGAAGCATGGCCAAAAGCGCAAGATTTTGGGATAAACACTTTTGGGTAAAGAATAAACGTATGAGAAGCTGACGAGGTCCGACCGGCACCATCCAAAGGTCCGGATTCGGACCGCGGTCCGCCATTTGAGTAGCCCTGTTCTATATTTTCAGCTGTTATGTTCCTATATTTTAGGTGTTATATTTTTCGGTTTATATTCTATGTTTCGAGCTGTTGTATTAGCTTATATTTTAAGTATTATATTCTTGGGTGTTATATTCTGATATTCTCCGGTGTTATATTCTTACATTCTTCGGTATTATATTCTCACTGCGCCGCGTTGAACTAAACTGACCGAGCTTCGGCGCCTCAGCGTTACGACCCAGGCACCGAACAAACCACGTGAAAATAAGCACCCTCCCAACAACTCGCAGCCAATCTCCACCGCACGCGCTTCGCGGCGCCATCGCGGAAAAACCCTCGTGTGTGCGTTTAAGGGACGTTCCTTCGAGAAACGGTCACGACTTTCTGAAAATAAGAAGACTTGCGTTGTCGCGAAGAAGCGTTTCTTAAAAAAACCAAAGCTAATCGCAAAATCTTAATCGCGCGCGCGCGTTCTTCGTTACAGCTCGTGCGCAAGTTCGCCCACTCCATCTTGCAATGCTTGGAGGCGCTGAACCGGAATCGAATCATTCATTGCGACCTGAAGCCGGAAAACATCTTGCTCAAGCAGCAAGGAAGGAGCGGGATCAAGGTAGGCGCTGCAGGAAAGCGCGCTGCTCTTCAAACCTGTTTGACGTTTTCACCGACGCGATCGTTCAGCTTGCTCAGCTGACGAGCAGCTTGCTGGATGCGCGCTTTGCGATGCTGCGTTCAGTTCGATGGCGGGTATCTCCTGCAAATCGCTTTCCACACCCTTTTGAGGCAACACCAGCGCTTGCTATCTGTTGAATCAATCTAGAGCAGGAGGTGGGGAAATTATTCTCTATCACGGGCCACATCATGCATGAAATATCGCTGGCAGGCGAAAATAAATAATTTTATCTTAAAATTCTACCGTCATCTTCCGTAGGAAAACAAAGAAAGAAAGCATGACAGGTACCGAGAGACCTTTTGCTGATTTATTGTCTTAGTATCTGTTTATCTTAGATTTTCGTTTTGACGCGATATAGTGTTCTAACTTGGGTAACGAAAATTCTGATGCGGGCCATGTTACATGTTTAACCCGGGCCTAATGCGACCCGCGCGCCGAAGGTTTCTAATCCCTGCTCTGGAGTCAGGAGGTCTACCATTCAAAGCTGGTACTCCTACGCGTGAGCCCGTTAGTTTCAGGTGCTCAGTGATCAAGACTGGCAATTGCCAGGGCGTCACGAGCGAATGCGTGTGTTTTGTGAAAACAAAAGCTTAGAGCAGTGGTTCTCAAACTTTTCTGCACGTTGACCCCCAATTAAAGTATACAATTTTATGTAGACCCCGTGGCCTAGTCCAAGAGTTACTAATACAAGGAAAGTATGTCTCAAAATAAATTTGAGTACTTTTTACTTGAAATGCATGATAAAATAATACGAAATCCGAAAATATGCTTAGAACTTAGGGGCCATTCAGTGACCCCCATTCGACCCCATGACTATTTATCGACCCCTTGGATGGTCCAATTGACCCCTGGGGGTCGATATCGAGAACCACTGGCTTAAAGCTTCTGTGTCAGTAATGACGTCAGCTCCTAACCCTGGTGCAGCGACAACAATAATCGTTTCTTACCTACCTACGTGAGTGAGCGACCGATTGGTATGCGCGCGATTTTCGTCGTCCATTAAAGAATTGCGTCGTGCACTGCTGTAGCAGCGGCGATGCTGGTCACGTGACGGCGGCGTCTATGCTCGAGTTTGAAACGGTGTCGTGCGCTTTTTTCTGTACTCTTCCGCGCTACCTGGCACGCGACGTTCGAGGTCACAAGGACAAGTTGTCCACCCGTCACGTGTCGCTTTCTCGCCGCAAACAAACATGGATAAAAAAACTTTCCAGCCGGGACCCTAAAAGAACTTTGGTTTGATCAGTTACAAAAAAATTTTGTTTGATTATTATTTAGTAAAAATTTATTTACTAAAATCGTTGGTTTGATTATTCGCTGATGTGATTTACTGGGTTAAAAGTTGATTATTATTTACCCCCACCGGGGCCCTACCTTGCGCCGTAATGCTTTTCCTTACCTCGTCCTGCCTCCAACCACATCTGCTTTGATTGTTTACTGATGGACTGTTGTCATGACAACCGGGGGGTCTGAGATAACTGTCAGGAATAATGAGAACGTCACATCTGGACCCGTGCCGCTGGTTGAGTGGCTTGCGTCGATGAAGTGAAATGTAAGAAAGCGTCACGCAAAGAGGGAGTGCAAACAAATGCCAGCTTATCTCCAACTATACAGAAATTCGCCATTTTCTGCTTAGCCTTCTGTGTTTGACGCACTAATCCGGTTATGCCGGGAGTGCCCAGTCAGTCGACCGCGGTCTAGACCGTGGACTGGATCACAGCTCGTGGTAAAATTAAAAAAAAAAGTTTTTCTGCAGTGTTTTCCAATTAATCGTGTGTTTGAGAGAGCGCTTGTGATGTGACGTACAGCGATTGTCTGATAACAAGAAAAAATGTTGTGAGGTTAGCTACTGCAGGTGGGAAGCTATGCATGTGTGTTTGCGATGTTGGCACGGGACTGGTAGATCTCGGAAGGTTGGCTGCTTGAAAAGCAGATCTTGATTAAAACCCCTGGGTTGAAATGTTGGTAGAACTGGGTTAAAACGTTGGGCAGACCCTTGGTTAAACGATTTGAGATATTTAGGACAGTAGCGAAATATTTTGTTCTTCGAGAAGTTTTAAAAGCGTCATATTGAAATTTCGCAAAGGCGAAAATGTTGAGCTGTTTCAACCACTATTCTGCGCTTTTCTTTTAACTCGGCAACATCTACATGCCAGCCCGCGCAACTTGCTCAACAACTACAGCGGTCTTAGGCTGAAAGCCCACATCTACTACCAGACAAGACTCAAGGTGGCTTATTTGGGGAAACCACCCAATTCGAAAGTCAATCTTGGCCTGCGCAAAAGAAACGTCACAGAACTACAGGCAAACATTTATTGATTAACCACTCACGTGGCTCCGCCGTACGAAGACCAGTTGATCCCGGACGTTTGTGGCCCCTACGACGTAACCATTGCTGCTTTGAATACTGCGGTTGACACAATCGAAAAATCGCTTTGTTCTGTCTGCAAAAAAACGGACTGCCTCTGCACGCGCTAATTGCTCCTCAGGCCCCAGAATGGCCCGCGCCTCTTTTCGAGTGACTCTTTGCGCTCTGTTCGTGTTTTTCACCGGCCTGTCTTCACGCTCACCCAAAGTGGATGTCAAAATAGTTCTTGGCAATGTCAGACTTTCTTTTAAAATGTTTTAATGGACCGAAATGGTCTCTCAAATTTTTCCAACGCCCTCTCAAAAATGCAGTAGAACCTCCATGCATAACCACCACCGAAGTACACTAAAACCTTGCTTTACGCCCATCCTGGTATTCAGATGAAGTAGTTACGGTCTTTCAAAATGTCTTAACTGTCATCAAGGTTGAACCTTTAAAAAAAACTGCCTGCGACATTGCGACTGCGAGACATTATTCCTGACAGCAACGGTTGTAAGGATGGCCTGAAGAGAAGAAAAAGCTCTGCTTGTAATCGCCGGGCACTAAAAATCCACCAACTTCGAGCTTTACCTTGTCACTGATGAAAAGTGAACGTACCAGTGGTACTCCAGCCGCTGACGGATCACGTTATATTTGAATAAAAACTGATGAATGATGATGCCTTTACTCCTTAACCGAAATATATACTCTGTTACATCTTCATTGTTTGATTCTTTGCTGGGAAAGGATTTCTTTCCGTAGACAGTGAAAAGTGTACGTTTTGCAAAAAATAAAAAAGATAAGATGAATATGTGAATTCACAAAAACCCTCATAATGGATGATTTGCATGCAGGTCATAGACTTTGGTTCTTCCTGTTACGAGCACCAGCGCGTCTACACCTACATCCAGTCGCGCTTCTACCGCGCGCCCGAAGTAATCTTGGGCGGGCGCTACGGCATGCCCATCGACATGTGGAGCTTCGGATGCATCCTGTCCGAGCTGCTCACCGGCTACCCCCTGCTGCCGGGGGAGGACGAAGGGGACCAGCTGGCCTGCGCCATCGAGTTGCTGGGCATGCCCCCTCGACGCCTCCTCGATCAATCGAAGCGGTCGAAGAACTTCATCAGCTCGAAAGGTTACCCCCGCTACTGTCAAGTGACCACCATGTCGGACGGTACGACCGTCCTGGGCCCGGGAAGGTCCAGGAGGGGCAAACTGCGCGGCCCCCCCGCCAGCCGCGAATGGGTCACGGCCCTGAAAGGCTGCGACGAACCGCTGTTCACCGACTTTCTAAAACGCTGCCTGG
>JGI24021J15306_10012296_pt1 | contig 10627 bp, 9 predicted proteins | sample Ectturendosymbi1_FD_15306 | JGI IMG/M metagenome (IMG submission 15306) | reverse complement strand
CAAGGCTGAAAAGGGGGGCCTCTGATGACATCATCATACACAGTCAACCGTGATAAGGCCTTGTTTTGATCAAGCCTAGGAAGGGGTTATGGGGGCCACCCAAGGATACGCTCCTGTGAGTACGGCATGACTGTCTTAAAACAAAATGCACCAGGATATTCATGATACACGACTTTAAAAACACTGAAAGTTGGAAAGACAAAACTAACAACACATGGCATCGTCCCACACTTCAGTTTTGCGGCCTATTTCTCTGCGTTTACCATCAATAAACTAGAAAGCTTGTAGCATGCATTTTCCCTGAAATGCTTGGTTTCGTGAATCTGTTCATAGCCATGTCTTCAAGAGACTCCATGAAACCACTGGCAACAATCAAGCAGATTCAAAACATTAAATTTGCCTTCAATTTCATCCTTTTAACTACACTCAAGAACGTGGAGTACATACAAAAGTATCCAACCTGACACTTGTTATGAAAAGGTTTGAGGCTGGATGAGTCAAAGCTGCCTCTTCTTGCATTGACATTAGTTGTTTGAAAAATGTGCAAAAGTAGCAAATAATTCATCATATACTGTACGTTTTTGCAAACACTGTTACACTATATTCACTATATTGTGAGAATCTTCATTCTCGACAGTGGAAAAAATAATGACTTGGCATAAAGTTTTGCTCTTACTTGATGGGTATTTTCAGAACTTCTTGGAACAAATTTTAACCCACAGTTTTTTTGCGTTTGAAGCTTTCCTTATTTACGCACGAGAGAGGCTGGTGGTTGCCCTTCGAAAGCAAGGCACTTACACATTACAATGTTACTGGGGCCCTTTGAAAGCAGAGTACTTACGCATTACAGTGGCTGTTGGGGGCCGTTTTGAAAGCTGAGTGCTTAATTATATCAGCTTCGAAGTATGTTGTACGAGATGACTTTCACCAAAACTGTGGAAAATTTACGCGCGAAGCACATCGAGGGGGGCCCGAGGCAAGTGTCTCGCTCGCCTCCCCTTAAACACACCAGCTGCCGTGTTGTACGTTTTCAGCAACTAATCGGTGTAAATGAACAGCATGTGAGGAAGCCGTGTTTGTAGGGTTCCGAGCTCACAGTAGCTTTGATTTAATTTATACACTTCCCTGGTGCATTTTGCCATTCTTGAGAATACTTGTCATATATGTCTCGCAATTTATTTCAGAGAAAAGTACGCTATTTTGTTTCTGTGTGTCAGTTATTTCTGCACATTTGAAAGGATTTCGGTCTAGTTGCTTAGCTTTGCCGAACCGCCGATGTTTGACCAAAGATTTCTCTGTTTTGCCAGATGAGGAGGAAGGTGTTGACAGCATCTACAAACCAGAGTCACATTGAAAGTAAACCGATTCTTTGATGGATCCGTTACCTTGAAAAGGAAGTACAACTATTACCTTTCACATTTGCATGCCTGAGCCGTATTCCGCATCTTTTAAATGTTTAGTTCTTCTATTTGTTGCATTACACGAAACGAAAAAAACACTGGAATGCCTTGTTTCAGCCTGATATGCGGCATAAGCGTTAGTTTTCGCTTGAATCGGCCACTGTCGCGCATTTTTTAAACAACGCCAAGTCGGTGGCTGCTGCGCGTGGCGGTCGCTTGCAATCGGATAATTGCTACTTGCTTCCTGTACTTAAGTAAAATCGAAGAATGCTGTCTGGCGATTTATCTTACGATAACGAAGCTCATGCGCTGCGTCGATTTTTCTTCCGCATTACGCCTTTGCAAATGCATTGCTTCATGCGCTGAAACGCTAGATTTTATTTGTTTATTAGTTATGCTTTGTACTTGTTTGTGTGTGCCTTCCGCTCGGATTTTACCTAACATGAACGTTTTTTCACTCTCCACCATTCCTTTCATAGTGTGAGCAGGTTAGCTCGTGTGAGCTGGACGTCTGGAAGTGTTTTGGTGCAAAGCAACACAAACTGAAAACGTTGAAATGCGTGTTTTACAGCCGAAGGATAACGCAAGCAGGGCCTATGAGAGAAATTTTACCAAGGGGTACGAAGACCGAAACCGGACCCATAGCTCCAGGCGCCCTCGTCGAAATTTGTGTAGCTTGTTTGCATAGTAATCAGAATATAGGTAAAACAGCTATCCTGCTAAGATCTATAAATAGAATAATTGTTATACTGGCAACTGGCTTACACTACTGATTTTGGGCTTGGTTATAGAAAAACGTAACATAGATACTTTCATCCTCCCGGGAACGATGCACTTCTTGTACCCCCTCTGGTAGGCCCTGAACGCAAGTAGAAACTTCTTTCTGGCAACTTGGGCACAGCTTTATGTTGTAGTGTTGTGCTGTCACGTTTTTGTGGCTTGTAAACCCTAAAGAATTTGGTGATCATGTAGGCCTAATATTTAAATAGTGTTGAAAACGGCTTTTATTAATTTTTTGCTCACCTGGGTGCAATTTTTTCATATAGAGCATAAAGGCAAAAAAACATTGTGCGCTGTTATCTTCCTTTTAGTTCCGAAAAGATCTTGTGGCTCTCAGTACTCTTTTCTGGGAAATAGGTCCAAATGGCTCAATGACTGTTATGGTTGCTAACTCTTGGTGTAGGTCCACACACGTAAGTGCTGGGAAACCCATTACTAGGGCCATTTTTATGACCTAAAAGCTTGATACTATGACTCTATTTTTCAGAAAATATGACTTTATATGACCAAACAAAAATTACTGAGCTAGAACATACATCTACTGTGCAAATAAGCGTTACCAGCGAAAATAGGCATAATAGACGGCAATCTATGGTTTGTTGAAGCCCCACTAAAACAAACAGCTCAAAACATATACGCTAGTTTGGTTTGAAGAAAATCGAAAACATGCATGGACATTGGTTTATTTCTTTGGGGCAGCAAGAACATGCACTTTTAGGCAGTGCATTACATTTCATCCAAATAACTTGGTTCATACGTCTTTGCCAATACAGTAGAACTTGTCTGATTCATCATCGTTTAATTTTGTCAATTCGCTTAATTCGTCACTTTTTCGTCGGTCCCAGCAGAATTCCTATCTTTTGTGTACATTTCTGTTCGTCTAATTCGTCGATTTGCTTAATTCGTCTCCACTTTCCATACCTTAGAAGCGTTTTGTTCGGCTAATACGTCATTTGCAGTTTCGCTTTTGATGTCTAAGCAGCTAGAATGTGCTGGAATTTAAGAACAAATTAAGGATCTTTATCTAAGAATTGTTGCACCTCGCAATTTGTTTATCGAATTTATACACGAGGTGCGAAGCGCGACCCAACTCCCCATTGAGAGAACATGGGAAGTCTTTGCAGTTTGTTAAAGATTGAAAAGGTTCTAGATCGAATGGAGGAGTCCAGATAGAATAGAGGAATTAATTGTTGTATTCAACCATAACGTTATAAACTTGTATTTTATTGCAAATAAAAGCACAATGTATACGAGTTACTATGATAAAGTATATGAGCTTCTATGATAGAGTTTTCACCTGTTTGCATAATTCGTCACTTCGTCTAATTCGTCACTATTTTCGAATCCCCTTGACGTGACGAATTAGGCAAATTCTACTGTATTTGCAGTGTGCCCAAGTGTGTTCAGTTTGCAGGATTCAGCTTAGACCAAGCGATGTAGTAGTTTCACGTGATATTTTAAGATTGCTGTATGTTAATGGTTTCATTATTGAATTTGGTTGAAAATATGTCTTTATAACTTTTGTTATAGACTTCGTAGGGTTGCGATTTTTGTTTAAAAAATTCGTTTCATAGCTTACTGAAACACAGAAATCATGGGCGCAATTAGGTGGGGGACACGGGGGACGCTTCCCCCTACTTTTTCAAACAGTGGGGACATAATATGCCGTGTCCCACCACATTTTCTCTTTAGGTTTCGTAATATATTGGTTTCACAGCAACCTGCCCCCCACATTTTACAACAAAACTGCCCTCATGACATAAATTAATATGACTTTGAATGGCCCTACTCATCACGAATCATGAACGGGTCAACTTTATTTTCATAGTGCAATGTTTGAAATGTGAAATATAATGCTGTGCCAATAAAAGCTTACTCGAGCACGGATATTTTTTGTGGGTATTGTGAACTTACCAGCGTAAGTACAGGCAATTTCGCCTCTACATAACAAAAAGCAGTGAAAATTAGGCGTTGAAATGCTGTAATTTTTTGCAGTGCAAACACAAGTGTGTAGGCCTACAGGTAAAATTACATGTAAAAATAAACTCTATGCTCGAAACGACACGTGAAAATATCGTGCAAGGTTATAGTACATTAAAAAGCTCAGGTACAACGTCAAAAAGGAAACAATTACATTAACACATCTGTAAAAAACCTATCACAGCACCTTTCAAAAATGTTGTATGAAACGTTTCGCGAATCCCATTTGCTAAAGTTTCGGAGGTTGTTCCTTTGAGAAACATCAGAATTTATCAACAATGTGGTTCTTGTGATTTGGCTCGCAAATCAACTTCACCGATTTCATGTTGCTGATCAATTTGCTTTGCTGTGGGTTAGGTAGATTGATACAGTGTGCAGAAAATTGGTAGGTTTCAGGTTTTAACATCAGTCATGCAACATTGCTGCCTGGGGACGCTTGCTTGGGTAGACTTAAGCGATTACCTCCGTATCCTAAAAATGTTTTGAGGCACAAGCGGGAGGATCAAATCTTTTAGCTGGTGCCAGCCGCATGCTTTCCTCGGTGTGGAAGTTCTCCATTTATTCCGCAGTAGCTACACAAAAATCGATAATTCCTCTGCACATATGCTTCTTGTTGATTCGAGGTTTTTGGAGGCTTTCCGGAACAGTTATGAAAATGAAGTCATAGTCTAGAAATTATGCGTAGCATGAGCAGTCAAACCATATACCGTGTGTGGAACGGCAAGCTACAATTTACGGCAACTTAGAGCCACAATTCTGCTGTACAACAGGCGAAGTACAAACGCTAATTCTTCTTAATTACAGGTATTAACCGGAGGTGATTTGCAGAGTCTGCTGGTCAAATCCACAGAACGCTAGTAATTAATTTATACGAAATTGTAAGGCCATGTCTGCTGGGACAAATATCGTAATTGCGTTCAGTTTTGCGAAACTAAAATGCGTGATCAGCTACAGTTTCAGAAGTGCAGCCATTAGGGCAATTTTTTATTGCAACCAGATCTTTTATGTATTGGGAAAAAGGATTTAAAGAGCGGGAAAACCACTACAGAATATCAGCAAGAATCGCAAACAATCGGCTTCGAACAGACCTTTTCAGCAACGCTGTGGGAAGTTATCCCGCCTGAATCCTTTCGCTAGTTGCAGACTTACCAGTGATAAAGATGAATCTATCCATTTCATTCTAGATATTTTATAAGGAATATGGTTCTGAGACATCAGGTTGGAAGAAAGTGAAACTCAGAAGTGCAGCAAAGTTGTATCAGAAAGAATAGCGTAAAAGACAAGGATTAAACAAAATCACAATGGACGCTTCAAAAAGCAATTGTTCTCATCGTTAGCAAATATTCGAAAGTTTTAGTGGGAGAGATAAAATTAATCACATAGATTAGGGGTGGGCAATTAATTTGGCTCGGGGGCCACTTTTAGAAGGGCTTACTTAGCGTAGGGCCATACCTTCTATTGCAGTGTCTCTCAACCTTTTTAGGTTCGTGACACCTTATGTATTTTTACGTACCTTGTGACCCCTTCCTACTATGTTTTTAATACCGGTACGTATGACATTATAACCATTATTATTACAGCAAAATGCTGTTCTAGAAAAATGCAACAAACTACCGCAACATTTTTTTACCACAAAAATTGACCGTATGGCCAACTTCGAAATTCGTGGTTAAGTGCTTGAGAATGCTAACCTTTCAACATGCTCGACTATACTTTGATTTCGTGCATCCGTTTTGATGTGAGCTAGAACTGAGAAACCACTCTCGCAGAGATATACTGTGGCAACGAAAGCAATATTCTGAAAACCAGTTCAGATCGTTGTGGATACAATTCACGCACAGCTCACCAGAACCGAGAAAATGGCATTTCATGAAAAATATCATGCGCTGATGAATTATTCCGAAGATCACAAAATTGGTCCTGTACTTCATCAAAATATTGGCTATAACCAGAGAGATAGAGAACTGATTTCGTGAAAATGCATCTTCCTAATTGAGTTCAGAGAAATATCATTGGCACTCTATTTGAAGAGATTGAAGGTGGTCTATTGTAGATGTCTTCAAATTCTTAGCAAGTTCCTCAGATTTTCAACAACATTTGACAATTTCTCTCAAGCATAGCAACGTTCCTTGCATTACTTTACGAAGTCAGTTTTGCAACTTCGAATAAAATTCTTGCAGATTCGGCGCGAAGCTGGATGATGCTTGTAACCTTTTCTTTTAGCTTTAAACCTTTCAAAAATTTCAGCCAAATAAGCAAGACTTTTCAATAGAATCTGGTCACTAATGTAAGACAACAAATCGTTTGCTTTCAGTTCTGAGAATAACTTTATTTCATCTTTCATCACAAAACGCGGCTTAGAATGTTTCCTTTCGATAGCCAGTGTACAGATTTGTCGAACAGAAAAACTCGTGTGTCGAAACCATGTCTTTGCAGAATTCTTTAAAACAGGTAAGTGTTAAGGCTTCCAGATTTGATATAATTTGTAATTTTTATCGTGGATTCCAGCAAATTTTACAGAGGAGTAACAATCACATTTCCATTGCAACCCTGCCGAATCAAAAAATTTTTACTTCTCCCGAACATCTGCGCTTGTTGTAGGCCTAGTTTGCAGTTCCCCGAAAATAGGAGCTCCTCTTCAATGTCTCAAGAATGAATATATCTCACGATAACAAGCAACTAAACACATGAAGTAACATCTGTTGACTCATCCACGTGAAAAAACATTGGAGTTGGAGATGCTTTTGTTTAATTTATCACCTGGTCTTTCACATCTTCCGGCATATCTGAAATGCGCCTCGAGTAGTATCGCTGGAAGAGATATTCGTCTCATGTTTGCCTCACTACCTTCTCCAAGAAGTTGTTTTACTGTTTTCAACAAACAGGGTTTCACAAGCGTTTTTTCCAATTTTGTGAGTTTTTTTGCTTGGCAATTTCAAGTGCGACTTCATATGATGCCTGTCTTATTGGGGGAAACTTCTAGCAAGATAGTCTGACGTTTCAAACTCGCTTCATGGCGTTGGAAGAATTCTATAACTTTTTGTGGCGTGGTTGGAATGCTTTGTCTCTAAATACCGTATCAATTTCGAAGGTTTCACATAATGTTTAGCACTGACGGCCTTTATATCACTGCAATACGCTTCTTCCGAAATGTTGACTGCAACTTCACAACAGTAAACTGTTGGTAGGCTATCTTAGTCAACAACTGGTTTAAAACTAGACTAAATTCTTTGTGACATGTTGGAAGGCATTGGCTCTAAATCCTGTAAGAACTTCGAAGGTTTCACAAAGCCAGCATCAGCACCGAGAACAACGCTGCACAAAACACACTATGGCTTCACTGTGTTTTTTCCAACTATGGAGATAAAACCAAATTCCAAATACTCTTCAAAATACTTGCGTTTCCTGTCCATGGCAACAAAAGAAATGAAAGTATCATAATACTTTGAAGGTGGAATATGTTTCTACCTGACTGCTGGCTGCAATTTCACAATAATAATGTGCTGGTATCAAAGACTACAACAGTTTTAAAACAAGATCGACCAAGTGCGTCAATTGACACAAGCAATATACCGCTTGTGGTTTACTTCACCTCGGGGGGGCTTTGGTGGGCTTAGACCCGAAACAAAGCTCCAAGCCCCCCAAATTGAAATATGAAACACTATAAAGTAGAGTTTTTGTCAATTTTTAGAATGTCAAGCCCCCTCTGCACAAATGTAAAGCCCTCTTTTGAAGACTTTCTGGCGACGGTTCTGATTCAGGTATTACGGAGAATTCCCTTGCTTCCAGAATTTTTGAAAAAAAAAACTTCATAGCCTAGTGTTTATCTGCGCTATTTATATTTCGAGGCGTATTTGACTCCAAATCTTTATCTGATTTAATAACCTTTGGTGAGGAAATTCTCGGAAGAAAAGACTTAAAAATCTGTTACAAAGCAAAACAGAGTATAAAATCTACAAAATGCACTGTTATGTTCGATTGTGTCCTACGCAACGGTTGTGTATTTCATAGATTTTGATGTGTATGTTATGATCCAACAATTATTATTGCCAATAATGTTGTATGCTGGTAACACGTTCTCAAAAAATTGGGCAATGCGGTTATTTTGAATCTTCCATTATAGTTAAAAAACGTACGATGCATGTTTTCACAACTTCGCCAAAATAACAATGGCAAATTAAGGCAAGCATAAAAAGTCTTGGTCAAAAAATTAATAAGAAAACAACTTTTCACCTTCTCACAATAAAAAAACATGATAGTATGACTTCTTTTACATGAAAGTTGATTTATCACTACTAGTGCTCGAAAAAATATAAGTTTGTTTTCGATGGTACCAGTGCATTTTGAAAATTTGAACGAAAATAAATTAGCAATTTCACTGTCTCTGTTCGGAATGGCTAAATTAAATCATTTCGTAATCATGCGTTTTTGGATGTAATATCCAGATTTGTCCTATTACTTTTAGCCTTTTACATGTATGGATTCTTATACAAAAATTATTGAAAGATCTCTTAATCCATCAACACGCTCACAATTTTAAGCCTACATTTTAATGCGTTCCATTGCAGCATACTCAGAAAGTGACAACACCAACTTTTTGATAAACCTGGTTCTACAATTCTTGCTGAAAACCGGATGGAAACCTAGTATCTGCCACAAACGTTTGTAATTGGACCTGCAGCATCTAGAAAGGATGGCTGTTCTATGGACCTCAAAAACGCGTCTAACTGGGCCTTACGAGTGCCAAGGCCGACCCTAAATTTCTTTACAGACTTAGGCCTACTTAAAGTTAACTAGTAAGAAGAAATTGACCACTTATCACAGTTTCAAATCTTCAGTCAGTGTTAAAAAATCTTCAGTCAGTGTTTTCACCATTAACACCCTTGACACCTAGTTTTAACAAACCGGTAAATGAGTGCCAGCAGATGCCTTACAACATGTCGCTGTTCTGATACTTGCTGAATTACTTCAATTTGAATAGATGTGTTTCACGTGAGGTTTATGCTTGTAAAAAATAGTATATGAATGTCAACTGTCAAGTCACTAGTCTCCACAAAGGTGACGAAGTCGAATCATTCAGCAAATTTTTAAAAATAGGAAATCGATTTACACGTAACACTATGCATCCTCAGGCCTGAAATCTGCACATGCCAAGTTTTGATTCAGCGAGAGTTTTATTTTTTGTCAAGATTTGTGTAACAGCTGGGACCTAGGATTTGTTGTATTTCTCATGGCAACCACAAAGTGCACAGTGCTTGCAAGGCCCTGACGCACCTTAGGCTTGTTTTTGTCTTATTTTAAGCAAGATGCTTGTCGTTGGGTAGTTTTTGTCCAATTGTGGTGTTTTTATCTTTTTTCAGGTAGGGGAAGGTGGGGCACAGTCACGGGCGTGGCCAGGGGGGGCAAAAGGGGACATGCCCCCGCAAATTTATAGAAAATATAGTCATTTGATGTTTTGAGAGGCTTTTTCTAGACAAAACAGTGTTATTCGCCTAAAATCAAACATTTTGGCCCCCCAAAATTTTTGCCCCTACCCCAATTTTTGGCCACTGGGCACAGTAGGACTAGGGGCGCAGTCGTCTTTTTTGATTTGTTCAAAATGTTGAAAACATTGAACTTTAAAGTTTCCATGGCGATTTAGTCTCATACCAGTTGTAGTACTACAGTGAATTTTTCCTTGATTGGCCGCCGTTGTTACGAGTTACAGAGCAAATTGTGTTTTTGCTACCCAAAAGCAATTTATAAAATCGCATTTAGATTTGGGTTTTGCCTACGTTAATCAACATCTGTTCTGAGTTTTTGTGACGTTGCAGTCAGGGCAGTGCAACATTATTTGATAATGCCAGATTTTAAATTCTTTTTAAGTTGAGTTGGTACTTCATTATATTTTTTAGATATGCATGGGGCACATCTGACAAAAAATGGGGCACACTCAACACATTGCCACTAGGTCAGTCTAAAGAAGGTAAAGCTTGAGAGGTTATATTGGAATGCACTACAGAATAATTCTAATCTATGAACATTTTTAGGTTTGTTATGTGCTTAGAGGCACATTATAATTGTGTGGTAAGGCATGAATTTGAGCATACTACATTGGTTTCATTTAATGTTTGGCAATCATACAAATTTGTTTTGCCATGCAGTGATAGTGGGTAATTAGATTGTAAAAAAGTGTAGAGCCAGTCAACAAGTGCCATTTTACATGGGATATCACGTGAGCATTATGCAATGCATGCAACCCAACTTTTTATTGACCGGTCAGGTGTACCCCATGCTCATGTCGAGTGTGCCTCAGGCTTGGGGCACACTCGACAAAAAAGTCCCCTTTTTAAATTGATTGTAAAATGTTTTCTAAAAGGCGTTGTTTTCGTGTTTTGGCATGATATTGTGTATATAGAGTTGCTTTATTGTGTGACAAATTTTGAGCTTGTTTGGACTTGAAATAAAGTAGCAGTGGTTGAAAATGC
>JGI24021J15306_10012295_pt1 | contig 10628 bp, 4 predicted proteins | sample Ectturendosymbi1_FD_15306 | JGI IMG/M metagenome (IMG submission 15306) | reverse complement strand
CCAATTATTACTTTTTGGCCCATTTGCAATGATCCTTGAAATTTGCATGCAAATTCATTCCGTGGTATTTGCATTAAGTCGACAAATTAACAAGCAAAAAGTATGCAAAAACAATTAATCTTCTTTGCGCAGGTAATGAAGTTTTTGTGAAACATCAAGCACAAGGGGGGGTTTACCCCAACCCCCCTTGAGTACGCCCTTGCATAGATACCAAATGATCAGAGTATCGCACTTACTGCAGAAATCATTTGATCTCCAGTTGACCTTCACTCCAGCTTTGAGACACTCATGAGCGTAAGCTGCCACGGCATCGCAGAGACACTGAGATCCAGCCTCACACGCACATACGTCTTCTTTACAGTTTTCGTAATAAGTGTGATATTGCACGAAGTTACGGCAGTCGGCAAACTTCGGTCCTTTCAGAACGTTGCAGTCGGTTTCAGCTTTTTTAGCTGTTCAAAAAAAAAAAGTATGGTAAATGTAAAAATAAACAAGATAGAGGTGGGTACAATGCGTCCCGTCAAGGTTTTAATCTGGCCCTCCACCTCCGCCCAGCCTTCTATGCAACAAGTCTAGTTGCAGCATTGTACCATGTACACGTTTGTATTTGTTCGGTGTCACGTCATGGAAACGCTACGTTGTCGTCCGACCGCGTAACAAAAATGATTGCTTTTTGTACACCAAGATCTCAATAAAAATACCATATTTCATGATGTAGACAGCAATGGCGGAGTCAATTTATTGTCAATAACCAANTTCAAGCTTGCTGAGGACAAGAAAAAGTTAGTCGAAACCAGTTTCATCGAAAAGAGAAACAACTTGAACAAGTTAATCCTTGCCACCACAACCTGCCTGGAACAAACAACGGGTTCAGATACCATTATTGCAGACCCTTGAGAGGAAGTCGATTGACACGCAACATGCAGAAGTCCTGTGACTTCGGAATCATTGCTGACGCTACTGAACATTGCGATATACTCTGCTCAGGAGAGGATCCAGCCAGCAAGTTTAGGGGGAGAGCGATTTTAGTAATAGTTGTTAGTCAAGTCTCATAACGGCTTCGCTACTGTAAGAGAGGTGAAGGATATTTCACAACACTCCTGTGATAATATAATGGGCAACTAAATGGCTTTTTATATCGCAAATGCTTTTTTCCGGGATTGTACAAGTTCATGGTGAATGCAGTTACTTTCGTGGGTTTTATTGGGAGCGATCGCCCCGATCGCTCCTCTAGGATCCGCCCTTGGCTCTGCTTCATCTTTTTTTCATTCAGCTCATTGTACATTACGAGAGCTTTTCCGAAGGACTTTAGCATGATATAAGAGTTTCACGCAATCTCATGACCTAACCCTTCTGTTAACTCTGGTTGAACCAGCAACAAAAAGCCGAGTATTCAGCTCCATCAATCACGAACGTTGAAATGTGGTCGTTTGCATTAGAACCACTTTCACCCTCGCCGTGGTATAATTGTGAATTAACTGCATGCGACACTGTTAGCACAAGTCAACCTTTCCAAATCTAGTACTGTCACATGTCACTCATGTTGAAATCTTATAAATAACCGTGGGAAAAATAATTCTTCTGGAAACATTTTGCCGATTAAATCCAAGCTATAAAAGCTTGTGCTTGACAACTGCAGTTCACTCTTGTGGCCCAAATATATTCAGCGGAGCAGGCCTACTTTAGACTGCTCGTCTTCTTAAGATCAACACACCCTTTGTTAAATGATGGGATACTGGCACTCAGTGACTTAAGACAACAAGTCTATCGTCGGGATGCTGTCAACTTATTTTCATAAAATCTGTAAATTATTGTTCGCGTAATTAATCGCATTTGTCCACAGTCAATAATTTCTAAATGGAAATTCACCATCCAAAGAATTTGCAGTTAAAATTCAAGGTAAAGAAAAAAAAGTAAAAGCCACATCCGGAACTTGGTTCGTATGGGAGGCTAAGACATCCGTATCACGGAAATGCTCCCTGCAGGAAGGAAAATTGAAGGAAGAACATACCTCGTATAAGTAGCCGTGGCCCGTGGCACCTTTAGCAGTTGAAACTCTGAAACTCCCACCGAGAAGTGTGTCTGCGTGTTGCTTTTCAGAAAGCGACTCCGGCACTCGCGCTTAGCCCGAATCTTCAATGACGATTTATATTGTAGAACGTGAGCTTGCTTGCTTTGTATATTTGTACCATCAGCCACTTCACTGATTAAGGTTGTTAACTCGGGCTCTTTTCCAGATGCGTAGTCACGGGAGGCATTCGAGGTAGATACCCCTAATTATTTCTCCCCCCCGAATTTTGTTGTGCCCAGAAAAAATTGTTTTAAACATTTATTAAAAACAAATGTTTTGCCCCTCAAAATCTTGAAACCTGGCTACGGGCCTGCTTTCTTCATTGAGCCTTGTCAGTGTTCATATATTTTCGTTTCATGTCTTACCTTTGTTGTCTCGACCATGTTCGCTCGAACTATACTCGGGCTCATCGGTTAGAGCCGCAAGCTGCCCTCTGCGATCAAGCATTTTTTCAGATGTAATTCATATCAGATTGGATGTTTTTATGAAGCAATGTATTTGCATAAAACATTGAATTTAAATTCCCATCCAATGTATAGTACCCATTCGAGAATAATTTCAAACGAACGATAAATTGTCCAGTAACTCGAGCTAGTGTGAATGAGCTACCTACGCGGAAGTTTACTGGGACTCATCCGTTAGAGCCCGAGCTGCCCTCTGCAATGAAGTATTTTTTAAATATAATTCACAACAGATCAAATGCTTTTGAAGCATGGAATGCATAGAACTTTGAATTCGAATTCCAACCCAATGTACCGTTGCCATTCGAGAATAATTTGAAACGAACGAAAAATTGTCCAGCAACTCGGACTAATAGGTATAACCCGAGACTAGTGTTCAAATAAGGCCTTCTGTTTCCCTAGAAGGTCTTGGTTCAGAGGACTAGCTGGCGTTATCATTGCTCTGTGGTGTGTGCTACGTAACCATTTACGAGTTCCCATGAGAACTTCTCATTCATTGTTGCGTAACTAATGTCAAGGAGCGACAATAGTGCCAGCCAGAATGAGAGCAATTTTAGTGATGCAAGCGGCAAGCCTCGAACGGTTGTATTCAGTCAGAATAAGTCGCGTGATTAAAGAAAACGCAGGTTTTCTTTTGAAATAAAAAAGAAAACTGGCGCAGCCTTCATCGAGGTCTCAGCAACATATGTCACTGTTTGGCAGAAAGGGCTCGTGCTCAAGCGCGCTCAGTTAGTCAAATGCAAGAAAATCCTGCGCATCCTTGCACGAATGACCGGAACGAGAGTTGAGTTGAGTTTATTTGGCGAAAATTGGGAATTTCAAACACGAGAAAGAAACCATAGCAATTGCAAAAGCACCAGGGCACCGAAAAAAACGGAAGGTTATCGTGTCGGTTTATGTTTGAGAAGGTTCTATGTTTGACCCAGCGAAGACCCCAGCAACTTTCACACTCAAGAATGATGTACCACAGGGCTTTGTCATCGCACGAACTGTGTTCAACATCCACCTAAATGACATGCCTGAAACAAAATCATTGAACTTTGGATATGCAGATGACTGCACTCTACTATACCAATCGAAGGAAAGACGTACAAGAAATAGGAGTCGTCCTGTCTGACGATCTATCAACGCTCAACAACTACTTCAAGCAATGGTACCAAGACTGAATACCACCAAGTCTNCCACATCACTCTTCCATCTGGACAACCACCGAGCTAACCAGGTCTTGAAGGTCAACATCGACAACAAACTCTCCCACATGANCCTTACCCCAAGTACCTTGGTGTCACACTGGACCGTGCCTAACCTATAGAACACACCTCAGTAATCTGTCCACGAAACTTGGACTGATTACTAAGGTGTGTTCTATAGGTTAGGCACGGTCTCAAGAACCGTTCCTATACGTAAGCTTGCAGCTTCAAAATGGGCGCAAACCAGACAGTCCTGCAAGTCTCTGTTTTGGGTTTGTGTTATTTTTTGGGAGAGTACTGTGCTCCTGCTTGGGAGCGCAGCGCCCACGCCAACAAGGTGGACAATCAGCTAAGTACAGCAATGCGCTTTATCTCAGGAGCGCTCAAAGCGCCACCAATACAGTGGCTCCCAACAATGGCCGCTATTGCTCCACCACACCTGATACGGAAGGCTGCAACATCCATCATGCATCAACGCATTGGAAGCACGAACAAGAATATTCCCCTCAAAAAGACAGTAGCTCACCAACCCGCCACAACAAGGCTGAAATCACGGCGACCTTTCTACAACTCTGAAAAACAGTTGACCACCTTGTTCTGACCTGCCCGATCGCTCACATACGCGGTGGTACCACACGATCCAAGAATGTGGCGAAAATTTTCAAACTTGGCTCAAGGATACCGACGTGAATGTCTAACGGGTGTCATACGATACTACTACTAGTTGCGTGATGAGTGATGTTGTTGACCTAGAGTCGACCCTGGTAACAGCATAAAGTTTGCCTGTTTGCTGTTTGTAGAGGTCGAAATATAACTGTTCTCTTTTGCAACAATTATTTTATGAAGTGTTGGCTGGCCATTGACCTAGTGAAAGTATTTGTTTGTTGCCAATGTCATTGCCAGCCTAAAATTTTGAGGCGTTCAAAAAATTTTGGGGAAATAAACTGTTTGATTTTAGGAGAATAACATCATTTGGTTTGGAATACCGCATTTTAAAGCACAAAATAACTCTGTATGCTAAAAATTTGGGGAGGGCAATGGCCCTTGGACTCCCTATAGCTACGCCTATGTGCGTGGCCTTTTTCTTGAAAACTCTGCCCAATCACTGGTATAAGACAAGCTGAGTGCTAGTTGGACTGTTTGCTTTAACTGTTTTTCAAGAACCAGGGAACCTACGCAATTTTCTAACAAAGACAGTCAACCTAAAACTCCAGTTAGGCTACTTTAAATTTGCAGAAAAAAACTTTAAATTCTTCCATGAAACCTATCATCAAAAACATCATGTCATTTTCTCAATGTGAGAATGAGAACGGATACTTTTCGCGAAAAGGTAATTGCAGTCCACAAAGTAGAAGAATAAATTAACACATTGCAGGACTACTAAATGAGTTCTAAGCCAGGTTTTACCACTTACAGGAGTAAAAATCACACTATGCATTCCTTGTAAATCCATTCAATGCAGTCGGTGATGGTTGTCTAGTTCGCCAAGCGTTTACCCTAAGCATGACTGCTGCACACATGAAACTGACCAAAATGCAAGAAGGTCTGGAACTAAAAAATGTCCGTCAATGACACTCTACAGTTGAGCACTGACGACATGTTTTTGGAAAGTAGGCCTACATATCCAGAATTTTAAAGACCAGCGCACGACTCATTTTTGTATTTGACACAACATATTGCTGTGAATTTTTATTCTCTGTAATGAAGTTCGTAAGATCAAAATCAAAACATCGTGCAACCCTAACAAATGAACACTAGGGAGAATTAGTAATTAGCGCAGCCTTAACAATATATTGTTCAGACTTTTGGAGACAAGCAAATCAAATAAAAGTTTAGTATTGGTAAATAATCCTCCTGTTGTGTTTCAATTAATGTAGGTCATTTTTCGTAAAACTTGCATTCTTTACGGACTTTATATTGACTCTATACAAATTGTGCTGCTCGCTGCTGTTTTTGGTTGTCTGCAAATGACTCAGATTCTGCTGAAAAAGTTTGCCCACCCCTGTTTATATTCCCACCGTTCATAATTTTATAGTTCTTTTGAGACAAGTACTCTGCTACAGATCTAGTCTGATAATTCTGACAAGACATTAAGATGCAACAGTTTAAAACGTTACTCTTACTTCTACAAGTTACACCGCACCCATCCAGCTACGATGTTTAATTCAGTGCTTCTTAACCTTTTTCGATTTCGTTCAGCCTTGCTATCGATCGCTGCATTCCCATTCACCGTACTGCGAATTTATGGCCGATATGACAATAATCACAGTACATCGAATATTCATTGCAAGATATTAGAGAATAGTCTTTACTCTGCATATCCAAAGCATTCTTTCAACCATACAGCAAATTGTATACGATAGTCAAGCATGGCTTGATTACAGACTCAGCTTCGCAAATGTTGTTTTTCGTTTCGTCAGCACATGTGCTACGTGAAGAGGATTTTCATTAGCTGAATCATTTATGCTTGATACATGGAGAGAATTTTACGACTTGTGTTGTTCTTGAAAAACTGCGGAGACTTGCTTTGATGAATGCCGTGTTTGTATTGTAAATGATTCCGCAGTTTATAAGGAACAAAACACTGATTGCTATATTTAAAATTGCAAAGCAATCATTGAGCAGACGTCGCATAGCTCGATTTTTCACAATTAGTAAGATGAAAAAAATCCATACTTAAATAATCACCATCCCACTCTCGCCTTTTGATATTTAGGGAACATATTCTCGACGCTATAGTTTCTTTCAAAACCTTTTTCTTCAAATTGCGAATTGATGAAGCTGTCGTGTCATGATCGATTTTGTCTATAGATTTGCGTTTACTTTATTAAAAACAATGTGGTTCTGTCCGTATTTCTTAGACATTCTACAAGCATTGCCTGAGATATAAACGATCTTAGATGTTGGAATAAATATCAAAATTGTGACAAACAAATATCACAAATAAGGTAACCCTGCAGGCGTACTTCGATCGATAAGGCTTCTCTGATGAGTGTTTCTGTGTCTAGTTTTCACTTGAGGTTAAGAATGAAAATTTTGAAAGTACTGCGATTCTACTGTAGCAGATAACCTTCGCAGAGGAGTAGCATGATGCTGATATAGAACACAGTATGATTCAATCTCTCGAGTGAATAAAACAGGGCATCTCGGCGAAATCTGTCTCTGATACGGCATAGACGCTATTACTGATTCACAGTACGGTTATTCTTAGATGATAAGTTGCCGACTGCTGTGCGGACGCAAAGTTACAACGCTAATGTTCGCCATTATATTCACAAATGGCGATAACTGATATTTGTTGGGTAAATAAAAAAGCGAATGTTACTAGAAGATACAAAAAATTAGGAATAAAATTTTTGTTCACACTTCGTTCACCCGTCTTGTCCATTCACCCTTTCAAAAATTTCATTCACCCTGCGGTGAAGCATTTATCCATTAAGTGTTGCAATGGCACTCTGGTGTCGTAATTCNTAACAATCGCTCTCAGTTGTCCTAAAATCTAGCTTTCAGNAAATTTGGCAACACCGCTAGTATTTAGGAAGAGATTGGAGCCGGGGTTATGCCTCTCAAGTAAACATAACTCCAGCTCCAGCTCTGCATTTTAAACTGAGCTTCGGCTCCGTCCAAATTTTGATCTGAGCTCCGGATCCTTGAAAAACCGCAGCTGAGGCGCTTCAGCTCCGGATCTAACTCCGCAGTTTTGCATGTGACAACATTATTGTTCTCGTTACAAGCGATTTTTCAAAATAATTGATGTTAATAGCTTCTTTGACACGTAGTATATCTCATATAAGTGTTTTATTTTGTTTTAGGTCAGTGCAGCCTTAAAGCATCGCTTTTTGCCACTTTCAAAAGAATTTACACTTCCATTCAACAAACGTATCGCAAACATTTTCCATACAGACACAAATTTAAGTCGAAAAACAAATTATGAGCAAAATTATGTCATTTGCGATAACACGGCGTCAAATAACTGTTGTCAAAATCCACGACCCACACAAAACTCCCACATTTCAACATAAGGAGCTTTCTCGATCATTGTGCATCGGTTATCCATTACCGTAATCCGTGCAGCTACGCTTTCCCTTTTATATTACTGGTCCTATAAGTGTGTTGCGTGGCTTCGATGGGAAGTCCATTTAGTTTCATTTTAAAATAAGATTTATCCAACCGTTGTTTACATTTGATGATTTAGAAACTTGTTGCTTTGAGTTGCTGAGTGCTTTTACGTGAGGTTCCAATTCACCATATGACCTGATTCAACATTTTTAGATTTATCAAAATCATTTGCTACTGCTAACCATGAGATTGTATTTCAAAAAAATACGTTTTCACTTTGCTATAAGACGGTTTCCATCTTTTTACTGTGTAGATAAATGACTTGCAGAGATTTTCTGTGCTTTATGATGATGATGCGCATCTTTGTATATCTGAGAACAATTTGAATGTACTGCAATTTTTGGCGAACTTTGAAATTTTTGAAAAAGACAAGTTTAAATAAATTTTATCAATAAATTATTCAAATTCATCTTACGTACTAACCAGCACATCTTTGAGAAATTCAGTGAACCCAGACGCAGACCCGTAACTAGGTTTTAGATTTGGGGGAGGGAAGCACATTTTTAATGGGGAAAGACATTTGTTTTTATTATATGTTTAAGACAAATTTATCTGGGCACAGCAAACTTCGGGGTCACAAAAAGTTAATGCTACTGCCCTCTCGTGGCTACAGACCTCACCAAACGTCTCCATTTTCGTTTCATATACATTTAAATGATGTGACGCTTAGTACACCATGTATTAAATACATAGGCGTTCTCATTGACAGTTAATTGGACTGGTCTTCTCATGTACAATTGGTAAGAACTAAAGTATTGCATGCCTCTCATTTGTTTCAGTAGATAAAATTAAAACATTAAAAAATTCGTTCCTATTGCCGTTCTCAAATTTTTATACTGTGGTTATTGTCATTAACAATTATGTATTATGTCATGGGGTAATGGTAATAATTCCGTCCAACAGCCATTTAACGTTATGCACAAATATATTAGGAATAATAACGTTTAGTAATTGTAATGGCTATGATAAACCTTTATGCGAAAGTCTTGACATTTGAAGTTAACGATTTGAATTGGAAAAATTTATGCACAAACTACAGAGCGGTGCGTTGCCCAAATCTATACGATAATTTTTTGAAAGTATTTCTAGTCTTCATTCTTACCAAACCAGATTCTCTGCAAAGCAGAATTATTTCATACAGAGGGTTCTACAGTTCCTGGAAAAAAATCTTTTAAAGGGGCTGCAATCTAGACGGAAATAGAGCAGAGTCTGAAAACTTTGCTCCATGGCATCTTCTGTAAACAGTTTAAAGATGTTCTCTTCACAGAATAGGAATAAGTTTATTTTAACTATGTTTAAATATATGCCTGATTGTATTCACATCTACAGCATCGTCTCAAACACTATGATGCTTTCGTTTACTTTGTCACTCAGCCGCATGATTTGTCAAGCATATTTTACCTTGCAACCCTTTTCCATGGTAACATTGTTTTTGATTTAGCCAAGTTTTGGGGCACCTCGACTGATACCTCTTGCACTTTTTCGGCGTTGTAGTTACGATTACGAATATGTTCTAGCAGTGTTTACTACCACATTGTTGTGCTTTATATTGCAACAAGTAAACAATTAGCTAAAAAACAGCAATTTTTTTGTTTCATATTTGAACCAGACATACGAAGTCCAGAGAGCACAGGCACACACTGTCTGCACAACGAAGATTGACAATAGCAGACACAGAACGTTTTGCAAAGGCGTTGGGGTTAGGACTACAGAGTTACAGATATACTACTTGCTCGCTAACTCGTAATACTTGGTACAAGTGCATTACGGACACAGATATCCGCTAACTCGTAATACTTGTTACAACACCACATCTTGAGTAGGACACGAAATCCCATGGTAAGATTTAGAGTGCAACCCTGGCCAAAGTTACGTGAAGTACGAATGCGTTGTGGTCTGCACACGTCCTCAAAGTAATATTGTAACGTCCTGGCACTCAGTCACAAAGCAAACTGCGGTTGTAGTGTTTCAAGAATAAGGACGAATATAAACAATCTAACTGCATGAAAACGTGCAACTATACGTTGCTATACTTTTTGTATCGTTCAAGAAACAGATACATATTTTTATCAATAAGGTAGGAATTTACATTAAACACGATAGATTGGGAGCTTGCAATTTTTTTTAAAACGTTAAGAAATCATATTGAATCTGGATGATGTGGATGTCTATATTAGCTAAAAAACATAAACACCCGTAAAAGCGCAAAAACCAACAACTTACTTGATACCAAAATAATCTAAATATCAAAATCTGAGCTAAAGGGATCCGGTATTTACATTTAGCTTGCCAGAGGAGACGGCTCACCCGCCTGCCTAACCGTCAGTATTGCCACTGCAGGAGACATCACACAAATGCAGTGCAGCCGTATGAGTGTAAAAAAGGTTTTCTGAACGATGATGTCGCATGGTAGAAATTACAATGCCCTAATTTGAACGAAATCTGAAACTGGACAATAACCTAATCACTAATGACAAGACTGACACCTTTTTACTTATTACAACATACATAAATTCGTGGGTCGTCAAGTCAGGTGCGGCATATGGCAATCTGTCTTAAACCCCAATTGGCAACTTTTGTCTTGCTTGTCCTGGAAAGGTATATACAGTACAACCAGAGCCGGATTAAAGGGTAAGGGGACCCGAGGCAATTTTTTCTGGAGGGCCCCTATGACGTAATTCATGACGTCGTCGTTTGTAAAAGTTACGTTTTCGCTTATTCGCAAGGTTCCCGTTTGTTTTTTCCGGTAGTCGAGAATGTGCTTACTCGTCAAATGCACATACAGTT
>JGI24021J15306_10012292_pt1 | contig 10631 bp, 5 predicted proteins | sample Ectturendosymbi1_FD_15306 | JGI IMG/M metagenome (IMG submission 15306) | reverse complement strand
AAGCAATAGTAAGAGAGATTGCGAGCATGATCTCTATTGTTGCTTGCTGCCACGGTGCGAAGCTTTGCGCACATGCCGCTCGGGATTTCCGATCGCAACAGCACCATTGGAAAGAATGCGAAAAATACAACCAAATAACTTTTCGAAAACTTTTATCAACTTTTTGTCAACTTTTTAGATTTTAAATTGCCGTAACTTTTTTCTTCGTAACATTATTACTTGAAAATTGGAAGGATATTGTAAGACGTGACTGTCAACATGTTCCGTGATTTCCAGATGTTTAGAACTGGAAATATGGGCCTTCAACGGCGAAAAACACCCTTGAAAAGACAATTTTCCCTGGGCTCCCAAAAAAACATGGTAATTTTTTGAAGTTTGGGTCTTTGCCGACTTTTTCTACATGCAACGAAATTTTCTAACGTGTTTGGGTCTCGCTGCTTTTTTGGCTACACAGGAAATCGTTTTTTTCTCGGCCTGTCGGCACAAATACAGTACGTCATCAATACCTCAAAAGACATGTCTTAAGTGTCGACGTAGCTTCAGTGGTTCGCCAGTTATCGCAAAAATCGCGCCGAAATGTCAATATATCGGCTCCTGCGGTCCTTACAAAGGGTAAAGACACTGTAACACACATCAACGTCGCCGCAAAGGACATAAGAGTTACAACGGTTGTTGCAAGTCAACGTCCCAGTCCACAAGTTTGCTCAGACACTCATTTTGCGCTATATTTCGGCTTACCGCTCTGGCTGCAATTAAAGTACCATTACACTGCTACAGATAAAATGATATTGCCACAGTGGTTTGACGTAAATAGGTGATCAAACAACAAACCACTTTGGTAGAATCCATTCCTTACAGTGCAGATAACCGTTCGATAGCAACAATCCGGTATGCAAATTTTAATAGCCATCAATTAGGACGCTGTGCAGACCTTAACAGGATCAACAGAGCGAAACAGTCAAATGGGTTCACAAGTTCCACGCAGAAATCCGTAATACAGTATTAACATCGTTCGGCACAACCCATGAAAATTTCATTACATCAAAAGTGTCTAAGCCACGCTCCGTCCCTGTTAGTTACGGGAAACAGATGAACCTGATCCGAAAACTTGCAAAATTAAATCTGCAGGCCTTCGTTACAAATTCTTGGCTGAAACGAGTGTTTTGTATGAATACAGGCTTTCAGCTATTAACGCATTATTGAAGTCGATTGAGCGGTAGGCATCGAACATTTTTTGTCCATATTTATATCCTCTATTCTCAAAGACTTCTATCGTCAGCTACCACATGCTCAATTTTCAATGCTGTTGCCCCTCACCAAACGTGTGATCGCCATGCTTGGCAGCACGTTCTCTTGCGAGCAGCTGTTTTCGAAAATGAAGTTTTGTAAGAATAAGTTTCGCTCACAGCTGACTCACTATCACCTCACCTTAATGACATTTTATTGCTAAGCTCTTCCATCAATGGAACCTAATTTTGCATCTCTCTCCAGTTTCATGCAACATCATGTGTCCCATTGATCATAAGGTGTTTTTCGAAAACAACTATTCCTTGGGCTCCTTGTTTTTACCAGGTTGATGTGTCTTCCTGAACCCTGAAATGGCCTAACAGTCCAAAGCGTTTACCGACCCTTTATGAACCAATCGCGACTCTCGGTAACCCAGTTGCTAACTGATTCATCAATCGATTGAAAAACGTACCCGCCGTCGAAAGCGGAAGCAGATTTTTTTAAGTGCACAAAATCTTGATATTTTACAAAAAAAAATATTGCAAACTAGTTCTTTCAGATTGCGAATTAATAGTGGAGGAAAGGTAAACAGTCATGGTGATAAATTAGCATTGCACGAATTTAATATACTGCCATAGAAATTTACCGTTGTTGTGATTTGCTTCTTAGGCCGCGCTTGTGCCAAAAATTAACATCTGCTAGGCTTTCTGATAAGTAATGTCAATCTTGGCGTAACACTTCGTTCAATGCGACCAGTAGTGATGCGCACATACATAAGAGCATTCACTAGTTTTTCAACTGTAAAAGCGGTAATTCAACACCGACATACCACACTGTAATGCTTTGGTGTTTGAGTTCTGTTTCTTGCTTTTCCCTGTTTGGTTATAGAATTGTAACTATCCTCGACGTGTCGACAACATTTATGCCCCTAAACCTAAAATGATGTTGCAACAACAGATGTGCAAACTGAAGAACGACGGCAAAAAACGCCATGCTGACAGTTAAAAGCTTTTTCGACTTGTGAAAAACACACAATAAAACCTAAATAATAACAGAAATCATCGCAACACCTGAGCAATCTAATACAACCGAAAACTCAGCAACAAAAAACAAAGTTACTTACATTTCGTTTCTTCGTCTTCTTTTCGAGAATCTTCAACAGCAGACATGGCCCACGGGCTTCTTCAAGATAGATTCCTGGTTTCGGCAGCGATTCCAATTTCCAACAAATCAACAAATCCTAGCACACACGTTCAGTGTCTACCACTTAAAAACGTACTCCATTTGCTTAACCATAGCCGTTGCGACCGCTACAAATACAACGCTGAAAAAACAATCAAAACCTGAATTGACCTGCGTTCAGCGATTTCATTTATTTGTTCGGTCGTACAAGTAAACGTTTTGTGGCTGCCTTCAGGCATCTGTCGTTCGCGAAACGAATGATCTACGGCGCAGGTGGCCAACTGCTGCTTCGCTTCTTCAATACATTGACGGTACAGCGGTGACTGCTCGCAATTGCAGTTCTCAATATGCAAAAACAAACAGATTGGATTACAAACGAAGTGAACGTTCTATTTCTGATTTGCTGAAAGAGTTTGTGCAGTGGCGGCCTTCAGTGGTACGGGAACCACACCCAGTTGATTGCCAGCGCGTTATAACGCAATTGTCCCACAGTGGCGCAAGGAGCTGAGGATTTGAGACTACAATGCAACAGCGCACAGCTGTTGTAGCAAATTTTGACATTTAAGGCGAATTTTGCAAGATCGATAACAGGACTTCCTGGCTCATGTGAAGAAGTCACTATGCGAAAATGGGGAACATATCAATCCAACGAACAACCGCTGACCACTTCAACTCGTACAGCTGAACTGTTGTGGCAATTAATCACTATTGAAGTTAATCCAACCTCTTTTAGCAAGTCCACTTTGTCACACGAAATTCTTCAGTGGTACAGAAAACTGATACTTTATTAAGAAACAAACAATCACCCATTATACTCAATACAACGTCAATAACTTATTTCTTGAATGTTTTCTGCTTGCTTTACCACATCTATAGCATATTTTAAGCATTTACTTTCGCAGAGGGCAATTTTATTCGCTCATCCTTATGCTTCTTAACTATAAAAAAGCCAAGTTGCAAAAGATACCTGAGCTCTCTGCACAGCCACTATAAGTTACCGTGCACTGGCTATGCTATCAGTTAGTTTAGTACCCAGGTAGCACCACTGCCTTTGCCCTTAGCTTCAAAGGAAAGCAACCACCACCAGTACTTCTACTTGTGTTGTCTAAATTTGAGTATGTAAGTCAATATAGGATTACCAGCATACGTCAAAACACGAGCAAGTAAACCAATCCGAGAATACATAGAAGTCTGGACAGGGATTGTAGTTTCGGGACCAAACTGCTCATCGCTGGATCGGGATTTTTCAGGATTAACAAAATTGGAAACAGTACGCATAAAATCCTCATTAACCACACTGTTTCTTGCAATAATGACGCATTCGCACATCATGAGTGTTATCATTGAGGCGGCCCCTGATTTTATTTGCAAAATAACCGAAAGCCGAAAAAGCACGTTCAGCCTCAAATGACATAGGCTTGATACATCTCGATAAAACACTTCCTCATTCTTCATGCCTAACCATGCAACAGCCTCAAACTCAAGTTGCTCCAAGAGCCTAATGAGCACTAATAAAGTAACTCAAGGGCCGCATTATGACGCTGACGCAACAATGGCGGTACCTAAACATTAACAGAAACAGCTTTTCAATCTTATTTCCTGCGAAAGGTATCATGAGTTATAGATAAATCATATCTAGCCGTCTGTACGTTCGTTTGAAAGGAACTTGTTCACTCACTGACCGCGTACTGACCGGTTTAATCACCGGTGAATAAACTAAATAACGTAAATGTTAATTATTTGAAAACTTCCCAAAAGCATGGCGGGCCACACAAAATGCCATCGCGGGCTACATGTGGGCCGTTTTTTTTTTGAGATCCCTGCACCAGTAAAAAATCAGGAGTGGCAGCACTGATCGCAACTTACGCAGTACCTTACCACACATCTTGCGATTGTTCAACGGACTGTCACGCGATAGTCGGAAATGCATATTATTACAACACTAAGGTCACTATGACAGTGACACACCCGTTTGTGCTCAAGACAGCCGTGTATCGAGAAACTGCTTAGGGCTGCAAAAATGGGTTAAAATCCCATGATTTTCAGGGATCCGAATTCTAGTCTGCACAGGTGAAACTGGTAAAGGATAGCGGTCTTTACGCGGCCACAAGCATTCTTGACGTCTTGGAAAAAGGGGCTTTGAATTAAACCAGGCTCAACCATGAACACAAAGCACCAATCCTGTCACTGCTTCGTGTTCCCACTTTGGAAAATGTGCAAAATATGACAGACAAGGGACTTTAACTAAAAAAAGAACATCAGATGACGGCATGGCTTCTGTTAGCCTGGTGCATTTGGATGACCTATGTCTGCAGCACATGAAAGTAATCAAAGATTTTTCGTGTAAAATATTTCAAACAATTGAGCAAGCTTGCCGACTGAATGGTCTTAAATTTACATGACGGATACACTCTCAGCCGTGTGTGACGATTGTTTCCTTTGATCACACCAAAGCCAACTTCTAATGTAGCTTCAATCAAGAGTCGTAGCTAAAACAGTCTGTCTGCAAGTGTTGACCAGTGCGGTTGCCAGTAACCAGCCTTGTATTTCAAACTGTAAAACAAATTTGGGGAGTGCACAAGTATTCACAATTGCGAAAAACCCACAAAAAAACAAAATTTAGCGCAAAATTTAGTTATCCTGTAAAATTTCAATAATCACTATTGAAGTTATTTCTGCTGACTTGAAATTATTTGCCCTCGATCTTTCTTCGCAGCACTGCAGACAAGAACTGTCTATTTAGTTTGTGTCGGTACATCAAGCAAGGGGTCTTTACATTAATTTTCACACCCGCTTTTCCTCTGGGGAGGGTCGCGGGGAGCAGCCACCTGAGACTCAAAATACCTCAAGGTCAACAGCAATCTCAGATAGTACTGCTAGCTCCACACAGACGGGACTAAACAAGGTCGAAGATGTAGTCAGTCCACCTAGTTGTTGGACGAAATATGGCTGCTTTCTCGTGGGTGTAGCCAGCAGGAACTTGCCTCGTCAATCTTTCGTTGGTCATTCTGGACACACGGCCGAACCAACGTAGCTGAGATCTCTATTCGGAGAAGTGGCCGTATATCTGGGCTTCACGAATTTCATAGCTGCGCGCTTTGTCGAGAAGTGCCACACTGCGAGCTCTTCGCAAAGATCCCATCTCTGCCGCTTGCACTTGGACAGTATTCTTTCAAACATTAAAATTAGTACAGTAATACGAGTAGTTCTCCTATCTCACGTTTATAATATCAGGTTGTTGCATACAATCTTGAACGGTTATATGCTTCCAATTGTAAACCATACATAAAATGTTTTTCAATCCTTAATCGGCTTGTCTGTTCATTACCATTAACACCGCGCAAAATGATTAGTTCGTTGAACCTGCTTGATCTATTCCAGGTATGGAGACGCAACACTCACCACGCTGCATATGCACCTACGTGCAACATTCATAAGAATGCAGACTTGCACGCCTGCACGCGATCAATGGCAATTCTCAGTCTGACAGGCTATTTTTGGAGAAATACAGTGCACTTCTTGACCAGCGCTACTTTACCAAGTGCATGCGAGAATGCTTGGGCAAGGTAAGGCATTTTACGGAGTGGTGTTAATAAACAAAACTACACAAACAAATATCTAATGTGGTAGGAGCTTGCATATGTTTGTTCAAACCATTATATAATATGCGTGATATTGAACTGGTCCTCAGTAGAATTTCTTAGCGACAGCACTCATCCAATATCTCATCAGATGCTAACCGTCTGATCTCAATGCCGGTGCTTTCGCTGGCATATGTCGCATGGCACATCTACTTTTAGCATGATAAGGCCATGCATACCAATTATGGAATGATTATCAATTGCTGATTCAAAATATAAAAAGTGTCTGAATAGCAACGCGTTGTCTTACGGTTCAATAACTTGGCATGACCGTGGCCACTGTAATTCAAAAATACACTACATATCTCGACAACCGCTCATACCGTTTTTTTTTCAAATTACCATTTATCACTGCCAAAAGCACGATGGTGCAAAATCCCATTTGTATGTTCTTATTCGATTTCAAACACACCATAAAGCTGGAGCGTCTCCTTGTACATTAGTACGCTCGAATGCAAACAACATCATTGAATTGCAGAAAAGCTGCAAATGTGTTGCAACAGTCTACCACTGAGCCTTGGCGCAGTAACTGCTATAACAGTGGTTTTCAAGTGGTAGGCCATGTCGCTTTCTCCAGTGGGCCACAGAGCTTGGTATAAATCAGAATGAAGGGATTATGAGATTTGTATAATGATGTCATTATGATCAAAGTAAATAGACAAATAGCAAAAAAATCGATCTGAATGTTACGTTTGTGACATAACTATAACTCCTATTTAATAATGCAAGCTAAAGCTGTATTACGAGAATTGCTATTTTATGGCAGCACTGCAATTGTTATTGCACAGCAGCTAATGCTATGTTTGAGTTATAGAAATGTTAAATCTACGAGATTATATCTTACCTAGTTGAATGGGCCACGACATGAGAAGAAAAAGGCTGAAAACCCCTGTACTTGAAGAACAAAAATGGTCACTCTAGAGCGATTTGGGTAGCCGTCAGTGACATTTCAAGAATAGCTTCTCATTGCTGTTGGTAAATCTGGCGCAAGGGTGCTCAACGCTAGTGGCGCACGACCGTTTCTTAACGGTCAACCCAAAACGGGCGGTTAAAACACCAACATCTGATAGAACAAAACAATGACAGAAGACAACGGATAAATGTTGGCAGTCCATGTAGTTTCACAATCATGTAGTCAACGGCGTGGCGCCGAACACCCTAAAACAAAAGTGAGGGGACCATCAAAACTAAGACGTGACTTAATACAGTCACAGTTAGGATGTTTTTTTTGACTAACTCACAAAACTTGACAAAAAATGCACAGATTTTCGTTCCACATGAAGTAGGGTAGCAGTAGCACCACAAAGAAGGGTGGAGTTTGTGGCACGACGTTTCCCCGCAACTACGCCACCAATGTTCCCTCAGAACTGCGCAACTGCGCAGTACCACCAGGCTATTTGCGCAGTGAAATCTCATTCTCGCGAACTTGCAACATTCCAAATTTAATATCGTATATGCTGCATACCGCATAGCCCTTTTACGGCTTAAAATGCTTCACTACTTGCGTGTCTACATGGTTGCGCAATTGCATGCTCACTAAATGAAACATTTACTCGGTGTACAATTTTTCTTAGAGGAAACATTGTAGACCACTGTAAATAGTTAGCTCCAAGTCTATGTACGCAAAAGACATTCAACACAAAGAAAATGCAACCAAATACTAATACACACTTAATCGTTGTTACTGACACCGAGCCTATTTTCCTGCAGATATATATGCCATAGGTAATGCAACCGCAACTAAATGTCTAATATTTTTCGACATTAAACTTCCACTCTGCGAGTTACAGTACCCGCAAGAATAATGAACCAACCAAATTCCAACAAAAATTTTTTAAACTCACGCTCCCCTGGGTTGTCGAGCGCAGGGTTGAAACCTTTGCGGCTTTTACCAAAAAAGCTACCAACATCGGTCTGTTCACAACAAGCCGCGTTTCTAATTTTGGCGCACGTGGCTAGTGTAAGGAAGCCGAACGTTTATTTCCGTGCAGCGTGCGTTGGGTAAATGACGTGTTCGTGACATTATTACAACTACCGGCATCAGGTCGAATTCACCGCATTTAAAACTGCATACCCGAAGAACAGCTTTTTCACGACGTACCTCAGAAACTGGAGGTGCAGCAGGTTTATCACAACGCTATGTCACCCAGCGAAGTCGTCTGCGATTACGAATTTCGCTCTACAGAAACTACTGCGTTCCAAATTCACGACACAGACGAATAGCAATTTGGCACAGATTAAATAAAACGAAATGGAATAATAGCCTTTTCACAAAATCTAGCGAGCTTCATTATTAGTCTTGTTAGCTTTGGTTCAACCTACTAGACTTATGGCAAACCCTAAACTTTTGCGCTGTTGTTTAATGTTTACGGAAACGTAACCAATCCCAACACGAAAGGAAGATATCTGTGTACAGTAGACCTACACGACATACAAGTCAAGCTGCAGCATATGCACAGTTATTTTACAAATACATTTTGTGGCTAAGTTCGGTGTTCAGCATCGGTGCAAAACCACGGAGCATCCTAATGGTACAAACAACGGCCAAAGCAAACGAAGTCAAAGACATTACATAGAGTTTTCGGTAAACACTGGTACCATCATCGGTACGGGAAATCTATTTCGACGTTTGCTCAGCAGTTCTTTTTATCAGACTGTTCAACACTTCAGTTTTTCGTATCCCACAGAAAATCTTTTTTAAAATGTCATAATATTTCTCGTGAAAGTCCGAAAACAAAAGTTTGCAATAAACTAATCAAAAGGTACTGAGCATAACTTGATAAGCCTTTCAAATTCTCTTGCAAACCCACCCCAAAATATTCAGCCGCCGTGATTCATCTGCAAGCGCCGGACACCAAAGCTGACCAGACCAATCAGGAGTTGTATTGCACATATAAAGAAAAAATTGCAGAATGAGACTAGTGCTCAAGCAGTATCAACGCCGCACTGTGGTTTTAGCACTGACATATTTGGCACTGTAAAACATGCAATGAAAACAACGTTTGGGATATAAGCGACGCAAATATTCGTGTTGCAATTCATACCAGCTGAAACCCCAAATTTACGTGCTGTTCATAATGTTTGCTTTCATTATTTGCTGCGTTTGATGTCTTCCGCTAAAAATATTTGTAACTTTCACATATCCAACACTGCTTGCAGTCAACAGCAATATCTCAGCTAGGCTGACTTTCTCGACGCAGTTCCGACTGAAAAACTCTCTACACTGCTCACGTTGACAGTTGCGATCAAAACAGGATGGAGTCCTACAAAACAGGTTAGTCATGTTGTGTTTCGAACCAAGGTTAAAACGCTCAGCTATACGACCTGTCTCGTCTGGGAGTTAACCGCCCATGCATCGAAGTACTGAAGGTGGCCGTTGACAGAATTTGACAGACCTGTTTTGAAATCGATGAGTGGTCCCATCAGCTGTCCAGAGTTAATTCTGTTAAATGAAATGTTGTTTGACTTCCATGCAGCACAGGCATAACTTGAAACGATGACTGATTGCATTCTTCGCAAACGCTGCGCAAACAATTGTTGCAACTTCAACCACCTATTTTACAACCACTGCCGTTCAACGCCTGCTGCTTAAACCACACCGATTGTTTGGGTGTAAAAGAGTTTTTAACAACATAGACAGAGTTTCATTTTAGCTGGGTTTCTCTGCCATGTCCAGATCCTTTGAACCTAAGCCCAGCAACGATGCAAAAGCGTTTGGAGGGCAGAAACACCCCGCGCTGCTCTGTGGAACATCCAACAAACTTCCATGAGTGGTATGTCAACGTCCTCGTACGAAACTTCACCGCACCGTCCGAAATGGACCCAAGCGTGGTTATTCAAACCAAATTTCAAAGACCAACAAGCTGTCGAGGGATACTTGGCTGGACAACCTAGGGTTTTTCTGTGTGCCGACATTCGCGGTTTTCGGTAGCAGTGACAACTTGATTGAATACGACACGCCAACTTCGGTTTTGCTGAAAAATGGCTGTATGCTGTGACTTACTCCTGCGGCACATAAAAACTGTCTCTCGTCACTGAATCTTTGCATGTAGTTACGTAAAAGGAATTTAGTTTTGTCTTAGCCATATAACATATTTTACTGAGCATTTGAAAACGTAAAATTGCGTCCTTTCTTAAATGCAAAAACCTCAAGCTCATCAGCTAGCATTTGACACATAGCTGATCAAATCGCATAACAAGGCGAAATTCTGGTTTGTTTCTTTGATTCTACAGACACCGTATTTTGTTTGTAACGAAAGACGATCAAGCAAAGAACAAAAACTAAATCACTTTACTTTGGTTAACACATACAATAGTAATTAGTCATTCGGATTACACAACTCCGACCGATTTGTTTAAATCAGGGTCTCAAACACATTTTGTGCGGCTCGCAATGCTGCCAATGTTCCCTCTAAGCTGCGCGGCTGCGCAGCTGGCCTAGAACCCCCGCGCAGTACTTTCGTTCTGCCGCGCACTGTATAAGCATTGACAAGACAAACTAAATACGTGCTTTCAATCGGACGCAAGCCCCACCTTTGAGATTTGAGCTCACACGGCCTTCCATTCCGCGCACACTAAGCA
>JGI24021J15306_10012290_pt1 | contig 10633 bp, 8 predicted proteins | sample Ectturendosymbi1_FD_15306 | JGI IMG/M metagenome (IMG submission 15306) | reverse complement strand
ATATATTTTATCATTCAGGATTTTTGAGCAACTCGCGCGTTCCCTGAAAACCAGAGTTGCCCTGAAAATTTTCACTGTATTGAATATACTTTTTACATTCCGGATTTTTGCGCAACTTGCGCTTGCCCTGAAAAACAGACTTGCCCTGAAAATTTTCACTGTATTTAAATATTTTTTATCATTCAGGATATTTGGGCAACTAGCGCTTGCCCTGAAAACAGAGTTTGCCCTGAAATTTTTCAAGCCGGGAGGGGCGGCCGCCTCGTACGCCTATGGTTATTTCGATCCCAAGCATTGCTGTCTTCTGTTCTGATGTCCAAATTTCGCATTGAAATGACTGTGGGATGGGACATTTCAGTCCTTTCAGTGTAGTTGGCACTACTACCTCCCAGTGCAAGAAAAAAGGAGGTATGTGTGGTGTGCTGCCAAGAAAATAGAAAGAAAAAGTGGCACACTGTGCCAAAAGTGCAATGTCCCGTGCCAAAACTGTAACGATCATTTTTACACTGTCTTGACGTCATTGCTTCACCGCATACCACACGTAACTGGGTGAAATGGAGGAACTTTCCTGCCAAACTTTCGTGTGTTTAATATTTCTTTAATCTTTTTCTGTAGGTTTCGACAATGACGTCAAGACAGTGTAAAAATGATCGAAACAGATTCTGCTACATGTGTGGTGAATTAACATTTGCTAAAGAAAAGCGCGGCATTACAAGCCATATCAAGAAATTGTACAAGGCGTACTTTCATTGTGACATAGGAGACTAAGACAAGTCATAGGCTCCTCATGTCTGTTGCCGTACATATGTGAAGACATTGAGCACATGGTATGCAAGAAAAAATGTTCACATGAACTTTGGTGTGCCAATGATTTGGCGTGAGCAGAAAGATCATCATAATGATTGCTATTTCTGTCAATAAGACTATACGGGTTGTAGGCTACTACAACAAAGAAAAAGAAACACATTGTTTACCAAATTTGCAATCAGCAATGCACCCAGTTGAGCACTCAAAAGATTTGCCTGTACCAAAACCCCCAGATCAGGAAATGGGGAGTTCCAGCAATGGAGATGAACATTCCAGTGATGAAACAGTAGAACTTTATGATTCAGAAAGCAAGAGTAAACCAACACCATTTTCTCAAGAGGCTCTAAATGACTTATGCAGAGATCTCTATTTAACCAAAGACAAAAGTGAACTTCTGGCATCAAGGCTTAAAGAACGTAATCTTCTTAGAAAAGGAGTGAAGATAACATTGTACAGAAAACGTGCACAAAAACTGCATGTATTGTTCACCGTGAAAGATGACTTATGCTTCTGTAATGACATCGCTGAACTTTTTGAACAACTGGAAATACCATATGATAACACCAACTTGCGACTTTTCTTAGATCCATCCAAGGAAAGCATCAAAGCTGTTTTGCTACACAACGGTAACACTGTGGCATCTGTTCCCATAGCTTGCAGCACAACCATGAAAGAATCATATAAAAATTTAAAAAACAGTTTTATTGAGCATACAATATAATGATCATAAATGGCATATTTGTGCAGATTTCAAGGTTGCAGCCATGCTTACTGGCCTTCAGTCTGGCTATATTAAATTTTGCTGCTTCCTGTGCTTATGGGACTCCAGAGCAAGAACTGAACAGTATGTACGCAAGCATTGGCCCGTCAGTGATGAAACTGAGCAAGGAAAACATAACACCAAGAACAACACTTCTGCAAAGTGATAGAATCCATTAACCACCTTTGCGTATTAAACTCGGTTTGTTTAAGCAATTTGTCAAAGCCCTGGACAAGGATTCCTTCGCATTTGCATATCTTGCAGAAAAGTTCCTTCCCTAAGTCAAGCTAAAATATAAGAAGGTGTCTTCATAGGCCCCAAATTCGAAAAATTGTACTTGATGAAATTTTCAACACACATCTCAAGAGAAAAGGAAAACTTGCCTTTGAGTCATTCAAGAAAGTTTGTGATAACTTCCTGGGAAAACATCGCTCAGAAGACTATGTGCAAGTTGTGAATGATCTACTGCGTCATTATCATGATATGGGATGTAACATGTCTCTAAAAGTTCATGTGCTCCACTCTAATTTGGATTTTTTTTCGGAGAATCTTGGTGATGTGAGTGGTGAACATGGTGAGAGATTCCATCAGGATATTTCAGTGATGGAGAAACGTTTTAAAGGAAAATGGAACCCTGGCATGTTGGCAGATTACTGCTGGAGTATAAAAAGGGAGGATGACACTCTACACAAGAGGGTTAAGAGGACAAATGTTGTTTAAACTGACAATTCTGTGTTTTTCATTCATAACCAATAATAATAAAATATGATTTATAGTACATGAAAACGGTGCCTAATCTAGAGAAACAAAGGCCAGATTTAGTATCAAGATACTTTTCTTACACCGAAACAGGTCTTATGTGGCATGTACTTTTTTTTAAACTGAATTTTGTCGCACAGTGTTATCAGTTTGAAGTGACTTTGCATTTGCGCTCGGATCTCTATAAAGTTTCCTTTACAACTTTAGGCCTAATTACGAATGTCAGCGGTACACTGTCTAATGACCAGTCCACCAGACTAGCATGCTATTAGTCATAAATATGGACGTAGTAAGGTAACAAGCGAGCTGTGTCTGCGCCTCTCCAAAAAATTAACTGTTTATCATGTGCGGTACATACAGCACAACTCTTTTTTTTGTATGTGTATAGGCGATTTGCTAAAACAACTTCATGAAAAAGGCCGTAGCACGGCTGACCGAGAACGATGACGTCATAAAACCAATGCTCAGAGGGGTCCCGTGCCTAAGTCTTGCATTGGGCCCCGCACCTGCTAGGGCCAGCCCTGGGCAAAGAAACAAAAAATGCAAGCCGCCCTTAATCATAAGCGACATGAAATGACGAAAAAAAACTTTATAAGCCGCGGCTTACAATCGAATAATTACTGTATACAGCAGTACTCTCACTCAAAAGAAGCGCATAACCCCGTCTTGAGATCGAACTGAAGATCTGTTGAAAACCGATTTCGCCACTACCGATCTAGCCGCAATAATCCGCGTTTCAAAAACGACGCAACAATCTTCAACTGTTTTTTTATTTTATATGGTGTTTTTAACGCTTTATAACTACTGTAGAGCCACGACTGAGTGTAGCGCCACGACTGAGTTTGTACAATGTCTGGTATCATGGGTGTCCGCAGGGGGGGGCAAAACGTGCATTTCCCCCACTGGAAATTGTGACTGAGAACCAGAAATTTATAGAAAATCTGAACTCAGCAGCTTAATTTCGATTAATTTATTTAATTCTTGCCATGACAGTTTATTTGCCGGTATGACACTCACACTGCACAAGAGCCAGCTTCACTGCTCTGGTGTGATGCAGTGATGAGTTTGCAGTTCACTCAAGTCCGCTCATTTGCCTGCAAAGGCCGGCTACGAAATTTGCGAGCGGATTGCTCTAGCCTACTATTGATCTTTATTGCGCAACAATGACATGGCAACAAATATTCAATGATTCACTTCTAGTTACTGCAAATAGGCGTTTTGCCGTATGTGACTGTTGAATTCAGACATCTTTGGTAGGTAATGCAGCGAGATAATGACTATGGATCTTTATCAATGCTTCCATTAGTTTGAAAAATCCATTGTTAGTGTGAGACTGAGTGTGACCAATGTGCCTGAATGAATAGTTTAAGCCAGAGGCGAATTTTCATTTTTGGGACCCTGGGCTATTTTAAATTGGGGGCCCCTCTGGAAGGATTGCGACGACTGATGTCATTTAAATTAGCAATACACGTGCTCGCTACATTCACTGAACAAGTTGTTCCAATTCATAACCGCATTGCTTTATTGTGAATTCCCTCGATATCTGGAACAAAAACAGTCATAATGAAACCTACGAAAAAGCCAGGGGTGAAGTTATCTGACAACATTCCTATTAAGGGACGGATCCAGCCAGTAAGGGTAGGGGAGGTGATTTCAGTAATATTTGGTAGATAAGTCTCGTTCCGGGTTCACTATTGTGAGAAAGACCAAGTAGGCCTATACTTCACAACATTGCTTTGACAAAATGATGGACAGAAATATGGCCTTATATCGTGAACGCTGTTTTCCGCTTGGTACAAAATCATGTTGAATGAAGTTACTTTCGTAGGTTTTCGGGGGGCGATTTCCCCAATCGCCCCACCCCCGTTGGATTCGCCCCTGCTCCTATTACATATTTATTGAGTTCCCTGTGCAATTGCACGGTTTGCACGTTTCAAGAGCAGGCTCTGAGTAAAGCACCTGTACTTCTTACGACATCTAACAGCCTGTTACATAGTCAGCGATCGACGGGACTTTCTGTCTGCAAAATCGCTGATACTTTTTTGTAGTACTTTATCTTTCTAGCTAAAGCATGTTCAACATACAAAATAGCAAGACTTTGCAGCATGCCCCCCTCCCCGATACAAACCTGCTAAGAATTTTACTGGTGCTTTATATCAATTTTCAACTGTTAGAAAATAAATGAAGGAACAGTCGGTCTCAAAACGACGTCAGTGACTGACGACGTCATTGACAAGCCCTTCCCGAGCAAAATTCTTGGATGCGCTACAGGTCAACTGGTCCTTTCGTACCTCCGAGCCTCAATGATTAAGACCAAGTCAGGGCAGATTATGTGATCTAGATTTGGTGGTGAAAGGAACATTTGTGTGTAATTTAACCGGCAAAGGCTGGATATATTAATGTTTCGATAGAATTGTGTTTTTCGAACAGAAGTGGTACATAATGACTTGCATTAAATAATTTATTGTACAATCCAAATTAAATGTGTTTCATTTTAAATGAAATTGTCGTTTGCAGTTGCAATATGTTGTTTGATTTTTTTGTAAGATATACAATTTTGTCAGGCAACACTATGTGGGCCTATAAATTATGGTATCGTTATTATTTGAATGTTTTGATATTCTTCATAATAAAAATAAATAAGTATATAAGTATGTTATGGTCCTTACGAATAATTGATATTTTATTTGCTGAAATTTTTAAAGTGAAGACAGTGGCGTAGCCAGCGCAAAAATTTGGTGGGGGCAAAATGTTTGATTTTAGGCGAATAACACCATTTTGTTTAGAAAAACGCCTCTCAACGTACAAAATGACTATATTTTCTAAAAATTTGGGGTGGCCATGGCGCCTTTTGCCCCCCTTGGCTACGCCTATGAGTGAAAATAAACACAAATATTCTCCGTTTTAAAATATTAATTCTCTTAGTGGTTTTGAAAAAATTGTGCCTGCATATAAGTAGCCTACAATTACATAACGTATTAAAAAGGGGCCACACTTTCAAATTGCTATTGGTGCCATTTCGCATAGATACGCCATTGCATTTTGCCATTGAATATCTGCAGCTGTAGCTACAGTGCGGGTTAGTCTTGCATTTACCCCGTATCTTACCTTTACCCCGTATCTTACCCATAAAAAGCAACAAGAGATAGACCCAGGCTGAACGAAAGTACCTCGCCGGCCTCGTGTAATCTGAAAAATGGATTCAGGCGTTTTGTTCCACACATTATACGTAACAAAAACTAATTCTCAACCCCATAAAAAGATAATGGTCATCGTCATTCACTTCAACCTCTTCTATAGCAGGACCTTCAAACTGCGGCCCGCGGGCCAAATCCGGCACGCGAATACTTTTGTCAATAATGAAAAATTAATTGACGAAAAACTTTTTGATTTGGTAGAATGTAACAAATCCCGAAACAAACCCATTACGTAAGATGTCCGGTCCATGAACTTTTGTGTAATAGCTTATGTGGTCCTCGGATAAAAAGGTTTGAAGACCCTAGATATTTGTTGTTAGCGGCCTAGTAAAAAACGTGCGTCGAACAAAACAAAAATACAAATATAATTACAAAAATGCTGGAAATTCTCCTTACTTCCAAAATTTTGCGGCCCCTCAAAATCGGGGGTCGTAGGCTTAACCTTGTTAGCCTAATGGTAAATCCGCCCCAGAGTTTAAGTGATAAACACGGTTAAATATAAACACACAATAACAAGTACACAAAATGTAAGCGCAATGATGTGAGAAATTCATTTTTGACCTTTCTTTACTGAAATTCTCGAAAGGGACAATTTTGTAAAAAACTATACCTAATTCAACAAAAAGAAGGCCAGAAATGGATTTTCCATATCATCGCGCAAATAAAAATAACCACAAATGTCTGTCCTGTACTTTTTCGAATGTTGCACAGTGTAAGCGATTTGAACTTACAATGCAATTCAGTCCCGTCACTATGGGGACTTTGGTGGACTTAGCAGCCAAAGCAAAGCACCAAGCCCCCCCAAATTGAAATACGAAGCACTATAAATCAGCGTTTTTTCAAACAAATTTTCAATGTCGCGTCCCTCTACACAAATGTAAAGCCCCCTTATTCAAGATTTACTGGCGACGGTTCTGATGCAATTACTCAACTGTTGTTGAAAGGTAGTTTCGTTTGAAGAACGACTGACTTGTACAAAACTGCTAACATGAACTAATTACCTTTCTCGCTTTCGATAACAACAAACGCAGACGCATTTCTTCGTCTGGGCGCACGATATCCGCTTTGTGACGAAACACACGAAAAATGACAGACTTCACAAAAGAGCAGTCCATGCACCCGTCCCAAGTTCCCCAAAAGCCTAGTTTTTTAGTTACTCTTAATGAATGGACTTGGATACCAAATGCAAGCTGTTCTTCATGAATAAACAATGTAATGTACAAAGATTTTGCAACAACCACGTCCAGGTCTGCAACCAGAGGGGCAACTGAGCAATTGCTCCTCCGACATTACAGCAGAAATTACGATCATTTTGCCCCTCTCCCGATAATATCAGCTGGTTGCAGCCCTGACCACGTCACAGATGTAGAAACAACCTCCCTAACGCAATATACAATGCGCGTGGTTGAATGATTCTTCTTCTTGCGTGTGAGCAGCGCTTCACACAAAATCCACAAGATCCTCCAGCCATTCAGTGTTGTTAATGTTAGGGGATCGCAGGTTTTCCAGGCAGTTCGTAGGGCGGAGGATGTTACAATCGAAGATTATATGATTGGTGGACTGCTCCTCAGCGCCACAGATGCATTTGGGTTGATCGATGAAACAGAAGTATATAGCCGCCCAATATAATGATAAACAGGAACGAGTGTGCTGGATGACATCCACAGTTGTTCCTTGCCTAGGAGCTGCAGTGCAGCTTTTAATGCTTTTTACGTTAAAGCATCTTGATTTTGGAGTAAGTGGCTTTTCTACCTATTTACAATCGCAAACAGGCAAAATACAGTGGAAGTTTGGTGGAGCGGCAAATGATAAACCAACAAATAAAGCAAAAAAATATATGGACAAAGAAAAACAAGACAAATATAAGTGCAAACGCTCAACAAAATTTTGCGCTGGTTTGCATGAGAAACAGAAGGATTTTTTGAGAACTGAACAATATTATGTTAGTAGAACTGCCATCAAAGTTAATCGTTAGACACTCGTCTCGACCTGTTCATTGCGAGTTGAATAACTACACACCTTGTTTGCAATAGCTGTAAGCCTATTGCAGTGTTAACTGGCTACAAACAACCACGTTATATCCATAAATTATGAGACATGTGGACAGAACCGTCGCCAGAAAGTTTTCAATAGCGGGGCTTTGATTTTCTGCGGGGAGATTTGGGTTTGTGCGGGGGGGCTTTGACACTCAAAAAATTAACAAAAGCTCAACTGATTTATAGTGTTTCATGTTTCAATGTGGGGGGCTTGGAGCTTCGTTTGGGGGGCTAAGCCCCCAAAAGCCCCCCCCCGTGGCGACGGGACTGCATGTGGAGCGCAGATATAAAGCTCTAGCATGAGAATTGAGCACGTTTGATAACGTTCGATATAATTAACTAGAGGAAATGCATCGTTCCTTTAAAGGAGAACATTGTTTGCTAACAATGTGATATATATGCCGTTTCTGCTAAATTCTCGAGCACAAGGAGTATCTGGCAAAAATGCACAAATTTCGCAAAGACCGTGGCGCAGGGCTCCCAGAGCCGCGGGGCCCAGTGCAAAGCTGCATCGGTTGCATGGGCTTGAGGCCGGCCCTGTCTTTGCCTTATCGAAAGGTCTACAAGACGCTCAGTCTTTCCTTGGCTACGTTTTGTCGACCAAACTCTCCTATTCTCTTCAGCACCACGTGCACATCCGTCATCCGTCACAGGGAGAATTATGATGAACAGAAGGCAGACCAGGGTTGCCAATTAAACGTGATCGTGCTAGTACGCGAAAGTATCTCAGAGGCTTAAGGGAAATTATGTTTAAGTGCTGCTTACAATCAAGGGCGGCATACATTAATTTTCAACACAATTTTGTGCGGCTCACATACAAGGGCTGCTTACAATCAAGGGCGGCTAACAATCGAATAAATACGGTATGCAGTGCGCAGAAGCTCGTTGAGCAGTTTTGTGATAAATATGATCGCGTTAAAATTTTGTTTGCAATTTGTGTTACTTGCTGCAACACAATACTTCTCCAACGTTTTGCTTGAAATCCTGTTTACTAATGGTTAAGACGCTTTTTCGATAAACTGCCCATCGTAAACTAAGTCTCGACAATAATGCTACTTCTGGTCTTCGGCAAAAATTATATCCCGCTAATTTTTACGTTTTCTGTTTCCGCATACGTGTCAACCAACATATAGCCAGTTACCTTTCAGCATGAAATAAAACCCGGTTTTATTGTGGTCTCTCACACGTACAGCTGCTAAACCTTCATTGTTTCGAGACAACGACCTTTCCTATAGTATACAGTTCATTCATATTCATTCCCGCTTTTCCTCTAACAATATACAACACAGGATTAAATGTCGGTTAGAAACATTTAAAAACCGTTCGCGGTCTCTAGAAATTTGCAAAATGCTAAAAGCAATTTATCAAAATAAAAATTAAAAAAATATCGAAATCAGGAGTACCACACCAAACCCTGTCACTTATATTTTGGAAATATCTCCAACTACGAAACGTAAAGAGAAAAAGCGGGGATACAAAGCATATTACGTCCCCCGTCAGAGAACATAGGGCGCAAGTCCCCAACCCGTCTTCCACCTAAATGCGCCCATGCGCTTCACTAAAATTTATTGAAACTTGCATTTAAACGGCATGAAAACGACACATTAGAATTTTTGCGATTGGAGTTTAGATTTGTGTCTGAAACGCGAAATCATTTAGACTTCAGACTTTTCATGTGTTTTATTCAACTGTGCCCGTGTTGCCCAGCCTTCACATATCACGTGAATACAATCATCCTCTTAATATTACTGTTCAATTCAGTTTCATTTACACTCGCATTATGTGTTCCTTTCAGTTTCAGGAGCGATCGCGAGTGGTCTGCGGCGTCCTTCTCCGCTTGTTTGCTTCGTGAGGAACGCGGATATTTTCGCAGAGTATGCTGCATTGGTGGCGCGAGTCAATGGCATCACCACGCGTGAAATCGAAACCGGACTACAAGCTTTGGTGACGCGTACCCATTCGTAGTTTATATTCAGCGACCACTTGAAGCACGCGGTAATTTTTCTGTTTTTTCAGCGCGACGCTTTGCTTTGCCAGCACAAGGCAAAGAAATTTGATTTGCAGCAACAGATGCAGGTGTAATTTCAAAATACCCCATTGTTTGGATTTGGCTGAAGAGATTGTCGAAAACAGCGACTTCCCACGACGCAATAAGGCGATCCAAAGTGGTTTTGTAAGGTGTTGAATATTGTAAATCAATTTATGTGAGCTTGTGTTAACTTATTTTGAACAACTACGAAGAAAGCTGATTGGGGAACTAACTTTGAGAAAAAAACATAAGTCATAGCAAAGATTATAATTCACCGGCCATATGTTCGCGTGTGGCATACACTGGGAATGCAGCTAGTCATATTGAAGTTTGATTCCTGCAACCACTAAACACAATTCCAACTCATTATTGGCAACATCCATTTCTATGTCTTGGAAGAATGATCCCAATTTGATTTCTATCACCAATCAGACAAATGTTTCATTGGTTGCCTTGGGCAGTGATAAGTCTTTTCGAAGAAACATTATCTCTGCTCCATCGAGCAATTTATACTGGGAAGCAACGCGAAATGTAGAATATATCTCTGCTGAATATTGTTCATAATTACCCGTGCTTTAGGAGAATTTTTGTCAACCATTTCGTTCCAGCATCGTTTCAATGCGATAACCTCTTTCAGAAGTTAATGATTATAAGAAAGCCTTCTCTGATGCAACAAACGTTCATGAAAGCTGCTTGGAAATACATCAGCCACGTTTGTCTCTTGTAGTTTGTATAAGTGATATCGATTACAAACCGCTGGAAATTTTCGATCAGTCCTGCTATCATTCACCGCTATCGATTTTTTGATTTAATTGCAGATCCTGGAACTGGTCGGGTGTTCTTTCGGACAAATGACACAGAATGCTTCAACCTCATTGAGGACAAGCGACATTTTGTTGCCAAAGACTCAGCAGCAAAGAACATTACTATTTTCAGATCTTAGACACTATTGTGCATTCCTTTTGCTTTTCATAAAAAGTGAAAAGTACCATTTGACTATTTTGTATGGAGCTCACTCTTAGTGTACAGTAGTTATCCGTCCGTT
>JGI24021J15306_10012286_pt1 | contig 10633 bp, 6 predicted proteins | sample Ectturendosymbi1_FD_15306 | JGI IMG/M metagenome (IMG submission 15306) | reverse complement strand
AGGGAAATACCCGTGGTTCCTCCCCAGCGATCTGCCCTTATCCCCCGGTTGATCGACCCGCGCGAAGTTTTGGCATACGAAAGGAACAAGCAGAATTTCCAATCAGTAAAGCAGGTGATTTGACTGCTCTTTTTAATTTATGCTCTAATGTTACTCAGGGCATTTTTTCTTGCTGCATTCTGCGTGGCCGCATAGCTTGTATCCCTGGTGTTTCACGGGCCTGGTCGCACGAAACATTTGCTATTAGTTTCCTACCCGAATAGTTGATGGCGTCATGTTGCAGATTTGCAGCTAAGTAAAGTGTTCAGGGATGATTTTTTTTGCAGAACTCGCCAGAATCGAGTTTCCGACTTGGGCGTTTCTGCATGAGTTTTCCGACTTGGGCGTTTATGCGCCATTGACGCGCAGCGTTGCATTGATCAGAAGAATGTGTAAAGCCGCGCCCAAGTTTTTACGCGACTTCTTGCTAGTATGCAAACGCCGTAGTTTCAACTTAATGCAATTTACCAATAAAACTGTTAATGTTGTCCTCTGAAGCTTTTTTCAAATCACCTTGATAACAAAATAACAATTAAAGTTGATACCCGGGCAAGGACTTGAATAATGGGTGAAACTTGATAAAGAAAATACGAATCGTTTTGTAAATAACTGGATTTTCTTCTGCTGTCACTTCACACTCCACATTTCTCCGCCACATCACAGGCTCGTTCCCGCGCTCCTCCCAAACCTTTAGTGCCCGTTATGCAAATAAAGGCCCCACCATTCGAGCAGACTCCGAAAAAAGTCCCTGGCAAGAAAGCGGATGTGGACCAAGAGTGCGACAAAGAGAACGTCGAACCAGTCCCAAGCGAACAGTGCAAAACAATCGGAAAGTATGGGGAGACCTCGAAAGAGGTGAAAACTGCGAAACGAGGTTCGTTGAAAATGCGTTTGTCAATCGAAATGTCACAGTTACAGTGAAGCAGTGCGTCGTTGCGACTGTGACGTAATGCATCGATCCATCCATTTTGACCTGAGCGCACTGGTCCATTCAGCTGAACAAATACAGCAAAACTTTGTGTAGAGCGGCGTACTATCGACCGTCAAAACCCGCTTTTGGCCGTAAGCACACGAAGAACCACGCTTGAAATTTTATTTCACAGTTGTTTGGCAATAAACTTTCTCATTGACGTCATCGCGGGGTTGTGGCATCAACCTGAAGTTCGGTTGGTTTTGCAGACACCTTTTCAGCCAAAACGAAGGAAGTACACCCGCCCGGAGGTGAACCACTCGCTTTCGAGGGCTACTTAAGGCAAGAGGATATTAACCGCGAAGTCATCAGTCTCGCCAGCGCCAGTTCAGACGAAGCGATGACGCCGTCTGACGCGCATTTCATCGCAGCTGTCGGCAAGCAGGTGACCGTTTCCATAGTACCTCGTTTTCGTGTAACTGCGATTTTGCTGTTGACCCTGTAGCAAGCGCTTGGCCTCTTGCGTTAAATGAGTATTTTCAGATTTTGTTGTCAGTGTGAGCTGCGAGCGTCAGACGAACCTCAAACTAAAGGCAGTACGTCTAAGCGCCAATACGGCCAACGAGTTTCTTAGCATGGCAAAAGAAGTCAGGTTAAACAGTTCGATTTCGCAGTCAAGAATAGAAGCAGTCGATTTTGCGTGGTCGTGCAGATTAGTGGCAAGAATACTCAATTCGTCTCCGTTTCAAATGAATGATTTACTGTTTCTTTGCTAAATATGTGGGCGCGTTTTTCTTTCACGGAGTCGCTCGATCGCTGCGTGTCTTGCGCTGAGTCCCGCTACTTAAATTTTTGTAAAGGCTTTAATTGCAGTGGACATTGCGTTTAAAGAGCCTTGAACACGCTGCTCGTGTTTCGTAACTTTTGCCTCTGTTCATCGTCAATATGTGTGAAGATAACGGAGGTACTTTCCTAGAAAAACAGTGATCAATTCACGTGCTTTGCTGAACGAAGACGTTTTCTAAGCAATGTGTTCGGCGTTCATTTTACTGTGGGTACCAAGGCTTACCTGCATTTGTAGCGCACAACTTAAAAGTTAATTTTGTCTTCATCAGTAACAAGAGTGTTGACTGCCACGTGCAAAATCTCGAAATCCGTGGCGACCTGGAGGAAAAAGACTAATTCATTGCTGAATGGCATGTTTGCACGCAATTGATTGCATGAGATAGTTCTTACGCTCACGGTCGTCGCCTCAACATTCTTTTCAGATTCCAACCAAGCCTCGCATGAAGGACGTTAAACTGCAGGCGGCTGTTGACGAAGAGACCCCCGACCAGACAACCCAAGTCGAAATGCCGGATTACCGCGACCAGCTGACGACCAAGCCGCTCAAACCGCCCCCCGACGTATTTTTAAGACTGAGGTCAGGATTTTGCAGCATTGTGTGAGCCTGGACTAGTCATTGCAAACAGTTCATGTTATTCCGGCAGGCCGCTGTGTTGCAACAATGGCGCTGCTGTGTAGAATGCTGAACGTTACAGTTCGCAGCTTGATCGTCGGTGCATGACGCGCTAAAGGTCCGTAATTGATCCACTGGTTAGATCGGTTCGAACGCAAGACACCGCCTTGAGACAAGAACTTGTTTTGATCTGTTGTTGTCATGAAAACGATGACTATACTTCGCAGGTTGGAAGCAGAAAAACCTATCGATGGACAACCTGCTGCAGAAAAGCGATCTGGTTTCCTTCACATGGGAGAGGTCAGCGCGGACAGCGTCAGGAGGGGGCTTTCCCCGAAAAAGGTAATTGTTTTTGCTTTCTGAACTGCGGTCAGGAAACTGAAAATGGAGCGCACACGTCGGTCAACACGGACAGAAAGGAAGCACGGATGCCTAGTGATTTTCACAATAGAAGCAACGATTAACTCCTGCTCTAGCTCGCAAAAAACAGCACAAAAAAGCAGTTGTTCGAGCACAGTCAAGTGTCGAGCTTTGTTTATCAGACGAACCTTGATTGATATTTGTGTCAGATGGGGTGTTGACAGGGTGGGTGTCGCCGGTATAACTTGTTCTAAGAAGTTCTTGTTGTTTCTCCAGACGCCTGCGGAAATCCATTACAAAGTTGCGAGCGAGTTGCAACCGGATCTGACGTCATATGCTCCTGGCTTCCCGGTCGAGCCCTCGTCTTCTCCATCTTCGAAGAAACTTTCCTTCGACTCGATTTTGTCCAAACATGCGAATGAAGTCACCGAGGTGATTGCTAAGTTTTTGCCGTATTACCAGCGAACACTAATGCTTGGAAGCAGCATTTTTAAGAGATTACGCCGAAAACTGTCTGTTTATGCTGGATCTCACAACATTATCTGTTTCGCGGACGTAAAACAGTCGATATTTAGGACATAGTTTTTTTCTGTAGCTGACAAGAGACTCAATTTAGTTTTGCAATTTTTCCACCACAAGTAAAGAAACCTGCCGTAGTTCCGGCATCAATTTGGTCAGCTGTTGTTATGACAATCAGGTCAGGAAGGTGCGAGAGGTCACCAGAGAGCGACACATCAATGCGATGGAACAGATGAGCGCTCAGATCGATGCCATGGACGCAATGGCTCGCAACATGAGAGACGATTTCAAGGTGAGAAGTGTAATACTTCGATTGGCTTTTCAACTGTAGCTGGGCGTGCAAGTTGCGAAAGATGCTTCAGACAAATCTGAAATTGCTTGGCCTGTATTCGCCATTACATGATTTTAGGAATAAAGTCAAGTAGTTTTTAAAACGCGCTTTGCTATTTTTTTCTTTGGAAGAGGTTTGTTGTTGTTTGGCCACTCGTTGTAAATTCTGCTACTTTCGCCATTTTATCGTGGGATTTTTTGCGAGAAATCTATCTGTTTTTTTTCTTGTGAGGGGGTCCAGCACAGATCGCATGCAAGTTCATTTTCTTGCACGGGGTTTTCGAGGTAAATTGTCAAACTTTGCTGGCGTCGTTCCACGGTGAAACCGATTTGCTTCTGTGGAAGACGAATCCAACGCTAGTTGTTTTGCAGAGCGCGGCAAGCTTGGTGAAGACTATCGACAAACTGGGCGATGTTCTCCAACCGGACGTTGCCGTTCAGACATCGTAAGCGGTTGTGCCACTGCAAGCAAAATTCACTGTTCAAACATTGTAGAACGCCCTCCATGCGCAAAAAGTTGCACGCACACAACCTTTCCTAAAGCGCAACCCCTAGCTATGTTTTGCTATCCCAAAATAAAGTTTGCTGGTGTACAATGATCAGAAGGAGCAAACTGCCTAAGGAGTATTTTGAAAACTGCAACCGTTAATGACCAGACGAAAGCCGACGTTGCTGCATCATTCGAAAGTGGTCGCCTTGTTTTCAACTGATCATAGCAGTTGTTCGTCGCATTTTCATCTGCTGTTCGTCACACGACGCGCATCCTCATGCCTGTGCTTGTGACGTAATCGCCTTTTTCATGTTTCGTTTTCGACTCGCGACACGGTTTCTTCGTGACGCAGACCGACAAGATCTCGCGAGAAAATCAGCTCGGAGGTATCGCCGCCGCCACCTCCTCCTCTGATGCAAGAAGTCTCCAGAAGCGCCCAGCCTCGTCGCTATTACGAAAGCACTTCTCCGAGGTGAATGGCGCCGAGTCGTTTCTTTTGAACTGCCGTCGGTGTAGCAAAACAAAACAAAAGCGGAATTGAATCGTACACCCACTCCAAAGTAGTGTAGATATTTTTTGTCGAAACGTAGAGTCGTGAGTTTGCGTAAATTATTATTTTGGCATGAGAAAATGGCAGGACCTGCCGCTGTCCTTTGCCGGCAGACGGGGGTTCATGTCTGTCGAAATCGTCTTAAGCATCCAACAACATACTTTTTTGAAGTAATCCAAGCTTTCGCTGGCTTTGTTTCGTAACAGAACTTCCGGCGAGCATTCTGTTGCAACACGTTCGATGCACGAGCCACTCGAGCGTGACTACACCGTGCCGAAGTATCAGTCGATGTACGGTTATGCTGACCCGGGCTCAGCAAGCACGCTCAGCGATTTCCGCACTTCTTCGTCGCAATACAGAAAGCGGTTGAACGAAGCGTACCGGTTGTCTGCCGCACCACACGGTTCGTTGCTTCGCTCTTCTGTTTCGAACTTGCGCTCACATAAAGACTGGGTGGCTGTTCGATTTGCTTTCTTTTTGCAAAACTGCACTTTGCATTGTTTCTTACTGTATAAGGCCTTTTCATAAGTTTGAACGTTTGAGCTAAACCTCAGAGTTGAGTTCCTTCGTGATTATTTGAGTAAGCGATTCTTTGATTTCCTGCAACGAGAGAATGTATCCTCGTATGAACGAGGAATTTTTGCGAAATCGTAGGCCATCGCAATGTACGTACTTGTTTGGGAAAGCTCAATTTGCATTTCATGCTAGAAGCTAAGTTCCAAGTGAGAACTTAACGACTAAGTTGTCAGAAATCAACATATTTTTGTTTTCGGAAAAAATCGCCTCTGTTTGATGCAAATGCGTGGTCTGGTATTTTGGCAAATTTTCTGCATGTTCAAATAAAATCTTTACAGATATTTATCCTGAGTATGTGTCTTCATCGTCTTCCATCGCCTCTTACCCGTCCAAGCGAGACGAACCGCCGTATGAGACTCCTTTAGAAGCTCCCGCACTCCCGGAATCTATTCCTGAGGTTCCGGAGGAGGATGACTCGAGCACAGATATTTCTGTCGCTGAGGAAGCGCCCGACCCCCAGCTGGGTGAGCAGTGTATGAATTCATGAATGCAGTGTTTTCATCAGATACGTCAGTTCGTGTTAAAGGTTCTCGGAAAGCTTTGTTTACTTGCCCTGGTGACGTAACACGAAGTTCACTCGTTGATTGGCTGCGATGATCGAAGTTCGATCAACGTCACAAACGACAAATGGAACCCACCGGAACAGTTTACTTTGGAAAATTCTGCATGATCACCGATGAAGATATTGAAAGCTGTTTTGCCCTTTATCGAGGCAACTGTCTGCCTGCTTTGTGTTAAAGTCCAATGTCCGAGTCCTGCTTTGTTAAAGGTTTGGGTGGAAATACATCTTTAGGAGGCAAGATTTTTGTTCTTATTATATGTTGAAAACAAAGTTTTTTAGGCAGAAAAATTTGGGGGCACTGCCCCCGAATGCCCCCCGTGGCTACAGCCCTGTGTTTAACACGAGGTTATTGCGCTGCGAGAGGTGGTTTGCAAGAACTCATATAATTTTGAAACCTCATCGTTTTATTCGCTGTTGCAGAATATGCCTTGGAACAAGAGCGACTGGTTAAAAACTTGATCGAAGACAAACCGGACTCGAAGCAGAAAATCAAATCCTGGAAGCAAAGGTTCGCGCTTGAGTGGTTTCGTTATCTCCTGTCCGTGGAACTTTACTTTTGCTGCTGTTTTTCGCGTTCACAGCTAACCTTTATTTCGGTTAATGGTGAGCACACGCGTGATTTGAGCTGCCTGCTTTAGTTGCGGCCCTTTAAATATGACTTAACACTGCCGAGTTCTTTGAACGTGTGCCTTGTGTCGAAAGATCGGAAGACCTATTCCTCCGAATTTGCACCATTTGGCTACAGGATAAAAGCGCGTTGCTTTGCCAAAACAAAATTGCGTGCGACCGAAAAAATCCTCCATTAAGCTTCCACCACTGAGTTTGAAACACGAGGTTAACTTCACTTGTTTGTCGTTGGCACTCAGTAGCAGCGTCGTAGAGGTCACCTTCCCGGCGTAAGCGACATCCACTGTGACGCATCTGAACACCCACCATTTGCAGCCCGCCAGCGGTACTGGAGCCTCAGTGCTGCTGCTGCTCTCACCAGGTCGCCTTGCTGACTGTTGCCGTTTGAAAAACGCACGTCTCGGCTTCAACGGGTCACGCCTGACTGGTTTTGCAGGACGGAAAAAGACAAGAGCGAAGTTCGCCGCTGGATGGCGAAGAAGCGACGAGAGCGAACGACAGATTACCGAGCTCAGCTGCGCACGAAGCGCGAGGCTGAGAAGCAGCCGTTCGTTTCGAACAGGAGCGGCCTCAGCCAAAAAGAAATAAACAAGATGAACGCCGCGCGCGAAAGACAGCGAAGGTTTGCGTTGTCGTTTTTTCAGTTTTCTTGCCTTTCTTGGTTCTGAGCGGGAAACGATTTGTTGATTTCGACAGCTAGGATCTGTTTTTGAGTCGATGATGATCTTTTGCACATTTTGAGGACATTTGTTTGGTGATGAAGGCCAGTTGCCGGTTGACCGATCGCTCGGTTTTTGTCAGTGTGCAGTTTGCTTCACGAACGTCGTTTGGTCAAGCTTCTTATTTTCAGACTAAAATTTTCGTGTTCGTGCCTTGCATCAAAGCTCACCTTTGAGCCTGAACATTCATCGAATCTGTGTCTTCAGAATGCTTGTCAGAATATTCTACCCGTTCAGCGTTCTCGTTAAGCTGTTAACCACCTTTTCGGCTGTGATGAATCGAAGCCTAGTTCACACTGCGATTCGTAATTATTGTTCAGCCAAATGCTCGCAAGTCATCACCAGTCTCGCGTTGATGCCGGCGTCAAACTCATGGACGAACTGAAGTCAGGGAAACCTCGACTTCCCTCTTCTGACGCAACGGAGTAAGCGTAGCTATCTTGTTTGTTTGTTCTTTGTTCTTTGTTCCATCACCAGCAATTAAAAAACTCCCCCAGGAAAACGCACTAGCTTTGTGCATCGTCAGAATGTCGCGGTTTTATTCTTGCAATCCCCTGAAAGGAAATGTTTACAACGTTTGAACGATGGTTCAAATACCATGACGTGCCCGTTGCTTTGCTCATTTCATCCCAGCCTTCTTCTTTCTCAGTTACTTTCCATCAGCTTGAGTTTAGGTTATCAACCTTGCGTGGAGTTTTTGCAGTACGCTTTTTGACAACTCATACGAAACTTTTGACAAAATGCGTTTCTCTGCTACATGCTCACACGTCAGAATCAAATAGTGGAGAGGCGCTCCAAGCACCGCTTATGTGCTTAGCTCTCTCTTTCGTAATGATCTCCGGATATAGCACAGCGCACCAGCTTTGACGGACAAAACTTGCGATTGCTTTCAGGCTCAAGAAGAGGAGCAAGACGTCTGCCAGTAGACGATCCCCACTGAAAGAAGGTAAGAAGTGTTGGAGTTCGTTTTTCTCGATGAATTTCCTGTCACATTCGCAAATCACGCTTGTCGTGAAAAGAAGAGCTTAGACCTACCGGCAAATTCCTCATCAGCTTGTCTGACGAAAGTGACAATTTTTAAAAAATGCAAATTGTGGTCATCTATTCAGATTTCTCGAAAGCCTCATGGCATGTTACTTGGCGATAATATTGCTGAATAGATGGTTCACGGGTAGTGTTTGGAACGAGGCAAGAAAACTAACCGACAACTCACCAACTTGCTCTGATAAAGGCGAGCATAGCTACATTGTTTCAACTTTTTTAATGTTGAACTGACACATTTAAACAGTGTGAGGTCTGAACACATTAACACCAGAGCATTGACTGACTAAGTACCTGATTACGAGCTGGTGACCCTTGTTTGTGGCGTCACTTGCCTGCGGTTGTTACATCACTTTTTAAAGTCGGAAGCAAGACGAAACAATAAATGCAGTGCATCAAAACCAAAAGTGTTACAGCAGCAGTTTAATCCACTGTGCGCCACTGAAGAACTCCTTGCTGCGATTTTCATTGAACAGCAATTTCGTGATGATTTTGCCCCGCAACGCTTTTCACTGTCCCGGCCGGGGTCCTAGTCACCCAAATCTAGTTGGTCGAAACAAAATATGACTCAGTGGTTTTGTTATCAACTAAGTTTTTTGCTGTCGCATTTGTGGGGCGCATTTACAGCAAGTTTCTTTGGAAACGAAAAACAAAACATTGATCAATTTTCGCTGCAAACGAGTCTTTTACTGTTATGGCTACACACTTCCGATGTCCAAGACCGTTGAAATCTTCGAAGTTATTTTAAATCTGGTGGTAACGAATTCTGATGTTCCACCTTGGACTTGGTATAGGTTTATTTCATTGAAGCTAGTAATCGCAAGGGATGATGTTCCATCAAAGGCTAGAAGCTTAAAAAACAATACCAGAGAGACGGACGCAGCCAGGCGGGTCGCTAGATTTTGTCGGGGAGCATTTAAATGTGAAGGACTACAAACGAAGACCATCACCCATTTTCAGCAGTATGACCCCACAGCAGGGACCAAGTTTATGGGAGATTCGGGGGAGATATGTCCCCCCCAACTTTTGGACAGGGGGGGACATAATATCTTTGGTCCCCCCAACATTTTGTGATGAAAAGTAATGTAGTTGTACAAATTTCATGGTTACATTACTGTTGGAAACGTTTCCCGAGCATAAAACCAGGGCATAAATGTGGAAAACGAACGTTATCACTGGATTCTAACTGAATTGTCGTGATTGTTGAAAGTTGTATTAGTTAGTTTGAATTACGGAATCGGTGTGCACATGAACTTCGCTCGATCAAGAATTCCTGCGCTGTTCTGTAGCCTACGATCAGAATACGTTGCTACCAGGCGCGTAGCTACGGGGGACAACGGGGCAAAGCCACTCCCAATTCCAAATTTTTCAGGTTAATAAAATATTTGAAGTATAAGCCAAAGAAATACTTTCGTGCAAATCAACGAAACTGCCTCAACGAACCTATCCTACTTCAGCTTTTAGTCGAACACAAACTTGTATCTGACCTTTTGTGATCATAATCAATGGCTGCAAGTAAAAACAATTGGAGTAACGCTTTTCGCAGCTGTTTTTGGCGCACCAGCTTGCTGTATCCCACCTGATGGTCATACAAGCTTCATTTCAAGACCATCGCAAATTCCTCTCTGATAACCGTGGGTGTTACAAATACAACCTATCCTTGTTTCCAGTGCCAGCGTAGCCTTAAATCGACATCGTAGATTTTTGTTTTTGCACAGTTTTTAAATTACATGCGTGAATATGGTGTTGAGATAAATTTTAGATGTCTTGAAGCTCTAACTTTGGCTAAGAAGCGATTCAGTTTCAAAGTCTTCTTCACTGCGCCATAGTCACTGTTTAGCAACAATATCATTCATTCTAGATATTTATTTGTGATGACATGTATTGTGACGGTTCAAGCACAATTATGTGCAGCCTTAACGTTTTCATCAATGATTTCCCTTTACCTTGCCGGCAAGTAAAAAGTCAGTCTTTTCAAGATACTAGACTCCGACCAGCTGTTCACAAGCTCAGTGTTTCAACCTTCATATGATGTTAATTGCCACCCTATCCTCCAGTAAATAATTTGAAATCATTTAACTGCGACGAAAAGAGTCAACGGCAAAATCTAACGTAAGTAGCAAGATGCTTTTCATTTTGCAACGGCTGAGGGAATTGACACTGCCATTACTTGCAGATACTGAGATAACTTACACAGGGGTGCATATTAAAATTTAGGGGCAAGCTCTCAGAAATTGGCTCCAAAACATCGCCAATGCGAAAGGTAGATGTGGGATTACGTGGATAAAAGAGTTAAATTTGTTTCACATGTCAATTTATGAACTAAATTCAAGAGCATAAGATATATACGAAAGGAACAAAATTTTGTAAAGTTTTGCAGCTACACAACTGAAAGCTGCCTTCTATGGCACATTTTCCCATAATTTTTGCTTTATTTTGAAAAACATATCA
>JGI24021J15306_10012283_pt1 | contig 10634 bp, 7 predicted proteins | sample Ectturendosymbi1_FD_15306 | JGI IMG/M metagenome (IMG submission 15306) | reverse complement strand
CTCACGGTCAACAGCAATCTCAGGTAGTTCTGCTGGCTTCACACCAAGACGGGACCAAGCAAGGTCCGAGATGTAGTCACTCCGCCTGGTCCTTGGGCGACCTCTTGGCCGCTTTCCCGTGGATGTAGCCAGCAGGACTTGCCTCGACAATCTTTCCCGGGGCATTATGGACACATGGCCGCACCAGCCTAGTTAGGATCTCTCGATTCGGAGAAGTGGTTCGACATTCAGAGCTTTGCGAATTTCACATCTGCGCACTTTGTCGCGAAGTGTCACGCCGTTAACTTTTCAGGGACGCTGGAGAGCGGAGGCTATAGAGGGTATTTCCCCTGACATTTCAAAAGTGGGGTAACAGCGGCTGAGGTGCTTTTTTATAACAGTATCACAGGTAACTTCACGTTTTATTAAGATCCACTTTTCAACAAATTTATTACAGCCATTCGCGCACATACAAAACTGCGAATGGTTTTCTATAATTTCTGTTATTGTTTATGAGGTCAACATTGTTGTTGAACAGACATAAGCACAATTCAACTCTTATTGCCCCACCCTTTCCTACCGCTGTTGCGGCGTCACTGGAACTCTTCGCAAATATCTATGCTTCTAACTATGCAAAATATCTATGCTTCTACCACAAATCCCTGAGCCTCGAATATCTATGCTTCTAACAACAAACAGGTCAGCCTTCGAATTGATTGTAGCGCACGTTATGTTATTCAAATTTGTTTTCAGTTGTTTTTATTTCTGCTCTGCGCATGTGCAACAATTGTCGCATAGAGAGGTTATACAGTGAGTGGGAGACGGTCCCTCTGTTTTTATCAATTGGGCCACATGCTTGAAATGCTTGAGAACCCCTGCGCTACAGCCTACATTCCCATTGTTCTCCAGAATGCTACGTAGTGATCAGGTAGGAAGTGCTGCTGAAGTACTTGAGCTGCTATAAGTTGGGTGGCGTTGTAGTGATATCCATTAACAAAAATCAATCAAAAGCTGACCGGATTAAATCATTTTAGAAAGCAATTGCTGGGTTCATTGCTTTTACCATGAGCTCACTTCAGAAACTTAGTAAGAAGCATAGGAAAAAATTTTGAACAATAAGATCCAATATTTTACGGCAGAATGAAGTCCACTAGATCTGCAGTAGACTTTCGTTGTCACTGGTCAAATGTTTAAGAGTTAATCAGACATTCGGATGATAGTCAAAAAACACTGATGAAATAGAAAAAAGAACCAAAAATTAAGCTATGATGGTATCGGTGATAGGCACATTTCGATTATTTTTGGTGCTTTCAAATTTACACCAGGACGCTAACGGAAACGAATTGCTTGCTTACTGCCTACAAGCAAGTTTAGTTCAGCAGTATTCAATGAGGAGTTGATAAAGCAAAAAAGCATTGCTCCAAAAAAATCAGCAGCAGAAAACCTAGAAAACATGATAGTTGCAAGCCAAGCACATCCCCTTTGTCAAAAATGAAGGTTTCAAGCTAATAAAAAATCTTCAAATTTCTGCAGGCTCATCATGAAAAATTTAATACTTCACTGAAAATTAACAACAAAAAGCAGCAGAAAAATTGTCGAGATGCTCAGCAAATTTAAACAGCGGCTTAAAAATATCATTCTTGTTATTGTGATGAAAACTGTGGTTCAATTGTGTAGAACTGTAGATAATGCAAGTTGGATTCTGAAAACCTGTTTTTATTGCAGTGTGCAATAACTCAACCATGCTTGCATATTTAGCATTTTAGGGAGAAGATGAAGCGGTTACCTTCCTGCCACTGCAGGAATTCGAAATTAAGAATTCAGTAAAATTGGTAAAAGTCGAAACATTTATAAAAGATTTCTGGTAAAAAGTTTCTTCTCGTATAGTTTTCCCAGCAAGCAACTGGAAAGCATTACTGTCAGAGATTATTTATCTTTATACTTTCATATGCTTCGCAAAATTAAACGTCTCTACGCAATATGCGAAACATCTACTCTGCGAACACCACATGTATAGTCTAAATTATTCATTAACCAGAAGTAATTTTGGTAGAAACGCATCTCGAAACAGTCTTTGGAATTGTGTTAAGTGTTGCGAAGGTTTCTGGAAGTAACTATTTTTCTAGTGACAAATTTCGATCTTGCATGAAAAAGTGGCTCATCAAATGAAGCAGCGAATCACCTGCAATAAAACACAGAGAGAACAATAATTAGTGTGTATATTATATCAATTCAAAAAGAAGGTTCGGAAAAAAATTCATTTCACGATTTTTGGCATTTTACAAGTATTCTTAGAAAACCAACCTACATGAGAATAAATTATTGTTATGACATTAAATTAGATGTTTCCGCACCCATGTGAGTGTAGGCACAGCTAAGGACATTCTGCACATCACCATCCCTTGCTATAAGTAACAACGCACTAATCGTTTCTGATTTTTGGGATGAGCTTTTGTATTAGAATGAGCAATGCATAAACGTTTTTGGGAATCAAATGAAAATAAAACATGTGATTGTGACAAATGAAAAATGTGGTTGTTCGCCATTGAATCAAGCAGAGTTTTTTGCACAAATTTATCTTCTATCACCTTTGCATAAAAAAGAATTCTTTCACCTAGCCAAACCAACGCTGATTAACGTGCATGACCGTTTTTTTAAAAGACTTTTTGACGACGATTTTTCATACACCTGTTGCTATGTGAAAATAGATGATAAATGGTTTCAACCACAAATTGAATGATAAAAGCTTATTTAATAAATATTTTTTTCCTTGTGCTTAAGACTGACGTAGTCATTCAGGACCCATCAATCTCCTTCAGTTCCATCGCAGTAGCATATACAGTATAGACCAGGGGTCTCAAACTCAAATTGCTCCGTGGGCCACATGAGGACTTGCAAGGTAACCCGCGAGCCGCATTGTGACGCTGACGCAACAATATCGGTACCTGAACTTAATTTTCATCTTATATCCTGCAAAAGGTATCATGAACTACAGGCAAATTATTTTTAGCCGTCTCTTCGTTCGTATTAATCAATTCTAGCCGTCTAAGGAACTTGCTCACTCGCTAGCTGAGCATGTTAAACACCGGTGAATAAACTAACGTAAATGTTATTCATTTCATTCATTTTCTTGTCCGCTTTTCCTCTTGGGAGGATTGTGGGGACAACATCCACAGGAGGACTTGGAATATCTTACGGTCAACAGCAATTTCAGATAGTTCTGCTGGATCCACACCTGGACGGCACCAAGCAAGGCCGGAGATGCAGTTACCCCACCTGGTCCTTGGACGCCATCTACGTCGCTTTCCCGTGTTTGAGGCCAGCAGGGCTTGTCTCACCAGTCTTTCGTTGGGCATTCTGGATACATGGCCAAACTAACGTAGCTATGTTCTTTCAATTAGAAGCAGTGGATCGACATTCAGGGCTCTGCGAATTTTGCAGCTGCGCACTTTGACTCGAAGTTCCAGGGGGATAACAAGGGGGCCACAATGCCCCAGCTGCCGAATCACTGGGGGTGCCGAAACGTTAAAACAATGTCGCGAGTTTTTTTCCAATGCAGTACATTTACTCCCAAAATAACTTAGGTTCAAATATGGAAGCGTCAAACTTGTTTCTTGCCCCGGGCGCAATCTCACCCCGGTACGCCCCTTCATCACAGCGTGGCCTCTTCGCAAAAATGCCATATTTGGTGCTTGTACTTGAGTTAATATTCTTTCGGCCATTACACAAGATACATGACCATAGGTAAGGATCAGAACAAAGACCGATTTGAAAACTGACAGCTTTGCGATGTTTGAAAGCTCCCGTTTTGTGGACACAGAGCGATAAAGCTCACGCAGAACTGCGTTTGATTTACCAATCCGTGTTTCAATCTCCTCGCTCCACATTCCGTCACTCGTAAATACAACGCCTAGGCACATGAACTTCTCCACCTACTGCAGTGTATTGCCGCCCACTTGCAGCATACACTGCTCTGGGTTTGTATCCCTGGATTTGTAGAGAATCACAGTACCTCGGTATTTTTAGTGCTGATTTTCATTCCGGCTCGGTCGCACGCAGCAGAAAACTGATCGAGTGCATGCTGAAGACCAGGGTTTTTTGAGGTGTTTTAGGGTCCCGATTCGAGCCCCTAGAATCAGAAAAATCGGGTCCCTGCAGGTCCATACCGGGTACCTAACATTTTCCTTAAAAAAAACTGTGACGACTGTTGAGAAGATGCTAGCACCAAATCATCTGCAAAAAGTAGACGGTTGATCCAACAGCTCCCAACTATGACACCCTCGTCGACTCCGCTGTGACTGTCTACACAATTCATGTAGACCACTGGTTCTCAACCCCGGTTCTGAGGCCCGCATTCGGCTCCCAGGCACTCTTTGTGTGGCCTTCAGCAGTCTTTCAATAAAACGTCTAATATTTTGTGGAACAGAGTTCGTTCTGCAGTAACGCAAAACTTGTCAATTGATTTGTGCTAAAAATTCTGGTGGGCTCTCCAACAAAACCGTAGGTCTGGATTTGGCTCTCTTCAGCGAAAAGGTTGAGAACCACTGATGTAGACTATATAAAGAAGAGGTGACACCATACACCCTCGTTGGAGTCCAACACCATCGGGGAACGGTCGTGATCTAACCCGACACGGACACAAATTTCTGAGCGGGAATACCGTGACTTGACAGCCGGTAACAGGCGGCAGTCAACACAGTACTCAAGCAACACTCCCAAAGTTTTTCACAAGGAACCCGGTCGTATGTTTTCTCAAGGTCAACAAAGCATGTGAAGATGTCTTTAGCATTCTCCCAAGATTTCTCAATATTTTGCTAGAGAGTGAAATGTGGTCTGCAGTGGTAGGGACGGGACGAAAACCGCACTGGTGATGCAATTATTTCGCGGCACCGTTTTTTAAGGCACTTGGAAACGTAAATGTTAATTCTTTGAAGATTCCCAAAACGCATCGCGGGCCGCGTGTTAGACCCCTGGTACGACCTATCTTGCTTCGGAAGCCTCAGCTTTCCGCCTTCACCTGAACTCACCTAATGCTTCCAGTTGCTGTAGTATACATTACAAAATCGACAACGACTTCATTAAAACCATTCTATACAGCTACAGTTCAAAAATGAACTGTTTTTCCCGAACATGTTAGTTGTTCAGATTCCCAACGCATTTGTACTCTACATTGGCGTCCGAAAACATAGCCTGCGGGTTTTTCACCAACTCACCAACTTATGATATGCCACAGAGGGTACTTTTTCTTTCTCATCGTCATTTTTGCTCTTGCTGGTGGATGAAGATCGCCCACTACTACTGCCTTTACGCTTTACGTTAAGGTCTTTGAGCTCCTCTTCCACAGCCGTACTGTAAAATTGCACATAAGCACAGTTAAAATCGATAAAAAGCTGATTACAACTGATTTGCAATTTAAAAAATGAAAGCAGACACCACAAATATATTTCACCACAGCAATTTCAACGAGCATTAACCACCCGGTTGTTAAACTTCTCTCTGGTGATTTATCTTTTCCAAAGTCAAATTAAACTTATCGAAAATATAGACTATGACCAAGTAAAAAGCACAAGGTAAATAACTAATTAACACATAATTACCAGTCTGTGTGGTCACCACAATCAAATTCTTTGTATATTCTACAAAATATTTTTTAAATCAATGCGCTGCCAATTTGATAGCAACATGGTAAAGCAGAAATAGGAAGAACACATCCTGTCACGTAACGGGGATGGGAGTCACGACTCTGCACATGAGAACCGAGTGCGAACGTGAGAGCAGTACAAATAAAACGCTTTAACACAGACGTGTACAACCTTTTTGACCCAAGACACACTTCTCACGCAGCTAACGTCCATATATCTACCAGTCCAGTGTCAACATCGGGAACCCATACACATGTTACCCAGCCTGAAGTTACTAACCTCACAACATTTTGTCTTGTTGTCATACCACTGTTAGACATCATATCACAAACCTCAAACACGCTATTAGTTGGAAACCAATGTAGAAAAACTTTTTTTCATTGTTTCATATATCCCTCGAATTCGATCAGTCTACGATCTACCAATAGACCGTGATCGACTGGTTGGGCACTCCTGGCTTAACGCATATGCGTGCAATTTACACGAACGCAAAGTAACACATACCAGAGCAAAGAGTTATTTAAAGCATTGAGCAAGTTACCCATGGCTGCGTCGCAAGCTTTCAACCCCATAAGATTCGGCGGTGACAAGCTAGACCGAAACAAGCGGGCTTTGAAGATAACTGCGTCTCTCATCCAAATCGACATGAGACGCACGAAGTGTTCGTAAAAAGTTTTAAATATAGATTTATCCCGCTTTGTTGGTCTTTACTGACTGAGAAAAATTGTTCAAACTGGTGTGCAACAGTGTCATTGTCAAGGAATGCAACCATGGATTTTTCAGAAAAAAAACAAAGTGAGCTTCACAAACAGCCTTTCAAGCTTAATACGTTGTTTTGTACCTTTCATTGGACATACAGGCTTATCACCTTTCACGAACAAGAAGCAGGTAATGAGGATTTGAGCGCAAGGAAACATGACACTCAACAATAGGGCAAGAAAATGCCCTCCAGTGCATGACGTCGACGTGTTTTATAATACTCACAGTTAGCAAATCAACTGAAAAGCACAATTCCAAAAACAAAGCTTAGTGGGTCACGTAAAACCAGGAAGATTACACTCGCTAAATGTTGTTTTGCAGTGACAAAAACAGCGACAAACTAATGCAAAAACTGTTTTAACAAATTCGTTATTTTTGAAGGAGGTACGACGATCCTGACGCAGAAACGAACATCAGCGCTTTTCTATCGTTTTCGGAAACTCTCAACAAAGGATGCTCTGAATTAAACTAACTGTAACAAGCCAACCTCGTTTCAATAATGTGGTTCGCTGCACCACTCGTTGTCAGTGGTTTACAGCACAGCACTTGCTGTTGTTAACTGTCAAACCGAGCCATATCCCACATGCAATTTCTGGTACTACTCAGTTTACCACTGAGTTATGCTTACGACCGCGAGACCAAAATTTTCGCATCAGCTTGAACTACCAAATGAAATGCTCCCAAAAATCATTTTAGAAAATTTTTCCCGATTTTGTGAAAATGGAGCTCTTCGTACTTGCGTTTCACAAACCACGGACAATGGCCTTTTCACGCTATAATTAAGCCTTTGAAGTAAACCAGTGCACGTTCACGGATCATTGTTTGCAAACGTTTGATAACTGAACTTGATTTTACCATCTATGAAGAATCTCTCGTTTCCATTCTGATGTCATTTTCGCCAGATGTTTTTTGATTTACATAGTGATGCCTAATTGTGATTCACAGTGGAGTTGTTACGGTTCTTATAATAATATGTTGATAGGACTAGCAGCTACAGGCACAGATGTCAATGTCAAAGCAGCTGTAATCAACCAGCACTGCAAACGTGTGGTGGCAACAAGATAAAAATCTCAGTGGAATTGAAAAATGATCGAGTTCATAACAAAGGTTAGCGCAGTCGCTATGTCACAGCGCATTTACAAAAACCTACTGAAAAATTAAAACAGCTGATCAAGGTCTACAGCAAAACTCATGTTTGTAAAAATAACGAACATCACATGCCAATACAACTGATTAAACAATTTGCTTACTCCAATCTGATACAGTTTAGTAACAGACCTTGCCCTAATACTCTACTGTAAGATACAAGGTAAGAAACGAGATTATTCACCTGTGAATGGGGTCGGGAGACATTCTTTGCAGTAAGAAACTCTTTTCTGTCACCTTCGTAGACCACACTTAACGATATCCTAAAGCCTGAAAACATACAAATAACTGAACACGTCACACACTCGGAGCTAGAGATAGAAACAGGAACACAGCGCTTGTGCCCTAATCGTCAAATGCCTAATCTTGACCACATGCACGAGTGCACTGACTCCCGCTTAGGGCTGCTTTGTTTGCCAGTGCGCGGTTGACTGGTGGTGAAAGTCGTCAGAACGTGACACACAGAACAATAGCTCGTGTGTGGTAAAACGATCAACTTTAAATATCTGTTTCGAACAGAACGAGCTCTCCAGCGCCGTGCAACGACTCCACACTTCCACAAGCACATTTGCAGTGCGTTTCAATGATGTTTTGTGGGGTGAAGAGAAAAAGGGTTTGTGGTATGAAAAAGACCAAACACATCGTCCCCGAAACCAATCTGTCTCTCATAACACTTCAAAATAAAGCTGTGTAACTAATAAGACCCGGTGGGGTAGCCAGCCCAAACATTTTTTTGGGGTAAATATTTTGACTTTAGCGAGCAACAGTATTTTGTTTGGGAAACCGCCGCACAAAGCACAAAACAACGAGAAATTATATAAATTTGGGGGTCATGGCCCCCTGGCTATGCCTATGAATAGACCAAGTAACCATACCACCTTGAAAGAATCTTTTCAGCACTTAAACATCTTATGTCTTCCCAACTTATATACATTCTAAGCAGGCAAATTCATGCACTCGTGTTACAACAAACTGCTTCCAAATCATTTTGATGACTGTTTTATTCCAATCAGCTCAATTCAATTTCACTCCTCAAAAATATCCACTTCTAGCAACCTGTTTTTACCTAGAGCAATATGTCATTGCCTAGACCTAACTCATCTTCAGGGAAATGCTCCTTTAACATTTGTAGGTAAAACAGTTAGGTCTTCAGTACCAGAAGAAATCCATAAGAATTTTTAATAAGAAATGTTAATATTTATTTTTCTTCTATTCTATTTCAGAATATGGTAGTCAACTTTGTGCATAAAATATTGGAAAAATAATAACCACAACATGTCATAGTCAACAAACGAAAATACACTTTACGTGGAGGCTTATTTATAGAAACCAATCCACACTTTCTAGATCGAAACCAATCCACACTTTCTAGATCATGTTTGGTTCTCGAAGCAACGACCCTCAAACAGTTAGTGAGTTTCAGGCAACAATTACAGTAACAATAGGGCCTTGTGGCTTCAATTTTGACTTTTTTATTCAACACTCTCTCGTCTCTAGATCCTTGATAGATTGAGCTTGCACGTCGAACATGGAAAAACTGTGGCGTTTGTTGGTCAAAGCGGTTGTGGAAAGAGCACCACTATTCAACTCATTCAACGTTTTTACGACGTCAACGCAAGCTGCTGGTGTCTGTGTGCTTAGTATTGGGTTGTCAGGCAGTAACTACCACGTGATCCCCACATGAACTGCTACGTCGTGCCAAGTATGGCACCATTCGTTGGTTGCGGCACCCCTTCACGGCCTTACCTGAAACAATTGGGACTCGAGTAATGACGTTTGGTTATTGGGTTGGGTAATGACCATCACGTGCGGATGAAAATGACCATCACGTGCGGAGGGTAAAGACCATCACGTGCGGACGCTACCGCGTTCCGTCACATGATCGGGGCTGAACAATAGCTGCTGTAAACATTGTAAAACGGTTGAATTCTTTTTATGATTTCACCTGACTTCTCATGAACAGACATTTGATACGTCTTTGGCTTACCAGGGTTGACCAACCAGTTGTTGCTATCCCCACACTGGCACTCTTGGATTGTTGTTGTTCTGGTAAATGTTTTATTTAATGGAAAAAAATGATTTACTGCAGACAGGTACTGCAGTTGTCACACCAAGAGTGACAGCGTGAGTTTTTTTCTTCTGTATTCCTTGTTTCGCTGCTTTGCTTTCGAATTAAGAAAGTGAATTCAGATGTAATGTATTCAAATGCGCTGCAACGATGATGGGTTTTAATTTGATGTCATGTTCAACAGATCTGAGCAGTAGCAGTATGTAACCTGTCAGCCTCGAGCTCTGGTATGTGTGACCGTAAGAACAGTATTCTAATTCGCGGCGGTTATCGTTGGCTTTGCTAAAAACAAAAAACATTGATCTTATTTTGTATATAAAAGAGATAATGTAATGAACAAAAACCTTCTGTTTTCGCCGGTCCACTGACTATCAATTATTCCATATGTACACAATTTTTTATTGCACATTGTTTAACTTTCTCGTTGGATTGCTCACGGTAGGAGGTTAATGGATCTCTTGTGCAACAGTTACTTGCTTTTGCACTGTTGTTAGTGACGCCACTCTTGTAACGCATTTTGTGATCCATGTTTCACCTGTGCCGTACTAGTTATTGTTTATGCATGATGTGTGGTTTTTTATTATTTGTGTGGTTCCCCATTGCAGGACTACAATTTTTTAGCTTTAGTTAGGTAAACAAAAAAGGATGTCAGCTTACCGTGTACAAGTTATGCACAGGTTTTACCCAAGTTTTTGCTTCCTACATTAATTATAAAGATGCCTGTATGATTTCCCATAGGACTGCTATCGTGTAGCTTTGTCAACGAACTGTGGTTATGTGATTATATCATTGCTACTATTTTTTCACAGATTGAGCAGTTAGGCCAGCCAAATTGGGAAAAAGATTGGAAAAAATTAGTAAAAAGCTGAAAATTGGTACATGGCCTCCCCTCAACAGCCCTGACAGCATACCAAAAGTCCCCGTGTATCCTCCTTGAGCTTTCACCGCTATGACGTCATGTCGTCAATTATTATATTAATTAGAAAAAACGCTTCACACGGAGATATATTTTAGTATATGACGGTATTTTATTGGATTGA
>JGI24021J15306_10012282_pt1 | contig 10636 bp, 8 predicted proteins | sample Ectturendosymbi1_FD_15306 | JGI IMG/M metagenome (IMG submission 15306) | reverse complement strand
CACGATGTTACGCTTCAACCATCTCGTTACATGTTCCTCGCGCAATAACTGTAAACATCCTGACGATACACGGAAATGGTACAAGTTCATTTTTTCTACAATTTTGTGTTTCAATATTTTTTTTTGTGTGTTTTAAATGAAAATTCCTTCCGATGCATGAAAATTCCCTCCCCCCCTGGAAAAATTCCTTCCGATGCCCATGCACACAAGCAAGTAAAATTACACCATTTTTGTGAAAAATTGTGTTGTATTACACCATCTGACAAGACTGTTCAACAACACATCAACACCAATGCGGTAAGCAATCATAAGAGGGAGACAGACTGTGCGCGTTGTATTCTGCAAAAGAATTACGAGATCCTGCCAAATTACAAATAATATATTAGAAATACTATCGACAAAATACTGCCAAAATTCTGCAACATCTTTTCATTAAACGATTTGCTTTAACACTGGACCCAATACTAATCGTGTTACTGAAACCTACGATATTTGAAATTAAACAGGCAAAATTCGAAATTTAAAAGTGGGAGGCCCAGCCCCCCCAGAAATAAAAGTGGAGGACCTAGGCTCATGCAGTCCCCCAGTTCCCCCACATACGGCCACTACCAGGGACCGAGTTTGCTAAAACACTTTGGCGGGGACAAATTTTATCGTTTGAGTTTCGATGACGTCACCATGTTCACCCAGCCGTAGTACGACCTTTTTGTAAACGTGGCCAAATTGGGGATACATTATGGAATGGAATTGATACCTGGCTACGCCCATCGTGGTAGTGTGCTATATCAAGATATCCAGCACTTATTAGCACTGAATTTAATATGAAAACACATTCATTCTGAGAGCTTAAATAGACACAATTATGCTCAACAATTGTGATAATCAATTCAAATTTGGTCAGCTATTAATAATCACCAAATATTTTTAATGCTCCTTGTTTTTAAGGCATCATCCATGAAACGTGCTTGTTTCTGGCGTTTTCTCCTGAACAATTGTGTTCAGATTTAAGCCGACAACTAAAAAGTTTGCTTTCACTGAATTGACAAGTTTTAAAAGTTTTGACAGTAAAGTTCCAAGCTTCTACTTTGGATCGATGCCACCATTTGCTCGTGAACCTTTTTTCGTGAACCTTCGCGCTCAGCTGTAGGTAAAGATAGTTTAGCACTGCACGTAGTTAATCACGGGCTTCTTGAAAATACAATCACTTATCTGTGGAATTTAAAGCCCTAATGGAAAAAAATTCAAATTTAGTTACATTTTAGTACATGCGCTTTGCCAACAAGACAGATTGCAAGCTCAGGGATGGATACTAGGGAAGGATAACAAGGCAGTCGCCTCGTGCCCCTCTTTTTCAGAGCTACCGTGCTCCCCCTTGAGAGTTTTGCACCATTGTTTAGTTAAAAAGGTAATGTAAACACTCTTAGAGCCACATTTAAAGAAGATCTGAAGCAAGTCATATGTTTTTCAAAATAAAGCAAAAGTTATGGGAAAATGTGCCATAGGAGGCAACTTTCAATTGTGTAGCTGCAAAACTTTACAAAATTTTATTCCTTTCGTATGTGTCTTGTGCTCTTGAATTTGGTTCATAAATTGAAATGTGAAACAAATTTAACTCTTTTATTCACGTAATCCCACATCTACCTTTCACAATGGCGATGTTTTGGGGCCCCTTTCTGAGAGCTTTCCCCTACATTTTAATATCCACCCCTGTGCAAGTTATCTCAGTATCTGTAAGTAATGGCAGTGTCACTTCCCTCAACCCTTGCAAAATGAAAAGCATCTTACTACCTACGTTACATTTTGCTGCTGACTCTTCTCGTTGCAGTAAATTGATTTCAAATAATTTACTGTAGGATGGGGTGGCAGTTAACATCAGATGAAAGTTGAAACACTGAGCTTATGAACAGCACATCGGAGTCTAATATCTAGAAAATATTGATTTTTTACTTGCCGGCAAGGTAAAGGGAAATCATTGATGAAAACGTTAAGGCTCAACATAATTGTGATTGAACCGTCACAATACATGTCATCACAAACAAATATCTAGAATGAATGCTATTGTTGCTGAACAGTTACTATGGAACAATGAAGAAGACTTTGAAACTAAATCGCTTCTTAGCCAAAATTTGAGTTTCAAGACATATTAATTTATATCACCACCATATTCACGCATCTAGTTTTAGAACTGTGCAACAACAAAATCTACGATATTGATTTAAGGCTGCGCTGACACTGGAAACAAGGATAGGTTATATTTGTAACACCCACGGTTGTCACAGAGGAATTTGCGATGGTCTTCAAATGTAGCGTACATAACCTTTAGGTGGAATACAGCAAGTTGGTGCGCCAAAAATAGCTGCGAAATGCGTTACTCCAATTGTTTTTACTTGCGGTCATTGATTATGATCAAAAAAGGTTAGATACAAGTTTGTGTTCGACTAAAAGCTGAAGTAGGATAGGTTCCTTGAGGCAGTTTCGTTGATTTGCACTGAAGTATTTCTTTGACTTATAATTCAAATATTTTATTAGCCTGAAAACATTGGAATTGGGGGTGGCTTTGCCCCGTTATCCCCCATAGCTAAGCGCCTGGTGGCAACCGTATTCTGATTGCAGGCTACAGACCAGCGCGGAAATTCTTGATTGAGGGAAGTTCATGTGCACACCGATTCGGTAACTCAAATTAACTAACACCATTTTTAACAATCGTGAGAATTCAGTTTACATAGGAAATCTGCATACTGTGTCTGCAGATAATCCAGTGATAATGCTCATTTTTATCAATATTTCCCTGATTTTATGCTGGGGAAACGTTTCCAACCGCAATGCAACCATGAAATTTGCACAAATACATTACTTTTTAGCACAAAATGTTGGGGGTGCAAATGATATTATGTCCCTCCTGTCCATAAGTTGGGGGGACATATCCCCGTCCCACTCATAAACTCGGTCCCTGGCCACTGCACAAAAGTTCGAGGACTGGACATCTTACGTAATAGGATTGTTTCCGGATATGTTATATTCTACGAAATCAATAAATTTATTTGAAGACATTATTTTTTCATTATTGACAAAATGTCTTCACGGCCCGGATGTGGCCCGCAAGTCGTATATTGGAGACCCTGGTCTGGTCAAACGCAGGTAATATTGTACATTAGTATCAGTAAAAGATGTTATGTACGTTCTAATTAAAATTACCTACTGTTATATCCACACAACAATCAATAGTGAGAAAGCTCGCGGGCCATAAAAATTCTGTCCGTGCGCCACATGTGGCCCGCGGGCCTGCAGTTTGACCACCCTGGTGTAGAGGACGAAGATAAGTAACTGTGTTACCGCCAACTAAGTGGATCAAAACGTGCAACACTTTAGAAGCAGGAACATAATCGAGGACCAAAAATCAGATTTATCATTTGCGTACTGACAGCTGCCATGTTTCGCTCATGCTTCAAGACCAGTAATTTGATCGAAATAGGTCGCTGCGGCGAAATCCGAGGGTCTGTTATACCAGGAATTAAGGTCACAATGCATATATACTTCATGTTGGGACTTTTTCTAGTCACATCAGACTGTGGAATTACTACCGAGTGTGGTGTGAAGAAGTCAGTCAACACCAGCGCAGCGCATATTTGTGCATTTTGTGAGACTAAGCCCTTGTACAAAAACGGAAAGTGTGACGCTTACAGACTTTTTTGTGGCGCAAACAATCACAGCTATTCTAGACCAAACTCCTTCCGACTACCCAGGCCTGGTAGTGGTAGCAGTATTAGTTCAAAATATGTGGGAATAACACACTCCCTTGCTACAAGAAGGACACTAGGAATACCGAAATTGTTGATGTGTAATAACAAAGCACAGCCGGAGCCGGAGCCATGTTGTAAACAAACACAGCTCCGAAGCGCGAGCCATGCTCCTACGAAAACAGAGAGCCCCGGAGCCGGAACCATTTCATTTTCACAAGAGCTCTGCAGCCCTGCATCCAGTCAAAATTCGCAAGGCATCATTGATGGCGAGGTCGATAAGGTGGGTATGAGCACTGCGGCACCAGGCAGGAGCGCAGTACTCTGTGGTTGAATGCACCAGGGCTAGGGTGGCTGTTTGCATCGATGGTGCTCCATCACCACAACCGGAGCCGGCAAGCCACCTCAAGGGCGCAACGCATGATGTCAACTTCTTGCAAAGTGACTCAAGGTGTCGGGGACACGTGAGCGACCTGTCCAACGTTACTCCGAGGTATTTAGGCTTGGAGCAGAAGGGCAGGATTTCGTTGTTGTAGTTGACTTTTAGCTCACGTTTAACTTCCTTGTTGTTAAGATGGAAGACTGCCGACAGCGTTTATTGTAGTGCTGAGCTTTAGCTTCCACGATTGGGGATATTCACCTACGGTTACCATGTCCTTACTAAGCGCCCCTTCCACTGCCTTCCGATCTCCATCAGCATGCATGATTGCGAGATGGTCAGCACATGCATACTTTCTGGAGACAGCTGTTACGATACGACCAAACACACGCATGTCGTCCTGACATGCTGTTAGCAGACACAAGACATCGGGATAAGAGAAATAAATTGTTATTCAGCTCAGTGCGAGTTAAGGTTGGCAGACGTCCTTGAGCGCTAAGGACTTTCCTTGAATTTGCTATCAAAACTGGGCGACGATCGGAGTGAATCACACTCTTTGAACCTAGAGAGTTGCACGTATTGAAAATATTGGTCACTGTAACCGACCGTTGGTCCGTACGTTTAGAGTAATCTCTTTGAGAGCACTGGTTTTCATAACAAAGACTACTCAAGGCACGCCCGAAACTACAATGAAGAGAATCAGACCCGCCTGGTCGTTCAACTCTAGGCTACGCTCAATGAACACAGAACATAGTTATCTCGTTTCATTACGTATTTATTGAGTGAATTTCATTATAATATCATTATCAATGTGACATTACATTCCATGTAATATTGTACTCAGTAATGCAACATTACTATAATAATAGTTTGTTTTATATGTTGTTTTGTTATTGGCGCTTTATGACTACAGTGGTCTTGCAGCGCCACGACTGAGTTTGTACAATGTCTGGTTTCATTTCACTCGCTTTGTTTCGTGTTCTGGTTGTGTTCCCTGCAGCTCTTCTGCACACCGTGCGCCTGGTAAGAAGGCTACAATGCCAGTTTACAACGTCTTGGTGAGACCCTTGTAAGTTGGAATGGCACCCGGCCGAGAGTCGAACTCACGACCTACCAGCACCGAAGTGGACGCACTTACTACTAGACCACGGGCTGGTCCTGAGACATTCTTTTTTTTGATATGGTGGTTTGTTGTTGGCACTTTATAACTACAATGGTCTTGTGGCGCCACGGTTGAGTTTGTACAATTTCTGGTTTTGTTTCACTCGGTTTGTGTTCTTAGTGTGCTCCCTGCAGCTCTTCCTCACATCGTGCGCCTGGTAACAAAGCTACAGTAGCAATTTACAAGGTCTTGCCAAGTCCCGGCCGAGAGTCGAACTCTCGACCTACCAGCGCCTTTTTTTTGATATGGTGGTTTGTTGCTGGCGCTTTATAACTACAATTGTCTTGTAGCGCCACGACTGAATCCTGAGACATTCTGAATCTCAGCTCTCTAGCTGTCCCAAATTTAAAGGCCAAGGAACAATTTTGCTCATTTATTTCTTTAACTTTTGTCTTATCTCCCTTTTCTAGGAGAGCCTTTCCAATGAGAGCTTATTCTCTCCGTTATAATATGACGTTTCATTGGTTATTTGTCTTCTCTCACTCCAGAGGCGCTCCTCTCATCATAATCTGGGACCCTCCTGTAAGTCTCTTTTGAACCAAGCGGCTTCTCTCACTTTCTCATACGAGTGAGCTTCTGATTGGTTGGAATTAGGCAAGTCCTAGAGCTTGCTCTTGTGTGTTTTAATCGGAACATTACGTCCGGATATTCGATTTTCACGTTAAAATCGAAAATATTAGAAAGTTGTCTTATGGAATATCTTACTGGTTACTTTCATCCCTAACAACAATGTACAGTCTACACAAATAACACGTCAACAAACTACAATAAGTTTTAACTTCTACAATATCCAGTCCGGTTTGGGACATAGTCTCAATCTTCAATTGTTCTGTCTTTGTACGTTTGTTGGGAAGTCCATTGTTCATCAATTGTGAATTCATATTGTCCTATAGTATTCATTCCAATCACTGCTATGTGTCGAAAGTAGTGACAAGCTTCTTGATCGCTTTCTAGACTTAGTTTCACAGTCGGTAATGTTACTTATCAGGTTTCATGTTGAGGTTGTAACACGAACTCAGCATCACCGGATGAACAGCTTGAGGCAGATAAGTCCCCGCGCGTTACATAGTGGTCAGCGACTGCTATAGGCTACATAAATTTCATTAGATCGTGTAGTTTCATGCCAATCAAGTTGAAATCTGCCGTAAATTTTAAAAGTAGATTTGTAGCCTATTTGTATAATCCTTCGATCAACAAATCAGTTTTCTTCTACACAATGCCGCAGGATCAACTTGAGTTGTTCGTCACAAAAATTCACCACACTTTATTGAATGTGATACCTACAGTATATGACACCAACAGTATATGAAAGTATTGACACCTACAGTATATGAAACAAAATGTAAACAAAATTTAATGATATGAATAATCTTATGCGGAACTGCGATGAACTTACAGCCCAATTCATGAAACTGCCCACCAACCGAGCTGCCGACAAAGATGAAATTTTGACTAAGTGCATCACCTTCGCTGATTCCAGTGTGTTTTTTTTTTATCTCAGAAGGCTACTTTTTTCAGTGTGTGTTTAACGTAGGCAAAATTCCTCAACAAGGCATGCAAAATGTGAATGTGCATATTTCCAAAAAACGAATGGTGATATAAGTGATGCTGGAAATTACAGATTTGTTTCTCTTGTTACAATCAGGGCCGGATTAAGAGGGGTCAACGGGGGCAATTGCCCCGGGGCCCCGCTGCAAGGGGGCCCCCTGTGATGAAATATATTTGTTTCAAATAAAATACTCGTTTGAAAAATTGCAATTCAGAAGCGATGCAAGAATACAACTCTATACTATATTCCTATGCTGCGTTAAGTATCAGGGACCATTCCGTTCCATACCTGATATCTTCTATTCCGTTCCATACCAAAAATCTTCCATTCCATCTTCCATACTTATCCATACCTAGTGTTAAACGACCTATGCTAACACCTCTGATAATAAACGAAATGGGGTTAATCCACGCTAAAGAGGTACATTTTACAAGAAAAACGTAAGAAGAAACGCGTTTAATGAACGGAAAAGAACTCAACTGGTGAATGCTGAATACGAACACTAAACTGATATGCTCATACATTAGTGCGTTGCAAGATAGTTACTTGCAAAGTGTCTTCTGCCAAAGAATTGCGCAAACCACTTAATATCAATTTTACGCCACTGAAGAGTCTTTCAACTGATATTTGTGCCATTGTAATAGCAAAAACAATCCAAGTCAGTTGTGAAAGCACCTTGTTAGTTTGTTCAACCCAGTAATGAAATGTACAATCTACTTTTGTATAATTCTTCAAGTCAAAAAAGTTGAGTATGGGGGATCTGGTTTAACCAATTATTATCAGCGTTAGGCAATGACTTTAATTGTGGCTATTTTAGACTCACAGCTAGTCAGCTACTACTACTGACCTATGCAAACAATCTCGGAGCAATTCCCAAGTGCGATCGGCATGCGGGCAAGCGTGTCCACTAGCCAATTGTATGCATCACTGAGCGCTATTGTTTACTCATAATTCATAATTGAGGATAGTAAGATGCTGTGAGGCGTAAGCCAGTTCAGAGAGCCTTGTTTTTTAGCGCCCTTAGCAAATAGCGTTGGATCTAAGATGATACATCTCAGAAAGTGTCCAGAGCCGGAGCTGCTAAATTAACCACCAGCTCCGGCTCTGGCTCCGGCTCCAGCTAAATTCTGAAAACAGCTCCGGCTCTGGCTCCACCAAAATTTCAAAAAGAGCTCCGGCCCCGGCTCCACCGAAAATGACCGGCTCCGAGCTATGGCTCCGGCTCCACAGCCCTGACTGAATGCCTGCGTCATGCACCAGCGGACAACATTACCATCCTCGCAGGCATCCAGTCTGCTGAGTTTCTTTGCAATAGAAACAGTGTGGCTTCGTTGTGGAGCCACACTGTCTCTAGGATGCCGTGCCATGGAGCCAGAACACCTGCTCCACTCAGCGCTCACCCGCCCAACGAGTGCAAATGCACGGCGCCTCAAATCGAGACGCCCATTTGTACCCGCCGCACAGTAACTCATCACTTTATCTGACAACAGCAAAATACGTTCGGCGCCACAATGGGCGGATCATCAATGGAATGCAGAGTGGACACACAACCACACAACACTCTGCACTTTCGTCCCTGACACCGGCACCCAGCTTCCTGGAATGAACATCCTAAGAAGAGCCTGGGACCGGCTTAACCGCCTCCGCACTGGTATCTGACGATTCCGCTCCTGTTTGTGCAAATAGGGTAGGCTATTGCCTCCTCTGCGGCCTGTGAGTGTGGCGCAGAAAAACAAACCATCAACCATGTTGTCCTCCAATGTCTAATCCATCAACCTCCTCATGGACTACATGGCCTTACGGTTCTGGGCAACGAGACAATCGAATGGCTGCTAACACCTGCAACGAGATCCAATGCAGCCAAGCAGTGATTTGAAGAACTCGCTCAAAAGATGAAGTAACAGCTGTGACACAGAAGTTCTTTTTCTGTATTGCCATGCATAACCCAAGATAAAAGTGCAGCTCGCGTCAACAAGAACTTTAGTGGCAATTCGTCCATCATGCGTAAAGACCAAATTCGGCTAACCATATCAGCGGGTTTTCTGATAAACTTAAAGACTGAAATCTGAGGTGTGGAACGCACACCGTTTTCGGTACATAACTTTGTTGTATGTATCTTTTGTAGAATTTAGCGAGCAGCAGCTTGCCAATCAACACTGAAGCAAATAGCCTACTTCGATTGCAATTAGGCATTTGAGATGCGTGTTTGAAGTTACTGTAAATAACCGCGTTGTGCACTTCTATGGGGTGCCGTTCGTAAAAATATTATATCTGACAGATTTAGCACAAAAACTGCTATCTCTGCACATATTTAGCTATCTCTGCGTGTATTTAACAGAGATAGCTAAATGCGCGCAGAGATAGCTAAATGCTCACAGAGATAGATAAATGCACGCAGAGATAGCTATCTATGCGCAGATATAGCTAAATGCACGCAGAGATAGCTAAATGCATGCAGAGTCTCTGCGCAGAGATAGCAAAATGCGCGCAAAGATAGCAGTTTTTGTGCTAAATCTGTCAGATATAATATTTTTAATAACGGCGCCCCATACACTTGTCTAATCGTTGATTGCCTGTCACGTGCTCAGCCACGGTTGTGAAGTTTCTTTGCTCAGTTTAGCTGCGCTATATTGTAGCTTTTAATGCCAATCACTGTTGGGTCAGGAATGTGAAAGACATGTCAAGGAACAGATTTTCATGCCGTAATTAATATATGGGTTCGTTACAGACACCAAGGTAAGTTATCGCAAATCATAATCTTTGTTTAACCTACCTATTTTTTACCCGGTTGTCAACACAAGAGAATATTCTTTTGTAAATATGATATTTAATTTAGAACGTTAAGCATTTCACAAACAATAGTTTGATAAATTAATGCGGTCGAAAGAACACTGATTATTTAGCTAAGTAAAGTACCTTTTTAGTATACAAGGTCCGTTCGAGCAACACGGGTGCTTGAGCCATCAGTTCGAAGAACAATCGTACTTATGTTGATCGTACTGGTCATAACCACGTTCAGTTGAAGTTCAAACGTACAGAACAAACGTTCATTTTTGTTGAGCAAGCGAACAGAGCATCGTAGAGTTTGTAGAACGAACGAACAGAACGTCGTAGAGTTTGTAGAACGAACAAACAGAACTATGTAGAGTTTGTAGAAGGAACGAACAGAACTTCGTAGAGTTTGTGGAACGAACGAACAGAACGTCGTAGAGCTTGTAGAACGAACGAACAAAACTTAGCACAGGTGACCAAGCTTACATGTCTTCAGTTCCAACGTTGAGATCCATCTTCGAGACCACGAGGTAGTCTGAAGTCTGTGGGCTTCTTCCCGGTATATTTATAGGGTAATGGGTTCTCTCTTGTATTGCTCCCACCAGGAAAGTGCATCATTTTTTAGTTTATTTTTTATGTATGTGGTCCCAAGGCGTTCTTAACGGGAAGTTTAATTTCTTAGTTTACTTATGATAGCTTCGGTTCTAGAATGTTCTGGCGCGTTTCGCAATTGCCGGTGCCTTGCAACCTAGGGCCACCCACTTTCTTAATTAGTGTTGGCTTGAGGGCTCCGTTCCTGTCAATCTTGTACCTCCCGGTACTTTGCTCTTCGTGCTTTTACTCTTGATGCTCTCTGGTCGACTTATTTCAGCTCGCATAGCCTTGTTTTGCATGTCAGTTCGTCTTGCAGCATTTGTGCATTCTGCTGTTCGTTGCATCACGGGTTTATCATAAGGTCATTGCCTTGCTGTTTAACATACATATTGTCTCATAAGAATCGCTCACTACGTTCTCCTTTATGTCATTTGCTGCATATG
>JGI24021J15306_10012281_pt1 | contig 10636 bp, 2 predicted proteins | sample Ectturendosymbi1_FD_15306 | JGI IMG/M metagenome (IMG submission 15306) | reverse complement strand
TAGATAATTAATTAATTTGTTTATTTTAGATCATAACTTTTGAACTAGAAATGCTAGAAAGTTGATCAAAGGCTCAAAAGACTCGGACTCGAGCCTAGTTTCCAATGAAAACTTCAACGAAACACTTATGGCCTAGCGGTTGGGCCCTAGGCCAGGCAACATGAGCCAAAATGACCCCAAAATTACTTTACTTATGACGTCACTCACAAAAAATCCGCACCCCGTAACAAAAAAATTTTTTTCGAGTCCAATCTACTAGACTGGCCGATCCGTTTGAGACCTTCAACAGCTCTCTAGCGCAATCGGCAGAGGAGCTAGGGCGTTAGTAAGGCAACCGAAAACTGCTGTTTTTTCGGCCGAAATCAAAGTATGAATATATCGTACGCTGGCTCTCAAAGTGTTAAGTTAATAATTTTAGATTACTTGGCTGCAAAAAATCTGCGGCTTTGGACTGATGCATGTACTTTTTACTCTGTTTGGAAGGCAATGTCCTCCAAACATCTTACCGAGCACAACAAGCTCAAGGGTAATGCTCTATACTTCACACGCAAACTCAACACTAATGAACACACTGAAACCCTGGTGCGGTGATGTTCCTTCAGTGGTATGTCCAACGTGATTAGCTATGCTCGTGTGTGACACAATAATCGTCTCTATGATTAGTCGAGTGTTGCATGCAGTTGCTGCTGCTGTTGCAAAAATCCTAAATGTTAGTTGTTGATCATTAGCACGCATCTGTTGCATCTGAAAGCTGCCGAATCTTTCCTATAGACCAGTCAGTGTACTTACTTCATTGAAAAATCCAGATTACGAGATGTGAAAAGAGCAGATGTTATCTGGTATTGGCGAAGATACAGATTAAAAAATCCGGATAAACCGAAGATTTTTATAAAGAAAAACGAAAGAAATCATTCGTACCACCAGTTTTATCTGGTTTTGGTGAAGATCCAGATTAACCGAGGTTTACTGTATATACACATCACTACTTCACATTTGCCACAAAAAAACTTTATACTTATTTTGATGGGTGAAAAGATAAAAATTGTTTAAAACTGCCTCATTGCTGTTTATAGTAATTCAAGAAAATCTGATAGGGAAGTAAGCTCAGATATCAGCAACCCTTACACAGGCTGTCCAAAGAAATTTATTTCTAGTCAAATATCTAAACTTTAGATCAGCAAACTTGTCAAGAATACATTATATCACTGGGGGTCGAACAGCATTCCAAACCTATATAACCCTTTTAGGATTTCAGCCCGTATATGTTGTAAATGTGCTTAGATATTTTGTGTTGGTGTACAGTTTCAAATAAGATGTGTAGAAAACAAATACATGCTACTTGTAGCTGGAAGTGTTGATACAGTTAAAGCAGAACCCTGGTTTGTATGGGGAAGCAAGGCAAATCTTACTGAGAATGACATCTTCAAAAAATAATATTCAATTTAACTGCACAGGCTAACACTTCAAACTTTAAAATTCTAAATTCCATCTCAATATTTTTGTTGCGATCATTCCTAGTTTTGCTTCTGACCGCAACTAAAAAATTTGTTTCAATTCAAATAAACTGCGCTTAATTAAGAATTACTAGCGCCCATTACGTAAAGCAAGTCTTCATATGACACATTTGAACAATACACCTGGTATACAAGTAATGACATCATAGGTTAACAGAATGTTGCTATCAAAACAACCTTGGACATAAATATAACATACCTGCTGCTAACTGCTGTTTTATAGTATCCACCAAGGACTTTATTCCAATCCCTGAAGGCTTGTAAACTGCAAATAAACCATTCAGCTTGCCCCAAGCTGCTGGTGCATACTTCAAAGGTGAAGTCATACTTATTGCTTGGCTGTAGTTTGAACTTGTTCATTAGATGTATGCATTGAGACTGCTTATGGCACAGTAGATGCCATTCAGACTTCACACCAAAATTCCTCAAAGGAAAGCATAATGAAAATGACACAACACAATGAAAACTACAAAACAAAATCCCAAGAATAATTTTCTACATAAAATGTGGTTATTCAATGCATCAATCAAAATTTTTATGCTTACAGACAAAATTATTTTCAGACAAAAAGTTTATTTCAGTCTAAATTAGTAATTTCATTGTGCAGACCAAAAAACATTACAAACTACAACTTCTGTTGACAAGCATATACAGAATACCACAAAATGATTTATTGCAGCATGACATAATCTTAAGCAATTTCTTGACAAAAGCAATTCAGTTTAAACGAAGACTGAAAGTGTCACTATCACATCAACATCAATATATTCAATAGTCATCATAATTTGTACACAATAACTTGTCTAACATGGAATTCTTAGACTTAATGAAATGCCAGATACTACAGACTCAAACAATTGATAATTTTTCTTTTCTAGAAACAAACCTTCAAAGCATTGTAAATCTTCATAATATGATTTCAGAATAAAGGCAAAACAAAGAAACAAAAAACCAAAGAGACTTTCAATCCACCTAAACCAGTAAGTTTGCAATTATGCACACTCATGCTAAGTACTGTACTTGTTTATTTACCAGTGCTGATTGGTTAACTTTCATAGTCAAATTCTGCCAACACAAAATTTGGCAGCTTTCAAGCATTTTTGTCTAAAGAAATATACAGTATAATATGCATATAAATACACAGCAGATACAGGACCATTTTTATCGAGCAGGGCATGTGGGCAGTGGTCAAAATATATTGCGAAGCGATATCACCAGAAAACCTTGCTGCTGGGATAAGACCTGAGATAATTTTCAAACAATCTTATACCAGAATGTTTCATTCTTTAACTTACATTTTCTTACCTAGGATGCACAAATATGATTTGCCTTATCTACTAATCTACCTAGCCATGCACTGGAAAAATAAACGTGTCTTAAGTCACGTTGCATTTTGTTTCTCTTGGCAACAAATGAGACCTTGAAACAAAATGGTGCTGTCAACAATGTTTACCTATTGTAACATTGACTGTTTAAAAGATAGTACTGAACCTTTCAGCACTGCAACCAAATTGCAAAAAAAACACTACATCTGGTGTCTTGTTAGTTTGCTTATCAATAACAAAGGACATTTTCTATGCAGTCTACAAAAGAGAACAGTACATGCAATGTTCACATCAAGCAGGCAAATTTTTGCAGGTACTTGTTTGCACTAAAACATTGTTGGACTGAAGATGCGTAAATGACACTAAATTGATTTCCTTGTAAAACAATTTGTGAGCAGATATAGCTGCATTGCCCTTGTAGAGACTTATTGCTGAAATGTTATGTGCAGTCAGAATTAGAGATAGATCAATATATTGGCCTGGCCAATATATACCTGCTCATAAACCAATATATCGGCTCATAACTGCTCATTTTTGAAGTCCTTGTAAAAAAGCAAGGCATAAAATACATTATATTTCTGATAATGAAGGAGAAAAAAGATTTAAAAACTTTGGAAGTATCGGTTATCGGTCCATGAATGGCCGATATGTCAGTATCGGCCCCAAAAAAACCATATCGGTCGATCTCTAGTAAGAATCATTGATAAGTTATGAAAGCATAGTGCAGAAGGCAGATTTCTCAAAAATTCAACAGCAAACCTAGAGCTTTTGATTCCCAGCTACACAGAAAAGAAATCCCCTGCTAACTCACCTTTGAAAAATGTTGGAAATTTGCTGAAGCAAGAGAAAAGCTTAAACTAGTTGGTTGAGCAAGAGAAACACATAAAAAGAGAAACCGACTTTATAACTTGCAGCCAATAGTGTTTGCCAGCTTTTCTTAGCTAGGCAGGACACATGCACTGAACAATGCTTGTGTGAATCATTCACAGCAGTTGCTTGAAGTCAGCTGCCCTATGATTGGCATTACTTTGCTTTCTGGCTTCAGTGATAACAGTATTATGGTCACAGCATGTGTTTAAAAATACAGTTTGCGTGCTTTCTCCAAGTTTTGCTAAAGTTTTTCATCATTTCACCCATATGCTTTTGCTTGCAATTTACAGGATTGAAGATGCATAAATGACATGAAATCAATTTCCTAGTAATACCATACAATTTGGGAGCAGATTTCACTGCCTCTCTCTTGTGAAGGCTTGTTACCCTTTAGTAAATCATGATTCCTAGACATGCTGTGCAACATTGGCCTATGAGTACATCTGGGCATCTGCATGATTGCATATCACTGGTTTGAGAATTACTGCATTGAATGAATGTCTAAAGCTATGGTGTCCAGCTTTAGTAGGAATGCATGCTGAAGTTTTTTCAGTCCCATGCCATACCACCTTCCAATAATTGCTTGTACTGCAATTGAATATCCGTGTTGTCAAACAAAATCAGGTCAGATCAGAAGGAAACATTGCAGTGTGCTTGTTACTAGTGACTTGTTTTCCAAACAAGTTACTAGTTTCTGATAGCAGTTAGTTGAGCATGTGAAGAAACTTACTGATTTAAACAATAGGACATAAACTCAAATTATAGTGGTTTACGACAAATAGAGACATTACTTTGTATCTGAACATAGTCACTCATGTGCCATTTAACCTGTGGTGCTGCACTGGGTGCACATGTCCTGTGTTGCAGATACATGGTCTAAAGTGTGGTGAAATTCCACGTCTGTCACTTCATGACACTGGTCATCAACAAAACAGCAATTTCCGTCACTGCTTGCCAAACAGTGTCCACTTTTGTTTTTTTCACAGCATGCAACATACACCACTGCACTCATAGTGCAGACCGCAATGCACAATCATCATTATCCAGGTATACTGCAAACCAGCCACAATCAAAAAACTTGAACAGGAAAATAAAAAGGTAGCAAAGCACAACCTTTATCTTAACATCTTCGGCACCGGGTGAATTTTACCTTTTAATCCTGTGTGAGCAATGATTTTTGCATCACTTTGCACCTCGTAACTCACCAGGTGATTGAGCAAGACAGCTGTTCAAATCCTCAAAAGATGCAGCAAATCTTCTGGTTTGCATTTAAAAAAATTGGAAAGTTTTAGATTTTGGGATTTTTGTGGGTGGCATTATAAGTGGGGTAAGTTTGAACATTTTCGGCCGAGGTCATCAGGCCTTGGGCCCCAACCATAAGAGCCAATTTTTGACTCAAGTCTTTATTAGAAACTAGACTATATTCTGAGTCTTTAGAGCCCTTGATTGGATTTCTAGTATATCTGGTTCAGAAGTTATGGCCAAAAATACAAAGTTTGGATAAAAACTCCCAAGTTTGGGTAAAGAGATATTTTACCCAAATTTTGTGTTTTTTACCATAACTTTTGAACCAGAAATGCTAGAAAGCTAATCAAGGGCTCTAAAGAGTCAGATTATAGCCTGGTTTCCATTAAAAACTGGAACCAAAAAATTGGATCTTGCGGTTGGGGCCCAGGGTCTAATGACTACAGCCAAAAATGTCTAAATCTACCCCACTTACATCACCCACAAAAAAACATAATCCAAAACTTTCCATTTTTTAAAATGCAAACTAGAAGACTTGCTGTATCTTTTGAGGGTTTAACAGCTCTCTTGCTCAATCAGCTAGCAAGTTATGGAGTATCAAAGTGGTGTGAAAATACAGACTTAATTTCCACTCAACATGGGATTTCAAAGTACGAATATATTGTACACCAGCATCAAAGGTGTTAACATCACAGCATAATTATCATTTGTTCTGATCTTTCATTACTTATTTTTGTAAAGCCAGAAGTAAAAACTAAGTGTCTTTACATTTTCGTAAAACAAGCACATTCAGTTTTACAAGAACATGAGAAGATCTGCAAAATAATTGTGGAAAACAAAACAGGCAACAGACAAAATATTGTATGAAACATGTTTTAAACAAACTACAAGTGCATATCATGAAAACAACAGCCATGAAACTCTAGTCAGCAGGGGTTCGCAATGCATTGAGTTTTGCCTCAATGTCACCAAAGTCTTCTGTTTCACGCTCACCACCCAGTTCACTATTTGGAACAGCAACATTGTTGAGTTTACCAGATACACTGATTCCAATTTCTCCAAGTACCTGATTAATAATGGAATCTTGTTCTTCTTCATCACCAGATTCATTTAACACATCATCCAAAGTGTCATTTATCATTTCTTCACTCATTTCCATTTTAGCATTTTCCATTTGAAACTGTTTCAGAGTTTGTGACATCTTCTGTGGGTCCATTTGCTTGTTCATTTGACCCATGGTTTTAGCAGTTGTTCCCATTGCTTTTGCCATTTTCATATTTGAGTGCATTGCTTTAGTTTGTGCACCCACTGATGTGATTGTAGAGCTTGCTGCATAAGTTCTTGTTTTTTGCTTTCTCAAGTTAACAAGCTGTTTTGCTAAGATGGCACAGGCTTGTTTGTTTCCACTTCGAGCAGCCTTTTTTATTTCCATTTCCAACTTTTTTTCTTCCTGTTCCAATTTTCCACGGTCTCTGCCTATTTCCCGATTGGCTCTACGTAGCTGTCTGTCTTGGTCACGCATTTGCTGCTCAACAGTTTTCTTTTTTCCAAACATTTTTGCAGATTAAATTTGAGCTAGTTAAAGCACAACCCCACAACAAAACCAATCTAAAACTGTCAAATATACCATGAAGTAAGTCTACCACTGATGCATTTCAATCAAAGCAGTTATGCCAGTTGTCAATGCTTTATTATTGAATGTTTGCAATTATTCCAAAATTATTAATAGCAAAGAGGTAGAGATTGATGCATCTGTGACCTATGCACTAACATAATTGAATTTTTTAGAAAATTAAGCAAAATCTTTTCTTAATAAGTGGTTTAATGCAACAAAGAAAAAAACAGTCATCCACAAAACAGCTTTCAAAAGTTCATGTTTCAAATAAAAAGATCAATGGGAAGCATTAAATAGGCTGATGTAAAACAATTAACTACGTTTCTTTAAATAAAAGTTTTAGCATTACACACTTTTTGAAATTAACACTTTTTATATGTAAGGTGGTTCCCCCCAAAAAAAACAGAGCATGATACCACATATTTTTTGAGTTAAAAATTGTTTATGCCAACTTGATAGAACACCTTATAGTTGAAGCTTAAACAAGGGCTTCATTGTTTAAGTTAAATCCACTATTTCTCTTCATAGTTTTCATACAGGTAGTGACTACGGATCTGCCTGGCATGATGCGGTTTGAATAGAATGCTGAGTTTGTCACTCAAATGGCATCAACATCATAGTGCAGTGGATACGTTTAAGGTCTGTTGTGCCAATGGTTTTCAGTTTGATTCCCACCTTGGCGACATTCGTTTTGGTTGTAGCATTGCAATTTAGGTTTAGATTTGGACTTTAGGTTTAAGGTTTCAAAGTTTAGGTTTAGGTCTAAGGTTTAGGTTTAACACCTTCCGTTCTAGTAGGCTAAGGCTAAAATCCAGCAGTTTGCACAGGAATATCTCCGCTGACGATTGCGCTAGAGAGCTGTTCAAACCCTTAAAAGATTCGGCAAGTTTTTGTGTCTGCAATGAACAAAAGTTTTTTGAAGTGACATCTCAAGTGGAGTTGTTTTAGGCCTTTTTGGACCACTTTATCTGATGCTAGCCCCAAACTGCTAAATGGTAATATTTTGCTCAAGTTTTTATTGAAAACTAGGCTAAAATCCAAGTCTTTTGATACTTTGGATGACTTGCTGGGGTTTCAGATTCAAAACGTTATGGCCTATAAACAACAAAATTAGTAATTTACCCCTTAATTAGATAATTAATTATTTGTTCATTTTAGGCCATAACTTTTATGAATCAGAAATGCTAGAAAGTTAATCAAGGTCTCAAAAGACTCAAGATTCTATCTTAGTTTCTATTGAAAACTTGAGCAAAATGCTTCCGTCTAGCGGTTGGGCACAGGTCGGGTACCAACAGCCAAAAATGGCCAAAAACCTACTTACCTACCTTACTTATGACATCACTCACAAAAAACCCAAAACTCAAAACCAAAAAAACATTTTTTTTATTGCAGACTCGAAGACTTGCCGAGTCTTTTAAGGGTTTGAACAGCTCTCTAGCACAATCGACTGAGGAACTATGTGGTTGGTAAGTCAAACAAAATATCCCTGGTTTTCCCCGATTTCCAAGTACAATATATTTGTAGACTAGCAGCCAAAGTTTTAATGTCCAAAATTTCAAGAGGAAAAGAATAGAGCATGCAAGCAACAGATGCCAGATCTGCATTGGTATGTAATCTGTATTATTCCATTAATACTAAACACATAAACATACATAGGTCAGTAGAGAAAGTATTAATGAAACCAACGAAGGTAGAATTGCTTGAGGCATCAATAAAACATTACAAGAAGTCTCAAAAGAATTCCATTCTCATTTGGCAATGAAAAGTGTAACATGTTAGCACTTTCATTACCAGGCCACTTGGATTGACAGCAGTGGTCTTCAAGAGGGGTGATTTTGTGTAGCGGGGATGATTTTGTGACTTATCAGATTTGTCGGGCGATTTCAGTTTCCAGGGGTCAATTTCTTGAGGTTAGAATATACTAAAACGCTTCACTGAAATAACCATCCAAGGCCACCAAGAGCGGCACTGGCTGAGAGTCAAACACTGTGGTTCTGATAAAGATCATGAATGGCAAGTGGCAGGCAGCAACACTGTTTAATATACTAGCAAAGGTGCCAAGTTTGAAATTTCTACTGGAGTGCGAAATCCATGATGTCACAAAATATGACATCAAAACCCGTGATTTTTATATCTTCTATTCCATATTTATCCGAAAAAGTTTCAATATTTTCAGTATGATATCTTGGTACTTGCTACTGCTCAATCAAAAAGTGAAAAATTAGCAGGAGTGCCATATTCTCGGCCATAATTGCGTGAGTGCGGTGCACGCCCGCACGAGGATTTCTAGGCAAATGAATCATACCTCCAAGACCTCACGTTTAATTCCTAGCTAGGCCCACAATCATGTGAAGCCAAAGTACGGTGTGAATCACATGGCAACAGTTATATTTGTGAAACAATAAGTGACTAGATCACGTAAGCCATGACATTGTGAAACTATACCTTTTTTAAAACTAAATACTACTTCTCTCAATTACTAAACATACATGTTTTTCATGTACCCAACACTTAGTTATTGGATTAATGTTTGCTGTTAATAATACTGTAATCTGTCCATGCCCTTCTTGTCTCTTGTTGAACATCATTTGATGACACCATGTGTCTGGTTGGACATAACTCATCTATGGAATTAAACCCATTATGGTCCGTGTGTAAATTGTTATTTCTTCATGATGATTTCGATATGTAAACATGGTTTTGTGCCCTTGCTACTTGTTTCTGTAATGTAATGTTGTTTCTAAGTGCATTGCTCTTTGCCTCGCGACCCAAATTCATTGTTGTTCGCTACCTTCACCTATGTGTGCATGCTCCTATTGCTCATCTGTACATGCCTCAACTCTTCACCAATTGCTTGCCCACCATCATTATCTGTGAGTATGTTACGTTGATATACATTGTATATGTACTATAAAACAATTGTTTAATATACTTTTTTATTTTGTGTATTATTCTCCGCCCCTTACATTGTTTCTGTGAATAGTTTTTGTCACCATGTTACTCCTGCATACTGTTATTATGTGAACTTTGTGTCTGATTCTTTCCCATTGTTTGTCTTTTGATTGGTTCCTCGTTTTCTTTATGGCATTTCACACTGCAACTATTAACTATTTTAATTTGGTAAATGTGTGCATTGCTATTTCTTATTTGTACCTCAGCAAGCTGACAGTGTCTAGTGTCTATCAAAATCCATAAATATTTTGCACACATTCATTGTGCATTGATAGTTGCCATTAATTTTTATTTTTAGCGAACAAGTTTCAGATACGGTAGCTTTCAATTATTTTTCACGGATTTCGTGAGTATAAATGTTGATTTGGAGAAATTTGAGGGGTACGCATCTACCCTGCAGTGCATTACCCTTCACCCGCCACTTGCTTTCTTAGTTTTGCGCTCATTTTTATTGCTATTCTTCTTATCATGTGATTTAGAAGTACTCTGTTACTGTATAGTGTATCCACATCCATTAGTAACGTTTTATTTTTCTTGCGGGTTCTACAAAAAATCATCATGTCCGAGGTAGTCACTCGNGTCCAGTATTAATTATAAAAAAAAGCAGCGAAACTTCACAAGTGACAACCCTTTTTTGTACGACTAGGACCTAAAGTAAAGTAAAATCAACTGTTTACAATTACAATTACTAAAAAGATCAGTTGTTTGTCTAGATTCTCCTGTCGATTTAGTGCCTTCCAAATTTCAGTTCGTTAGCNCACAAAGCAACTGCCCTGCTAAAATGATCACACTGCACAGCGTTGCTTTGTTCAATGTTTGTGCTTCACACAGAATTGATATCGCACACGCACTTCCTCTGGTCAGTAGCTAATCTATAGGCCCTAGCCAATTGTAGCAATGCCATATGATTGTGACGTCATCATTTTCACAAGATTATGACTACAACAAGACGAAGATGATGACTAACGGATGCGGGTATCAGCCAGGGTTGCGAATTCTGAGTCGGGGTCATAAGGAGCAGTGTTGTTCCGGATCCGGATTTTTGGAGTCCGATCCGGAAGATTTATGAGATTTTTTGGATCCGGAGCCGGATTGGATATCATTTTTGCTCAAGC
>JGI24021J15306_10012280_pt1 | contig 10637 bp, 10 predicted proteins | sample Ectturendosymbi1_FD_15306 | JGI IMG/M metagenome (IMG submission 15306) | reverse complement strand
TCGAGTGCAATCTACTAGACTGGCTGATCCGTTTGAGCCGTTGAACAGCTCTCTAGCGCAATCGGCGGAGGAGCTAGGGCGTTGGTAAGGCAATCGAAAACTGCTGGTTTTTTTTGTGAAAATCGCCAAAACCACCCAGACGCCAAGGTGTTAACCTCAGCCATTAATGACATCCTAAAGTCCAGTGTTTCTCAACATTTTTAAGACACAGACTATTTTTGGACCAGTATAAATCTTTGTGGACTTGCGATGGACTGTGAAAATGATACAAACACTAGTTTTAGCGAATTTGGTTCATCGCCCACATTCACAAATTTCAATGAGAACCTTGTCTGAGTTTGTTTCACAAGCTTGTTGAAATAGGGGCGTGTGGTCATCACTGCACACCTGATGTCATCCTCTGGTTGAAGTTGGTATTGGTGCTTGGTTTAAAAAATACTTATACTGTTGAAAAACAGCTTCACAACAATATGTAGTGGGAAGAAGAAGGTTTTGTTGCCTGCAGACACAGATGAGAGGATTTGGTTCCATTGTGTGGATATCCACTCAAAATTGAGTCAGACTCCACAGCTTTCAACTTTGTAGCTCAGCTTGCTGTTCAGTAATGCAATTGCAATGCACTTCACAATGAACCTGCAGCTCTGGCACCTCAAAAGCGTTTAGCACCCAGTTACAATGTTTTGATATTATTGTGAGAACAGATATATCTATCCATTTCGGAGAGATGTAGTAATGTGCTCAAGAAAGATTTGACGAATGCAGCACAAATCGATTTCTACCTCTTCTGCAAATGCTTTTAATGCCGAAAACGCAGACGTTCTTCCATTACAATTCAATGGAATCGCAACTGTAGTTTATATTTAAACGCAATGATGTATTGGACACATCTAAAAGTATTTTGCCTTTTCCATGCATGGAGCTGTTCAGCTGATTCAAACATATAAAAAATCACTTAAGAATAGCTATTTGGCAATCCACTTGCTTGTAGATGAATCATTTAGCAAAGTTATGATTCTGTTCTTTCAATAGTGCACTGTTGTCATTGCATGGACCACTCTCCCCAGCATTTTTCGTCATGAGGCAACAGATGTTCAAATGAAACCAGTGGCAGATCCAGACCAGGCGTCTGGGGGGGCAGTCAAATAAGGAAACACCAAAAATCTTAACTTGTTTAACACTTTCGCGTCTAGCCTGTTTCGAGGATTTCATGTCACAAAAAACAGATCGCACGTGGGTTTGAGCGAGCGTAACTCTGGGGCTGAAAGCGGTAGAGAGCTATTCAAAGGCTCAAAAGACTCGGCAAGTCTTCTAGTCTGCACTTGAAAAAATTTTTTTGGTTAGATTATGCCTCATTTTCCCACATCCACCATACTGAAGGAGGCTACCTGAAACGCAAAGAAATGCAACAAGTTACTCGTGTTCTGCGCAGAGAATTCTGTTGTCAGTTTTCTGATTTTGAATAACTTGACATATTGGTTCATTTGGTGACTTTTCCCCTATGAAAAGACACTGAAACAGCACTACAGGAGTTGCAATTTGAAATGCTTGATCTTCACACTGGTCCTGTCTTAAAAGAGATGTCAATTTTATGAAGCAAAATGATTTTATGCTTCACTACATGGAATAGTAGAAGTGAAGTTTTACTTGCAGAATTCTAAATCTCTTTTACAAAATGGCTTGTCCTTTAAATCTTTACTTGAAAACCAAATTGCTATAGGATGCAATTTATTATTGCTTTCACTTCAAAAGAGCATTTCAGTATATTTTGAACAAAATCACAGCTACAAAAATTAGTTGTGGTTTTAGTGGCAATTCTAGCCAGATTTTTTTCTAGTTCTGGCCAGAAATGAAAGTCTTGATTTTGGTACATCCCTGTGGCAATACATGTGTTATTCTACTGATGACCAATTATTTTTGCGAAAGTGTAGTGCCAATGCAGTATGTTGCATATGAGCTGTTTCTTGAGTCTGTATTATGGTTGGGTACTAATGCATGCTGTTTTTTTCGGTCATAGACCAAAATGTTTTTGAAATGACTGAAAAAATTAAGTCATTTTGGTCAGAATGTTTGAAAGTACAGTTGATGAACATTTTTACTTGAAGGAACCCTTAAGAATCTGTAAGTCTGCTGTAGGACCTGGTGTAAACTTTTTGTGTCCAAGATTAAAAGTAACTGCAGTTTTAATGCCCATTGCCCAGGATAGGATTTTTCAAAATAAATAAAACACTTACAGAAAAGTAATCTGTCTAAAAATGTTTAATCCAATGCAGATTGGAAACTTTATATATACCTTCTGTATTTCTAAAATCTGTCAGAAAATTGTGCTTTCTCATGAATTCTTAAATTGTAAACACAATTCTGATTGTAGGTGAAAAAAATTGCTGAGGATATTTCGTATACTTGTCTATCTGCGAAAAAATTTTGTCATGTTTGTTTTGAACAGTTCTGTTATTTGCTGCAGTTGATTGTTGTTTGCCTTTGTTTCATGTTACAGCTATAAACTTGTACTGCAGTGAGATTTCCATGTGTTTGCTTATAAAAGCTATCATTTCTATAAACAGGAAAGCTTTTTGTTTAATTTCTATTACCAAAACGAGGGAGATTTAGTGATTGAATTTGAGTCACACTGCCTGAGTATGGACACAAAGTGGTTCTGCCCTAACAAAAAAACTTTGTTTCAAACTTCAGATTGCCACTGCTCCTTTATTTATTTTATACTTTGTCAAATTATCTGGAAACTGCTGTGCAGTTAACTATACTTTGTATGCATATGATATTTTTCAGGAATAAACCATGCCGAACAGTGTTCTAAATATTCATTTGTAGCAAATAGCCAGCAAGCTCCTCAAATATGGGTCTGTGCAAATGTCCAAAGCGAAAAGTAACAAATCTTTTTTGCTTTGAACACCGAGTCAATGTGTGTGAATATTGCTTGATTGAGAATCATCCCAAAGTAAGAAGTATTTTTATTTGTTTGAGCTTTATCTGCACTACATCATTGTTTGTGAATGTTTTTTTCTGTAATTAAATATTTGATTGTAGAATGTTGAATATGGCATGGAGTTGTTTGAGTTTTTACCCATGTATATTGACATTTATTATGCACATTGCGGAGGTGTGGTTGAGATGTAAAGACAGCAGACATAGACTGACCAGTACTATTTTTGTAGTGCCACAGATCATGAAAATGCAGTTGAAGAGTAGAATGTGACGTACTTGTTTTTTTTCACTGAGACAATTCAGTCACATTTTTGCTGAGGCATTTTGGTCATTTGTCTCACAGTTGTATTGAAACTCACCATAGCAGTGTTCAATAGCCTATATTTTCAGACATTCTGACCGAAATGACTTTATTTTTTTCAGTCATCTAAAAAAATTTGGTTTGCGACCACAAAAAACTCAGTGACAGACTTTTGCCAAACATTCTTTTATAACGATATTTTGTGACAAGTTAAACCTTAAGGCAAAAACATTTTTGGAATGCAAAATGCTCACAACTCAGCCCGGTTAATTTTTTCAAGTCAAAAGCTGAAACTAAGGCCAATTTTTAATAAAAAGTCTATGAACAGCCATAAGACACTTTATGGATAACTTTTTGGTCCCCTCCACTGGTAAAAAGTCTCTAATGTGGACAGAGACACTAACTGCCTAATTGCTTGTGAGCACCTGGCAAATGTGAAGGGCAATCAGGAAAAAGTAAAAAAGGTTGTCATTAAACCATTCCTCATTTTTGTTTTGAGTAAATTTTCACTGTTGTTGCAAATTTTTTGAGGCAGAACTCCATCTCTGTGTTGCCTTATATACTACAAAAGTGTTTAGTGGCAGGTATTTCAGTATGGAAAAAATGCCCTATGATTTTTTTCAGTGTCATCAGGTCACTATGTAACGTAAATAGTTATCCTGTGCTTTTGATAGCAATTTTTTTACCGTTGAAAATGAATGGCCAGCCATAAAAAATTATATTTTAAATAACCACATCAGAAATGTTACTTGTTTGATGCAGTGCGTGGTTCAGTCTTATCTGAATTGGTTGAAAGACAGTGACTACGATTCTACGTGTGTTTTGTGCAATGTTCCGTTGGTGGAGGGCGATGTTGCTCGATTGATGTGTTATGGTATGTAAAACTCTTCTGACAATTTTCTACATAGTATATCCTACTTAAGCTCGACCGATAAGGCTGTCTTGGCCACTGCCAATGTTTTTCATTGCTGATAACTGATGTTTTTGTATTACTCAAACCACAATAGAAAGACATTATTTCACTGCAATGAAGAACCAAACATCGATCTCTCCGCAAACCTGGGTCACTAAAACAAGCAGCAACCACAGCACGTGCACTGATTTGTGCGCAGGCAGTGATCTGTTTGCCGTGAAAAAAACTGGGAACGAATGTTAATAGAGCGTTTTATTCGGACGATTGCGCAGTGGTCTGTATATTACCGAGGCAATCGGGATATCTATATCTCTCTAGGCCAGGGGTTATCAACGTTTTTGAGCATGTGGCCCAATCAGTAAACAAACAGAGGGTCCGTGGCCCACCGACTGTAGGCTACAACTTCTCCAATGCTCACATGTACAAAGCGGAAATAAAAACAACATTTAATAACACAACGTGGGTACTTAAATGCAAGGGTCCAGCCTGTTTGAACTAGAAAGCATGGATATTCGAGGTCCACTACATAATGCACAGTTCAAGTCATCTTCCGCTTCTAAATTTCGTTTTCATGGAAACAAGAACCGCCTGTCCACCTCAAGACGCCTTCAGTAACTGTACATTGTGCACAATGTGGTATTGGTGGACTGCACGGAAATTTCCATGTCACAGTAATTTCTAGCACACAATGGCGAAAGAGAGCTTATTATGACGTTTGTAGGTCAAGAGTTAATTTACGTTTTCGATTGAGAGGTTCATCTTGCAAAACGTACTCATTATCAATGTACCAGGCCTTATAGTAGACAGGTTGAGAAACCCTGCTCTTGGCGGCCTTGATATTACGCACTACTTGATGTAGTCGGAGGGCTGCGCGCCGTAAGGAACCGGATACAGAATTTGCGTTAATCTATCAGAGGCAAAGTGACAACTTGGTTTTCCGAACACTCCGTGCTGAACGATAGCGTAGCCGCTTTTACGAGCAAATTTTGCCGATATATTATGACGGCGACATCGCCATATCGGCCGATATGTATCGGCATGTCGATGCGTCGGTCGAGATCTATATCCTACCATTTCACCAATAGCAAGTTTTTCTATATTTTCGTGTGATTAAATGGTGCGAGCCTTTTATTCAATGATAATCCTGACTTTCAAAGTGCTTTTGCTACTCAGACGTCTTTCACGCGGATTGCTTGCAAAAACACTACCAAAGGTTACCGCCGAACACGGCACCTGCCGGCTACAAGTGTTGCACATGCGGATCTCCCGTTTTTCCGGCACCGAATCAAGCGGGTTACGTCGTTGAAAAACTCAAGGAAGTTCTTTCAAAATACAGTTGGGCTCGAGTTGGTCTGGGCCTCCCGCTGGTAATTGGTTTGTTGTTACAATGCAGGTTCTTTTTTAAGAAACAAAAGCCGGAGGCTTGCTGCAGACTTGGTCTTGAAACAATAACTGGTCATTTTTGCCACGAAGTCTTTAACGACAGCTATCAATATCCATAAAGCTGTTATGATGTGTGCGCGGAAGCTTATTTAATGTGAAAGTTTTGTTTGCCTACCATCGTCACTTGACACAAAATCCGCGTTTCCTTCTCTGGAGGAAGTCCATTCATTTGAAATAAGAAAACTAAGTAAGCTTCAGAACAGCTTTTTCCTTTGTACAATGCAAAATCTTGTGAACCGCTTTTCGTTAGCACCAGAGGTACTGTACAACTACCACTTCGTGTTAGATCTTCTCACGGATCTGCTCTATCGTTTGATTCGTTGTCTTTGAGTCGATTTCAACTTGCGTTTTTGCCCAGTAAGTTTAATGCAACTTGCTGGTAGCTGTTTTAGCTTAAACGTTTTAGATATTTCAACGAGACCTCTTTCACACATTAACGTTCGTCGTCCATGTGTGTTTGCGTCTGCCAGCTTCACGCATGATGCAGCAATGCTTTCTGCCTACGTCGGTAGGCAGTGTTGGTGAATACCTCCGAAACGTGAAAAACTCAAGTTATCTCTGAAACTCAGGTCGCCACGGAGGACCAAAAGTCATGACTCACATGCACATCTTGGTCCCGCCCTAATCCCGATCGAAAACGATCGGCAGTTGCTGAATTTGTGAAACAGCTGATTTATTGTTTATTTGCGATAGTCAGTACCGGAGGTACACAACGCAGACGCAGGATACGCAGTCCCAGCGTGGCACACCGTGGACTCGAAAATGGCACGTGATAGATTAGTTTCACGTAAAAGGTTTATTTTGGCGTAAATTAAAATGATTATCGTTCATGTCGCAGTAGTTAAACCAACAAGATTATTCACACGCGGCAACCTGTTGCCAGAAACTATTAACAAAGTAACCAAGTAGCCTACTCCGGTGTTGCTGTCTGATTTGACGAAACTTTCTTTTAAGACAAGGAAGGTCGTTTGCAGTGTCAGCAACTATTTGAACATAGTGTAGCACGGGACCAAATCATATGAAAAACGTTGGCACGCACCCCCAATTGAGTTGGACACCCCTGGTGTATATTTAACCACATGCGGAAACCGAAGCATATTTTCAGTTAAAAAAACAACGGATCGACAATTGCAAAGCATTGGTTGTGTCGTGAACTAAGTGTTGGAAGTATGATCAAACGTCGGTGTTATCTCCAGTGTGAATGACGCTTTCAGGCAATACCGGCCTGATCGCACCACGTGGCAAGTAACTGACTTAACTCGCAACGAAGTTGTTCTACCCCATTGCCAGTTATGTCAATTACTCGTAGTGGGGTTGTTCAGCGAGTTGGCAGACATACTCGCAATACGGCTGCTCTGCCCCGTAAGCCGACACGCGTATTGACTGCACTCTCTGCATAACCTGAACCTCCCTTCGCCCTGATTTGCAATCGTACCAGTTTCGCCAAACGCAGGCGGGTGCCACGCAGCGCCAGTGTAACACTCATCAACGAATGCTTTTAACTTTAACCAGTCCTTTGCCTTGTCAAAAATGTTTTCGACCTTAGTGCCTTCGAAATTCGCGCGTAGCGTTATTTTACCAATCGCGAAAGATTTTGCTATTACGGTCATATAGCAAATTGCAGACGAATGTTTAACGTTATAAAATGGACTGGCCGTCTCTACAGAATTGTTTTGATTATATATATATATGCAATGTACATGCACACACGTACAACACTTTCCCGCTGGCCCGTGCTCGCTTTACTGGCCACTGCATTAGATCTTGCAAATCATTCCAGTTCCAACAAAGATTTTTTAGACTTACTACCGTTTTCTTTCAACTTTTTTATCTGCTTTTTCATAAGACTAAGCCATTTCTTCTGTTCATACGTGTTTGAAAAAAATTAATAAAGCTGGAGTCGTGGCTTAGTCTCGGTATAGCTATCTGACGATTCTTGCTTGAACTGTATTTTAGCAGCCGCCTGATAGCCGGGCGATGAGGTCGGTAAAGTCAGCAAATGCATCACTTGAATGGTTGACTCTCTTGTTTTGAGTTACCATTAGTTCTGAACTTCATGCCAGTAGGCCATTTATGCTATTCGAACGAGCGAAATTAGATTTCTGTTAAAGCCATCTGCTGTTATTGGATTGGACCGCCTGAAAAGAAGCCATTTTTCATGCATTAGCGTTTTATAGATATTCAGGCAATTGCCTTCACTCTCACCTACACAGTTCCTCGATAGCTTTGAGTAACGCTAACTCTAGGCCTGGTGTCGGCATTTGCTCCACCCGCCATTCGCTATAACCATGTAAACTATCAAGATCTGCTCGATCAGACGTTGTTTTCACACAGATCGATGAACCCACCCTGCAGACTACTGTGTCCGACGATTATGATTCCGCGCTGATCATCGACGACGTTGATAGCGATAGTTTGCACGGTTCAACCGTTCAAACATCAGACTTGCCCACTGACTCGTCATTACAAAATACCCCGGATGTGTCGTTGTCAGAAGACAGGACCACCTTCAGAGAGTCATACACCCCAGAAATTAAGAAAGAACGTGTGAGTACACTTTCAAAGGCATGACAGTTAGATACGGTTTCTTCAACTGTTGCAGGAAAAACATGCAGCACTTACTATGATTTGTGGTGGAGGTAATAGAACCATTCAACTGTGTCCGAATGGTTGTGTGGCTTCCAATCATCCAAGTTTCGTTGTTGCTCTCGTAATGCTGATGGCATTATCACCCATCTTTACATTCATAGGAAAAGCCTCAGGCTGATTTGTATGGCCGCGAACGGGTCGCCACGGCAACGCCTGGCAGAGACTTTTCGATAACAATGAACGACAATCGTTTGGATGAGGCGGCTTTTGACGTGGGCGCCGTTTCGCGAAAAGTCCTGGGCAATTCACAAGGCGCCGCCTTCCGTGGCATCACGTTGGGTCAAAATGACCCTGACGGGCCCGACAAGTACCGTCGACGCTCCGCCTTCTCGTGGCTCCGAAGATGGCTCAAGTAGGTTTTGGTTCACGGATGGTAATAATGTGTGATAGCAAAGAGCAGTCACTTTTCGTGTGTTAGTGTAAGAGTTAGAGCTTTCGGTGTCATTTTTTGTTAGCGTGCGACGTTGAATGTCTTGTCTGAACAACATACTGTAGTGCGTACATCAAAGCATTCAAACGTCGTTTCGACTCGTTCGTGCTCGATCTTTCACCAGCGTGAAATCGCTCTAAAATCGTGACGTAACGGTTTCTCTGCAAAGCCATGGTTGTCGGTTAAAAACGGCCACTTCTGGTCTGTGGTCTTTGATGAACGAAAATTCAAACTTGACTGCAGAAATGTTCGTCGTTTTGCAAAAAATTACATGAAAATTCGAAAACCCGCTTCTCGTCGAATTTTGTACGTACCTCGCGTCATGCGCAAAAAGCGCACTGCTGTTGGTGCGGTCAGGCTTGTGACGTATAACACAACATCTCCAGCCATTTTATGTTGAATGTACGATCTCGTCTTGCCAACATCCTTTCAATGGCAGGTCCCGGATGTTGCGCGGGCGCCACGAGTCGCGCGTCCTCCCCCGGCGGGCCGTGATCCTCCTCCTGATCGGACTGGTCGCGTTCCTGACCTTCATAGTGTTCGCGACCAAGGTCGGACGGCGCCCGGGGGACAACGACCCCAACTTCGACCCGATGAACAATCCGAACGTCCACGTGGCGCGCCACAAAGCAGTCGAGGGCCTCGAGGACGCAGACTTTGAGGTTGTGGACCCATTGCGGGCCTTGCAACCCGCCGCGAAAGGAGCGTAGAAGGCAACAGCACCGCGCATCGGCCAAGATAATCGCTTGAGCGCTTGAAGCCGAAACTCTGCTAGCGGCAGAAGTTAACGGTACGCAGTGCTGCTGTTGTACAAACGAAGCTCGACACACATCACTTATTTTGTTTTCTTGCGCAAGCCGAATACCGGGCTGTGGCGGGAAAACATAAAGCGTATCTATCGTTGAAAGAAATAGACCGGGAATCGCGTATGTTCAGTAGTAGCGCTTGTTCCCTTGCCACATGTGATTTCGCCGAAAATGTAAGTTATATGTTGGTGTTTGTTGTTCTGATTGTTTTTGTCAAAGCATCCGAAATATGGTCGAACGTTTATTTTTTTTCAGTAACGCGGGCGTGGGCGTCAAAACGATTTTTTTCCAAGGCCAATAGCGGATGAAATCCCCAAGTGGGGCCACTTTGATAACAGCAGTGAAGTTTCATTTTACCAACTTCGAAACTAAGAGAAAAGCATGTGCCCACTAAAAAGTTGATGGAAAACTATCAAGTTTCAAAATCCGGGGTTTCACGGCCCGCTCTCCCCTTCCGACTCTCATGAACATGGGACAACACGATAGAACGTCCCATGTTTGTTCTCCAAAATATGAGAACCTTGTTGCGGTGAACGTGTTACAGGTTTTTCAAAACTTTTAATTTCTGCCAACAGCGATAAAACTGATGGCTTATTGCGCGCCTAGAGGATGATCCTAACTTCAGGTCACGCTTGGAACTTTTTTCAATTAGAAAATTTCAACACTGCATCCTGCATTTTAAGCGGGTAAATTCGGTAAACACGTTGAAAGGCATTTTTACTTCCCAACGCAATTACGACGCTTGCAAGACGCAACGCTGTGATGTTATTAGCGTCACGTTATTTTTGCTGAGTCAGTTTAGAAGCGGATTTCCAGAGGATGATTTCCCGTGACTTCGTTTCTTTGTCGTTTGAGCTTTTCGCTGCGTCATTCCTGTGTGCGTCGCTTTCAATTAAGCGTCATACGTCAAAAGCGATGACGACACGGTGCCATCAAGAGCTGTTTCGGTTGAACTTACACCCCTTATCCCCCACCAGAAAATGGTTGATTTCGGGTTAAACTACAAAGATTATTTGGGACGTTTCGCCACAGCCTTAGCTTTTGCGTTCGTATCGCGAAAGGTGGTTTTTCTTCATCTTAACGCCAATCGTAGTTCTTTTTTTCTCGACCTCTTGTGTTTTGGGGACATTTTATCCCGTCATGCGCCGAGCAATC
>JGI24021J15306_10012279_pt1 | contig 10638 bp, 6 predicted proteins | sample Ectturendosymbi1_FD_15306 | JGI IMG/M metagenome (IMG submission 15306) | reverse complement strand
ATGCATTACCAAAGCACTTGCCAACTTTGACATGTTTATGCTAAGTACTTCTAAAGCAGCATAAAAGTTTATAAAATTTGTTTGAAACTTTTGGTCCTATCCAATATCAGCATCAATTTTCAAAGAAAGCTGCAAACCTTATTTGAGGATTTAGGTTGGAACAAGTATGTTACAATGTCTCAATGAATGCCTCTGTAGCACCAATTCATTTGAAACTTTTTTTATTTTTAATAGTCTTTAAGGGGGGTAGTTACTTTATACCCCAACATTGTGAAACTTTTTTTAACCCACTTTACTATAAAGCCAAAATCTGTATCTTAACACTTTTGGTACCAACATTCAGAGATAACAAATGCACCTTAACACTTTTGGTACCGACATTCAGAGATTACAAACCTGGGTTTTTATATAACAGACAGGGCTATGTGCAAACACAGCCCTGGTTGTAATCTTGTTATCTTGAAAGTTTTTATGTTGACATACAAAAATCATAAAGAGAAATACATAATGGCAAGTTTTTTTAAGGAAACTGTTAGGTACCTGGTATGGACCTGTAGGGACCCGATGACAATGTTCACTGATTCTAGGGACCCAATGTTCAATTCTAGGGACCCGAATCGGGTCCCTAAAACGCCTTTAAAAAACCTGATGATGGATTTAACATTTGAAACACTTGTTTTGGTATCAATAGCAAGGAGTTTCATGAAACTAGCATGAATATGGTAAACTCTCAAAAACCAATAGTAAACTTGTTTTCACAGGGAAATCAGGACTGAAAGTTTGTCAATGAATAGTAGCCCTTTTTTTGAGTTTAATTGCGAAAACAATGCATTCATAGTGTTGTAGGATGGGCTTTGTGCACCACCGTTGATAGTCTGTATTATATAATACTTATTTGATTGGAATTCAAAGAATGTTTATGCAAATGTACGGATCATTTCTGGAGTGGAATAGAGAACATGGTGCTGCTTTAACCAGCTCCTACGTTGTGAAATTTTTACAGCCGTAAGTTATTCATTATAATGTAAATGGTATATTAAAGTGTTTTCAAATCTGGATGTGCTACTGAAGTTTTACAAATCTGGATGTATTATTTAGAACCTATTGTAAGTTTGCCCTTAGTTTTTTGCCCTGATAAAATTTGCTGTTTTCAGTAAAGTGTACGATTACTTGTTACCAGGGGTGCAATCCGTTGATATTTTCAGGGGAGCAAAATTGTTGTAACTTGTTGTTGCGCTAGTTTTAGGGGGAATGATTGTTACTTGTACCTAACACCTAAACATGATTTTGAAAATTTCGGGGGTGGGCAGTTGTCCAGTTGCCTGCCCCCTGGTTGCGGGCCTGCATGTTACTCTATTTTAGTCTCTGTTCAATGGCCCGCTTTTTCAGCTATGAGTTTAGTTGCTGTCTAAGTAAAAAAATAAAATCAAATAATTTGACCAGTAAGGTAACAGGGTCTTACATATCACATAAGAGTTGAATGTAATCAAGAAACAAATTCAAGTTTTTATTAAAAGCCCTTGTAGTTACAATTAAGATATGTAAATTACCTCATCACAACCCTACATGATTGTTATGCTTTGAAAAAAAATAGAAACAAGCAAAAGTAGCATATAAATTTTAAGCACAAAACCCTAACTTTAATGAGATGTTATTTATCTACATGTTTTTTCATGTCACAGATTGGAAAAGCAGTTTTTTGCAATGTTCGGATATGAAACAACAACCTCCTGCTGTTGTAACGGATGGCATATTGCTTCGCAACTGCTCCACCATTTATGCAGTGCTGGCAACCATCAGCATTGGCCGAGTAAAACTTTAGTGACAAAAACAACATAGATCACGATAATTAGTGCCAGGCTGCATATCATTAGCTGCACACTTAAAACCACAACAGAAACCAAACAGCTCCAGATTGCGGATTTCAGGTTAATTTTCCTTAGAATTCTAGGTTTTCATTATATCAAGGCTGCTAATCTGAGTTTGCATTACAGGTATAAACCCTAATATTGAAAGATTTTAGTAAGTAGTTTGACCAGTCACTCCAGGTAACAACAAGCAAAACATGTTAGAGTAATGTAGTAACTGGAGTAAAGCAGCTGATTTTTTCTTGGTAACCATACAATACAAATCATAATTGTTCGTGTTGTTTGTTCTTACAATATTTTAGACGTACCTGCTCAACATGAATTGCAAAGTGAGTAACACAACAATTTGAGCAAAACATTAGTTGTCAGAGCTTTTGCATGCAGAGGGTATTTTTTATCCTTGTATATAGCCAGTTGTCATCACCAACGTCAAATAAAAAAATAAACCAATATGGTTTATAACAATTTTCATATGAATTGCTTTACATTAGTTCTCTCACGAAACAAGAGCACATTTAGTGTTGGAATTTTGATATTCACCCTTAATAGAAAAGAACAACTGACAAGCGTTTTGCAAGAATGTGACCATTACAATGTCTGAGCAATATCTACAATTTGTTCCCTGAGTACTGAAAAATTTAAATCTCTAACTCTTGCAACGTCACGCCATTTTCAGGCCGCAGCCGAAGTTGCCGCAACCCTTCCCCAACCAGAGATGAATTTTCAGAGGGTGCATCGAATGAGAGAATCTGCGCGGAGACAGAAAGAGCAGCGAGAACGCGATGCAAAAGTCCGTCAACGCATGGCTAACGAAAGTGCAGATAAAATAGAAAGGTGATTGATGTGTGCCCCCATCAAGGTAGCCTAGCTGCTTTGCTTTGGATTAGCCAACGTATAAATGTAACAGGTTGACGACTTCTATCCACGTGATAGCAACAAAGTAATTCTTAACGTAGTTGTCTCGAGATCATTTAGCGTCCGTTTTTCCCTTTTTGTATTAGGTTTCTTGCAAAATAAGTCTTGTCTATGAAATGCAAAATTATTGCGCTGCATGCCTTTTGTTGTAAGTTACCGCGTGATAATTGGAATGGAAAAGCACATTTCCAAAAACAACAATTCCAAAAGTGGCGTGCTACAACATTTTTGTTAGTTCCCTGAAACTTTTCAATGTCCAGTCGCGAAGCCACTTCCGGCGTTCATTGAACGATGCAGCAAAAGTTCAACGATCCGGTCGTTCCTTCCCTTGACTCAGTGTGCATTTCTCAGGTTGAAACACCTCTCGCCCGAACAAGAGTTAAAAGCGCGCAAGAAAGGTGTCCAGAATTACGGTTTCGAAAGAGACAGTTACATCGACGACCGGGAGGGAGCTTCGTCTCGTGGAAGCAGGGCAACCACGATTGGTAGGATCAACATCGCGATGGCTGATGCTGTAACTGAAATGCCGGACATTTCAGAAAAAAAAACTTGCTATCGGTTCACCGAATATCAACTGATATTCAGATGCGTGGTTTGTGTTTGACAGTGAGCGCTTTAAAAGTTGTTTTCACCATTTGTTTACCCTTCATGCGCGGCACCTCGTTCATCATCGCCAAACGCAGCCTTCCGAGCATGAACATTCTTTAGAGCAACGGTGCACAACGTACAGCCGCATGCGGCCTTCGATAATGAAATTTGCGGCCGTGCACATGTAATTTAAAATCTAAGATTTGGCGGCCGTGCTGGTGTATATTGACGCAAAACAAAGGCAAGGCTAGAAATTTTTGGTAAATTCGTTAAAATGTTTTACAATTTATTATACTTTTAGGCACAAGTAAATGACATATACCGGACAAAACCTATATTTAATTAAACGTATCTCATAAATATTACTCGAACTCATTGACGCCCGTACTTATATAAATAAAAGTAATGCGGCCGGCAATGACAAGAGGTTGTACCCGCCTGCTGTAGAGCTATGTCTGGGGCTTCGCGTGATTCTTAAAAATTGTTGTAGACGGTACCTGATGCCATTAACATTAAAAAAAACTAAAAAGCTTAGATTAAATAGCATGAGTATCTTTTTTTGCGTACTGTAGTGCTGGCAAAGCCACGACAGGCATAATCATGGTGACCCTGTGAACGTGAAGTTATCTTGAAGAAGACTCGGAACGCAGACGTAGATTTCGCGACATCTTTTACACAATCGTAGTTGTTTACCGCAACTCGACCCTTGAATTGTATTGTCTGTTGACTGTAGTGAGTGATTGCTTTGGTTGCGCCTTCTTGGATACACTTCAGAACGTCCAGGCACTCACAAGACAGTGCTCAAGAAAAAATCTGCCATACCAACTGTATGAAACAAAAATCATGAGCGTGAAGTTCGCAATACCAGTTTTTTTTAAATCACCAAACATTCGGTTCCAATAACTGATAGGTGCATTTTTGGTCTGAAGATTCTGCTTTTTTATGATTTATTCGTTGACTTGTTTTGATTTACTGCAAAATTCGGGCACGGCTTGATTTATTGCTGTAAAGTTTTTAGCAACATCGTTTATGTAACCACAGTACAAATTCTGCTTTTAGGGTATAAGCAAACGTTTCTTATTTGGGGGGTGTTTTCTTTTACTGCATTCATGCTGTAGTTCCTGATTAGTGAACAACGCACGCGGTTTGCTTCTCTGTGGTATGCAAATATGTTATTGTCTGAAGTGTGGCATTTCGAGTTCATTTTGTTTCAGTTTAGTCTTGAAACCACTTCTTAGTTCAGTGAATATTTTGGTTACATGTTCTAACAGTTGCTTGTTTGCGTCACAGATGTTGAGACAATGTTTTCTTCCCTGAATACGATCAGTCAGAAACTCGATGATCGTCAGCTCGTCGATGATCTCGGGTACTTGCAGCACCTCATTAAGCAAAACAACTTTAAGGTGAAACAAGCGTTTTGGTTTTCCTTTGTCAAATGGTGTTGGATTCCTATCGTGTATGTTAACTTTTTTCTAGATTCGTTGTGTGGGCTTGGCGTATAATTTCTAAAACCGTGGCATTGTTAAGAAAAAAGTGAAGCTAATAACTTCTGTGAAGGTTTGTCAGGAAGTCATCATTTTGATGATCCTGATGTCTATGAGTTACGACCAAACGTTTTCAAAAATCTGAATGTTTTTATGAACACCCGTGCCTTTGTTGCAAATTTAGTGTGACCCTTTGCTTGCAAATGCTTGAGACATTGTTTTATTCGTTTGATCTTTAATGACAACGAAAATTGATGTATTTTGAAACGTCCAAAAATGGCTTCGTATGAATCAATGGTTGTTGTGTTATTGTTTTCTATACGATTTTGCAAGACTATCAAGCTTCACTCCGTTCTTGATAGTTTTTCATATAAAAAAGATTTGACTTTTCCCGTCATAACTTGAGTGTTGACTTCGTATTCTCTATTGATTTTATGCTTGCGTGAAAATTTATATCTGATGCATTCGTGAACCTCTTTCCGCGTCACGCAGGGAGCTCTGGACCTGCATAACGCCCTGGTGGAGAGCACCACCCCTCGGTCGACGTCCCCCCTTGCTCCCGAAAAGAACGACTTGCGGAGTATTGCAGACCAGGTGAGCGACAGCTGCAGTGTGCTTGTGCTAATGCCGGCCTACGGTCGTGGATCGTCACCTTAAAATCGCTTTCCTGAGTAAATTTTGTGCCAAACTAAACGCATTCACTTCAACGGCTGCGAGCGCCGACACTCTGCGGTTAACGTTTTCGCACAGCGCGTTTTTATGGTTGACGACCGAGCAATTGTTTGCTTTTTTCACGTTGAATAACCATCACCTGTCGTAATTCTTGGTCATTTTAGATCGCTGTACGTGTATTTGTTGTTTCATTTTTGGTGACAACAGTCTAGTCGAATCTTGACCGTTTACATATTTCCATTGGTAAACTAGGCATTTCTCTGTTATTTCGAAGCTGCCGTGATGCACCAGCGTTTCGCTTTAACCACCTCTGATCGCATGCATTGTTGCATTGTTCTCTCACAGGGCCGTGGGCGTGCGCGAACAGGCAGCTGTCTCGGCGCCGCGGTGTCATGTATTTTTGCCCTGTTGTTACAGAACGTTTTCGGTGCACCTCTTAATGATATTTGCTTCTTTGAAACATGGCTGAAAACTTTATCAGGAAGCAAAGTAACGATCGAGACGCTAAACAATTATTTTAGTTGTTGTGGTTAAAGAAAAAGAAAAGTAAACGAAGAAAAAAGAAAAGTAAACGAAGTAAAGAAAAGTAAACGAAGCGTCGCTCGCTTTAACTCGCCGCAATTTTCGAGTGCCATGTGACGTCATTCATTGTTGGAGAAAGCCTGTAAATGTTATCCCATCAACTTTTGAAAAAACGTGAAAGCAGTTCTTGATATTCGGTGTACTTCGATTTTGATTGTGTACCTCGACTGTATGAGTAAAACTTGCGTTGGAAACGTCCCAGGACTTCATCCCAAGGCTGCTTGTTTTCGCTGAGACATTGCGACCACTTTTTTCCCTGAGATATTTCAGTCATTTGTCCAATATTAGTATTTAAACTCGCCGTAACAGTATTTACTAGTTTATATTTTCAGACATTGTTACCGAATCAATATAATTTTTTTGGTCATTTTTAAAAAATCGCTTTGTGACAAAAAAAAACAAGCCCCAAGGTCCTCGAGCAGAAGGTTGAGCTCGTCATATAGCTTACTTGAATTGTGACTCGCGCACCGCACTGCTGTTATTCCGCACTTCAAGGGCCGAAGGTCTGATCCGATATGTAGGTTGCTGTTGTTTGATCGGTGAAGCGTCACATTAAATACGTGCTTTCCCGAGTAGAAACAGACGTGACCAGCACCACAACAAGTCATTGGCTGCTGAAAACCGAAATTGAGCGCTGACCAGCTTTAGCAACGTTTTTCCGATCCATCCAGGTCTACTGCAACTACGGAACAAGTCGCTTGTGCGTGCTGCAGAAGTTTTGTGTTTTACGTCCCTGATCACTTGCGAGTGATTTTTCAAAATATTCTTCCTGTGATTGTTTGGCAAGTTTCGACGATTAAAATTTATGACTACGTAAAAAAGCGAACTCTAACAAAATTGCCATCTCGCGTTTTTGCGCAGGTCAAAGACAACTTGATGTACACCAACATTCCTGAAGCTGAAGAGCTTATTGAAATCATCACAGGACCAACGTTCAAGGTGAAATAATTTTTACCTTAGCTCAAGCGAGCACTTGCATTTCAGCGTGGCATAGATGCCACTTTATGGCAAAGGAATAAAAAAATTAAAAGGACACATATGGTCCAAATTGTGAATTACAACTGATTCAAGAAGTTCGAGCTGTTGTTATACAACTGTACTTAAAACATGTTTGTATATCCTGTAACCAGTGTTTTTTCGGCTGGTTGTTTTGAATTTTTAAACCACAGCGTGGTCTCAACGTTGCAAGTTAACCGAATTTTCACCAATTCGATTCGGTGCACACATGCGATAAAAAGCGCACTGTATTGCTAATTGTTGTGTGACATAGGGATCTGTTTACTGTGAAGAGCAGATCCTGACAGAACAGCGAGATTTATTACAGAGAGACGGGCGCTTCATAACGACAGCATGCAAACGTGTCATCTTAGTCAAAAAAATCCCCGTAAGGTTCTCTGCAATAAATTATCAGTAAACTGATAATAATTTGCTACGTAATCTGCTACCAACTGTGGCTTGTGTCAGTGGTAAAGCAGAACCGGCGCATCGCATCTTCCATCGGGCGCTGCCTGGAAGAGAAAGCGGAGTATTTACGCCTTGCATCTTACCAGAAGGTCAAGCACACAGTTTTGAAGTTTTTTTCTTCTTGGCTTTCAAAAATTCTGTGCAAACAGCTGTTTTGTTTTTGTCGTTCAAATCCGCTAATTTTAGGGTCTTCAACAGCTAGGGTGGTTATTTTCTGAAACTCGCCTCTTCTGATTGGCAAGCCTGCGCCAAACGTGTGCTGCAAAGCCGTGTACGCCGTAATCTGACCAAAGTGCGTTGAGACAGGGTTGCATGACCTCGCACCACCACACGTGACATGCTGTTGATCTTAGGCATTAAAAAACTGTCCCGTGACATTCGAATGCCGTCTTACCAAGTTCTTTTGTTAATGGCACGTGAGTCAAAAGCTATTGTCGAGTTTCATAAATGGATTTCTAATACCTGGTAAGTCTCAACAACGATCTCTTATTCTCAAGACCAATTAAAAAATGCGCTTAATGTGCGTTTCCACTGAGAGAAGTGACCTGATTGTGACCTGGAAAATTAACCGCGCGACGGTTGGGCAACGTGTCTTAAATGTTCTTTTGCCAAACCGCTGTTTAAATTCACGTTTGCACTTGCAGCACAGTTGTTCGGGCCAAAAACTCGCTCCTAAATAATGAGCACTTAGAAGCCGGGCGGCGTAATGCAATGTCGCCAATTGCCGAAAATATCTTTGCCGTACCTGCTAAATTATGGTCGACAGCTGTTCTTGCGCTGACAGAAAAAGAAGCGTGCTTAGAACAACTTTACTAGTGGAACTGAGCAACTTACCAATTAATCATGCCGTGGTATTTCGTTGTTAAACTGTTTTCGGAAACATGACAGAAAATACCCAATCTGGCAAACACTGAAAACTAGTTCCTCTCCTTGTTTATATTTTCGATTTCTGTCTCAGTAGAACATTTGTAGAAGATTTGATGATCGAAAAACATGTCAGCGTTTTCTTTAAAAACCTTTCCTTGGAAACAATCGCATCACTGAAAGCCTAATGGTTGATCAGCTATTTGCTTTTACAGCCAAGGATAAGGTTTTTGCTAAGCGAACGCATTTCGTGGTGTGACACTTTAATACAGCCCTGTCTGTGATGGCAATTGGCATTTTCGTGAAACGTATGCCTGTTCATTGCACGTACCCATAAATAATTCAGACTATTTATTACCGCTATCCAATTGCTGCCTTAATGGCCGTCCATAAAGCGACTCCACACCGTGCGGCTGCACGCCCGCTATCGAACAGCGTGACCCGTCACCACCGCACCAATGACATCCATCGACCTGCCGGCGAACAAGCATTTTTTGAATCCTTGCAATATCTGACCGGGCGGCATTCGCAGGGTCTAATTAAAGCGCACGACGGTTCGGCTGAGTTGATCGACGCGGTGCCCGACGACGACGCTGACGAGGTGCCGAACGGGCACGCCATGGAAGACGAAGAGATCTTCAGCCGCGTCGCGCAGTACACCGACAAGGACATCCGCATTGTACGAGTGGAGAAGACGACCGACGCACTGGTGAGTTGTTCAATGCCGCCCTCACGAGCTGCGCGAAACTCACTTCCATTGAGGAAAAGGCGTTCAAGTGTTTTCGTGAATAAGCGTGGCAACGGTGTGTTTTGCTGCTTAAACCATAACGTGAAGGTTGGAACCCAAAGTTCGGGGCCGGTTTCTGCGCTTCCCCCAAAAAGGGTTCACATTTCACTTCCACCAGAATTTATTTTTGCAAAAGTCGATTTTCGCCACCCGCGCAGAGCAATCCGCATTCGCTGGAATTGTACAAGAGTTCTATCAAACACACGATGTCGCCCTCTTCTGGAACGAGTTTAGCTCTCATGTTCGGAGATAGGGTTTACATTGCAATTTTCTTCAAAATATCTTGCTATAGACCATGATTAATGGGTAGGTCATGTTTTCGGGAAATCGCTCTATATGTTCAAACCATTGAGATAACTGCTGGCTTTGACAGCTGAAAGCTTGCTGCCACAGGGTTATGTCTTTGCACTGCCAATTTCGCTACCAAGACGCTAACGTATAGTTAGTGCACTGTATGGTTTGGGATCTACTGTAAAGACACGGATCGAGCATTCTGACAGGGCTTTTTCAGCTCTGCCCTGATGTTGCGGCTTGGTCGTTAACGTGTTTTTCGTTTTTTGACTGACACCTCCCCCTTGTAGCGGGGTCGTTTCAATAATAAAGTCAAGGGTAAAAAGCCAGCAGTTACCGAAGTTTTCCAACGTCTAACTTAACCTTTTTCGAATAAAATTTTCTTTTCTTGATTTACTTTGCTACCTTCAAAAATATAAGTTTGTCTAACAACAAGTTGGATGCTTGCAATGAATGAGTGTTTAGACGAACAGTGTGTCTGCTGACGTTCTCCCTTCACCGATCTTCTTTACACTGACCAGTATATTAGTTTACCACTACTACGTAATCATGGTAAAAATACAAAGATTACGGAACCCGATAGCAACACCGTTTTTAGTAGTTTCATAGAGCATCTGTCATGCACAAAGCTTTTGGATAACTGCGTTTTTTTTTACCATGTTAGCTGCTATCTGCTTTTTTAACGTGTGCAGAGTTGAAACAGTCAAAAGAGTTGAAACAGTATTTTGTTGTATTCGTCCCGAACTGAAATTTTCCTTTCAATCAGAGTAGATCTGCAGCACGAAATTTTTTCACGCCTCTTCCCCCCAAAAACTCCCAACTGACACAGGCCGCAGCGTCCAAACGCGAAACTTTTCCTTGTCAGGGCGCCACCGTGCGGAAGGAAGAGGACGGCTCCGTGACGATCAGTCGTATCGTGAGCGGCGGTATCGCGGCCAGCACCAACCTGCTGCACGAGGGCGACGAGCTGATCGAGGTGAACGGACGGGCGATGCGCGGCCTCGAGGTGGACGAGGTCGCCGACCTGATAGCGGCCATGAACGGGACCTTGGTGTTCGTCCTGGCCGCTCCGACGAAGAACGGTTTCGTCACCGACCGGAAGGACGTGACCGTATTGGTGAGT
>JGI24021J15306_10012271_pt1 | contig 10640 bp, 3 predicted proteins | sample Ectturendosymbi1_FD_15306 | JGI IMG/M metagenome (IMG submission 15306) | reverse complement strand
CTCTCCGGTGGTGTAGCGTTGATTGTGTGATTCACCACGAACGGGATGTGCGCGAAGAACAAAAATATATGTATGTGGCCTGAACAAGCAATAATAGAGTGATCTCGTCGTCGGGTGATCTCTATTGTTGCTTGCTGCCGTTGCTGTTGGCAGCCTCTTTTAAAGCAGGGAATTTGCCTCTTTTAAAGCCGCGGTGCAAAGCTTTGCGCACATGCCGCTCAGGATTTCCGATCGCAACAGTACGAAGCACATCTTCTCATAGTGTATCTACTTTTTTCTGAGAAAAAAGTCACGAAAATTTTGTGGAAAAAAGACTTTCTTGAGAAAAATTTGGTGAATTAATAAATGTATGAGTAAAAATTACGCCTGCGGCTTGCCTCAACCAGTGGGTAAATACTTATGCATATCACTATGGAATTATCCAAACTAAGGATAAACACCGGATCAGGTACAATATGTATTTCCGTTCATTTATTGGCCTTTGCTAGCCCAAAGCAAGTCGAGTGGGTTCTTATGGTGTTGTCTTTTGTCTATAGCAGATTGAAAGTCGTCTTTGTTGTGTCCAAAACTGCTTTTCATCTTCCTAACTTGGTACTAAATATAATGCTCTGTATTTGTGCTATAAGTTTGTCACTATTGCCAATCCACGTCTAGGTTGTCGAAACGTTTTTTTTAGCATAAAAGTTATCATACGTTGCGCAACATCTCGCTGACAATGATGCACCTGACAAATTCAATATGACAATTAGACCAACATACTTTTCAAAAGAGGGAAGGTGTTTGGTTCTCAAACACTTTTGAAAAGAGGAAGGCGAAGCGTTTGGTATCCTCAATAACCTCTGTAGCGCAATCTTAAAATTTTGATACGCGTTGCAATTTCCAAACGAACGTGTCTCGTTTTTGATGTTTGCTGGATTTCAGAGGCGAAAAACAACGTAAACAATAACAGGTGGCTGCAGAATCGTTTCACTTTATCGTTGTAAATTCTACAAGATACTGACAGGCCATTGAGGGTTATGCAACTTATTGGCGTCATTTTGAGTGAAACTACCGGACGTCAGGACACTGTGTATAATTTGTGTGAGATTAAAGTTAGTTGCAAATACCTTTCCGTTCATTAGTTCTAGACTCCGTTGTACAGTAAAACAATAGATTAAGCTTTGAGCAAAAAAACACCAGGACTCGTTTCTGTTTGCTTGAACCACAAGCAATCTCACCAAGTAGTGTATCCAGTAAAACATATTGAAAAGAAGGAATGCCGATGGGAAAACAATTCTGGAAATCTTGTCGATGGTTTGTGCTCGTCGTTTGTTGCTAGCAGCCAAGGTTCTTTTAAGCTCCGCATTTTCGTCCTGAAAATCAAGCACTGCAGAAAGGTTGCCATCACCACCACAGAGCTAGAGCAGGAGCTTAGCCTGATTTCGCTATTTGAAAAAGCAAGAAACGATAGCGCCCTGCTGCTGAGCTGAACGATCACTTGCCCAAAACAGGCAAAGCAAGCAAACAATGAAATGTCACAGATTGATCAAAAAACGTTTCAGCAAAATTTCGTTTTATTGATGATTTGTATATTTTGCACTTGAATCAAGTGGAATAAATACACTTTTATTATGCATACCTTTAATGGCATTTGTCCGACAATGCAATACCGTGCTTCATCTGTCGCTCTTGTTTCTTCTAGGAAAAGTTCCACAGACGGCGAGGTTGGTTTATCGGCTTTGATAACCGTGGTAGACTGCGATCTGTGAAAGGCCTGGCGAGTGGGAAAACACAGGCAGTTTTTACTTGATATGGTTTTCGCATAAATTGGATGTTTAGGTTAACAGAAATAAGTTGTGGTGTTTCAGGGTTTGGCCAATGTCATCTCTTTTCATTCGGAAAAAAGGCATCGCCACAATTCTTGAAAATATCTGCAATGGCAATAACAGAATTCTGATGTTTGTTTTTGTTTATACTGCAATTTTTAAAAGTACAGCCCTGTGCGTAGCTTTCAGAACTGACTTTCCGTTTTAGTGGCTGCAGCAAACTGATAGATCTTACCACATTTCATAAGAGAGTAGCATCATGTGCTTAGAGTACTTATATATCAACAGTAGAAAAAATGATACTGTGTCCGGAAGAGCTAAAGGTTTTGGGTTTTTCCCTCTCAACGTTGGTTGGTCCTTGATTTGCCTTCACAGTTTTACAACGCGAGAGTCACAGTAATAAGTACAGTAGAATTTGCCTAATTCGTCACCTCAAGGGGATTACAAAAAAGTGACGATTTAGGCGAAGTGACGAATTATGCAAACATGTGAAAACTCTGTCACAGCAGCTCGTATACTTTATCATAGTTACTCGTATACATAGTGCTTTTATTTGCAGTAAAATGCATGTTTATGACCTTATGGTTGTTTACTAAATTAAACTCTTTAATTCTTCTACTCTACCTAGACTCCTCCATTTAATCTAACACCTTTTAAATCTTTAAAATCAACTTTAAAGACCTTCTGCGTTCTCTCAATGGGGAATCGGCTCGCGCTTCGCACCTTGTGTATAAATTCGATAAACAAATTGCGAGGTGCAGCAATTCGCAGATAAAGATCCTTAATTTCTTTGAATTCCCACACCTGTTAAACTAGCTGCTTACATGTCAAAAGCAAAACTGCAAATGACGTATTAGCCGAACAAAACGCTTCTCAGGGATAAAAAGAGGTGACGAATTGAGCAAATTGACGAATTTGACGAGGGCGAATTAGACAAATTCTACTGTACCAGGAAAAGACAGTTATTTGCTGAAAGGGGATCTGCTTCATAAAGCTCGATGCTCTTTTGTGGTGACAATTATTTCTGTAATGCCTCTATGCAAATCTTGAAAACAAGACGCCCTACAATATGGAAATTAGATCAATTGTTGAACGCACAATATAACGATAATGCCATTGAACTATTTTTTTTAAACAGAGCTTTTAATTGCTTGAAATTACAGTTCTTTGTTTTGTGCTGACGATTCTGAGTCGTACTTATTTACACTGTGTATGTTTCCTACAATTGCTTTGCCATGCAAAATTTGAAACTTGTTATCTTTAGGTGTCAGTCAAAGGCACTATAATTGTGGCATTTTGCATTATTTCAGCAGGTGACCCGACACTGCACCGTTTTAAAGAATTTCTTTCAAAGTCCTTTTCGATCTATTCTTCATTTGCTTCTATCGCAGTGGTTCCCAACCTTTGTTGTTGCATTCCTACTGTTGTCATTTTTGGAACCTTACAATGCCCGCGGTACAACAAAAATGTAATTGCTAGACAACAAGGGTGAATGCCATGGTACACGCAAAAAAGTGGAAATTCCTTCTTTGAAATCATAAATTTCCTCCCCGGTTGTGAAACACTGTTCTATTTTTTAAATCCCAAACGACAATATACTGTGCTACGTTGGTGAAAGTAACAACCGAGACTGGAGTGCAATTACGATTACCAAGAGTAGTACGAAAATACGGATTCACGTTTCAAAAGTACCGTGTGGGACTTTAACAACCAAAGTGCTCATCTCTGAGCTGGGGCGGATCCAAGGGAGGGCGATTGGGGCTATCGCCCCCTAAAACCTACAAAAGCAACTTTATTTACCATGATTTTATACAATTTGGAAAACAGCATTCTCACTGTAAGGCCATTTTGCCATCCATTGTTTTGTCACAGGAGTGTTGTAAAGTATACTTCATCTCTCTTACAATAATGAACCCGTAATGAGACTTGACAACCATATATTACAGAAATCGCCCCCCCCCCTAACCTTACTGGCTGATTCCGCCCCTGTCTCTGAGCCACAGACATCATTTGACGGGCCAGTTGGACCAACTGCGAATTTCGTTTCCCTTTCAGTGAAATGCATCACTGGATCTTCAATTCGGCAAAAGTGCATCAGATCTGATATTGAGACTTAAATTTGTAGTTCAAGTCGTGCAAAACGGCAGGTAACGTAAGTCGTCGATAATTCAGACCCCAAGTCATCAATTCAAGAGGATCAAGGCAATACAATGCTGACGCTTGAGTTCCTGTCTGTGACGTTCTACCGATCGTCAGCTACCACAGTGTGCCTGCTATTTACGTGAAAAACGCGTTTCGAGTGGTTAATTTCCGGTTCAAACTTCACGAATGTGCAATACACAATCGTGCCCATGTATAAAGTTTATTGCACTTGCATTACAGATTTGTAGAGGCTCGAAAGTGGTTGTGGAACAACCAATGCTTCTGAGTGACAGTCAGCTTGCCTACTGGGTGAGTGTAGCTGCAATAATTGCCACTCTTTGAGTGACACAAATCACAAAAGTCCCAACGGGAGAGGTGATTCCGGCAAGCCGTATGTCGCAGAGTGACTTAACGTCACCTACAATGTTAGCACACAGCGCAGCACAACTGTTGTGAGTAATATTATAAATGGAATTAAGTAACTATTCGTTTGGTGATTTGAACTCGCAGCGCATCTATGGGCAAGCTCTGGAAGGCGTCTCTTGGTGATGTAGCAAACGGACATGTCTGTGCTTGTCTCTCATTTTCTAAGAATAGAATTTGCGTTGTGTAAACTTGAACGTTTCGACCAATTGGGTGAGCATTTTACATGGACTGTTATGCTTCACCTTTCGTCACGCGATGATCGTTTTGACTGATTGAAGCTAAGTAACTTCAGTCACTGATTGAAATCATGATTTATATTAAGCCAAAAAAACTTATCTCCGTCATTAGTGCTTTGTGCAATTTTAAAAAACATTTAGCGCTAAGTTGCACGAACGTGATTTTATGATATTTTGCCCTCAAGACTGAAAATTTTTACTTATTGGAGAATAAATAAAGTGGTTTTTGTGTGGCCTGGCTTAACTCGGTGAGCAGCATTAAAAACTCGCTAACCTTGCTACTAGGCAGGATGAGTAACGCATGAAAGAATTGTATTAGGTTGAAAAGCGTATTTGTTGAGTTACACTTATTTATCATTATTAATTTTGTTAATGGGCGAATTTCACATTTAAGGTTTCATAACGTGGGCTGCATTAAATGTTAACAAGGAGTACGAAAGCATTTCTGCCTACGCAGTGTGCTTATGCGCAAGCGCAGTTATGCGCAGTCATCAATACTACCACCAAAGAACAAATACCAGCAAAATCTCCAGTGACTGCCGCAATCTTTCAGCAACATACGGAAGTCTTACCTATAAGGGGTAAACTTGTGAAAATCATTAGGCATACTAATTGCGCAAACAATTTCTGTGTAAATATGCACACTGCTGAATGAATGCGTGCAAATTGTTTTGAATCGAAGCATTAAAATTGCTTCGAGAAATTGGTTACCTCATGCTAACAAACACTTGGATTCATGGGAATCTTGTGCAAAAATCCCTAGTCGTTGTAAAAATAAACTATTCAAAGTCCTTCGATAACAGACTGAGTGCACCTGTTTCACAGTTGGCAGGCATGCACTGACATGCAGTAGGCACGAAAAAAATGCTTTTACTGCAACGGAGGACTGAAAGACGGTTCTCCTGAGCCTGTTTCCAGCACAGTAATATCACTTGTCTATGAATGTAATTGTCATGTGGCCAAAAGCCTTGCAGGTTCAGAAACACCTTCGTTTTCTTCAGTGAGGCATGAAGCAGTTGTGTGGGGGAATGCATTCCAAAAAACGAGCAATCATAAAATTTGGAGTTAGAGGCAATTCGTGAAAATTTTGACGATTGGTATTGCTCATTGTAAACTACAGTACATGTTGGGAGTAACCGAGGGAGACTTCTTGATATTTTATGTTCAATGTGCTAAAAAATAGTAGTGTTCAAACATTTTTGAAAGATACTGTTATCTTTTCAAGTCTGTCTCGTTATTATTTCTTTTAAACTTGGTTTGCACCTTAAAAATGAAAATATTTTGGGCTAGTTCTTACAGAAGCTGTTGGTTCAGAGTGCTTAACAAGAGGACTTGGGTCAAAGTACTTCACAAGAGGATATCCTATAAATGCTTGCTGGAGCCAGGTTAGGGTTTTGTGGTAATAATAGGCAAACATAAATTAATAGATTTTGAAGACGGTTTTGCCACAAAGAAATTTTAGCATGTTTCAAACACCCGGGCGTGACTGCCGGACAGCAGAGGTGGCCGGAGTCACTTTTTCAGACTCAGACTCCGCTCCTGTTCCAATTTTTTTTAATCCAGGTCCGGAAATTTTTCAAATTTGAGAATCCGGCTCCTGTTCAGACTCCGGCTACAATCATCGATCCAACCGAAACCTCACATGTTTACACTTAAGAAATGACCACACAGACTCCTGCTACTGCCAAAATTGAAAAGTGACTCAGGATCCGAGTCCGTTTTTTCACAAATTTTTGACTCCGGGTCCGAAAGAAAAGCGCAGAATCCTGCCGGAGCCGACTCAGGCACTCCGGATCCATGGCCACCTCTGCTGCACAGTGAGCCTGGCCAGATGGTTCTTAAAACCAAATCTTGTATGGCTTCTCTTAAGAATTGCGCTTTAAAATCACTTATAGCTTTCACAATCCACTATAAAAAAAAACTCGTATGAGCAGAGTAAGCAACAAAAGCATAACGCCAAAAACCTTTTATTCAAGTTCAAACTTTTATCGGACGCTTCTATAACTTTGCTGTAAAGTTAACTTCAGGAAACCTGACCTCGAAATCGATACCCGTTCTGAGCCTGAGTCAGCTTGGTCACCTTGCTGCCAACTTGAATTGAATTGCTTCTGCAAGGAGCTTTGCTGCTATTTGAAAGTCTGCTTTCATAGTCCAAACATGGGTGCTCAACCTTACAATCCGATTAAAATTGAAAAATATGATTTTGATAAAATATTCAGATCTTTGAATTTTTGGAATCTTCACAAAGTGCATCAGAAAAAGGCAAATGTGTGTTTTTAGAGCATCCGTCAGTGGAATGCTTCTTCATATCTTGTTCAAATATGGTCGCCTGGAGGTCAGCTAAAAAACTGGGAGGTACACTCGTTTAAGTCAAATTGATATCTCTCAACCTCTATCATTGACCATAAAGTCACTATGGCGTTTACTGTGCCTGCATTTTAGCAGAAACTGGTACTTTCGTAACAACGAAGCAAAGAGTTACCGAAAATACCTGAAATTCACTAATATGACGAGCGATTACATCAACGCGAAACGAATTTTTAGCTAATTTCAAACTAAGGTTTTAGTTCGTTAATTTTCACTTTTCAGTGAATCGCTTCGAAGAAAACTGAACTTGTATTGTGCGGCTGGAGCAGTGCAATAACCCATTTCAGACCAGTGTAATGCCTACTATACTTATATATCATTACACAAGGTTTTGCTCATACCTTGGGCGTTAACGCGCAGCGAAATCTCGGTTTCAAAAATTTCTTTTGTCTCCGCGACAGGAAGTTAACAGCTGCGAATTCCAACAGAGCCGCGAAAACAAAGAGCAAACAAACTGCCATCCACACGTCTATGGCCTTTACGTACGAGACCTGCAAAGGAAATAAAACTCACCTGAACCTTCTCAACTTAATTTGTTGTCAAGCCCAAACCAGATAAGTATGCAAACAAGTTTTCACAACCAGCAGAGTTTCTGCACGAGAACTTAAAATACCGTACTTAATATACACAGCCCCTCACCCAACCGAGTTATCCCCGCTCTGCTTTCTTTTGAAAATAAGGGTGATTCAGTTTTCAACTAAATTTTGAAAAGACTTAAAATGCAGTTATTAAGCGGATTCTCTCTAAAGCTGTTTTTTAAGCGTTCTGTCGAGTAGTCCTACCGAAATGTGCATAGGTTTTATGTATTTTGAGTAAGGGCAGGGGAGGGGGGTTACCGAGAAGAGGGCAGTGCGTGTCTGACGTGTGAAAGCAAAAGTTGTGCGTGAGGCCTCCTTTGCATAAACAAATCTGACATGTTGATGGACGAACAAGCTTCGTAACTGCGTCCCATGAGGAAATTCGCTGATAAGACAAGCTGAGTCGATAGTTAACGTCGGTTGTTCATACTTTACCTATGGAAGGTAATTTTGCCATTATGGCTGTAGAAACCTTGCGGATACTAACAGTACTACATAATACTCACAAATAGCACATTTTCATGTCTCAACTTAATTTGCTTCTTTTGCATGTAAAGCCAAAATGCAATTTTGGCCCTCTACTGACTACCAATAAGGGCTATACTGGCGGAATTTCTGCACATTCCTGCCTTTTTGGGGTAGTAATTATGTGTACCTCCTACAATTTTGGAGAAAAAATATCTTTGTTTTTGAAAAAAAACAGTTCGAAATACAAAAAATTTGGCTTTTCGAGTCAGATGAACTTGAGAATATTTGCTGATTGTTTAAAATTGCGCTTGAGCTCCTATAACGTTTGGAACAATTTTTAATTATTTTGCCATTTTATACCAGTATTTTTAGTTTGTACTGGCACCCTGAGCGGGGTCCCGCTTAAAGGAAGGTTCATGTATTACATCAAATAGCTTACCGAAACGTAAAATTGTTGTAGCTATTAACCTTTCATACCATCGTACGAGAGGGACCTGTTATTTTCTTTTAGGAGGCTAAGCCCAGATCTAGCGTCGAATCTGTGCTGCAAGTCATTTATAGATAAAGTTGAAATTATTCGTATTAGGCTACTTCACGAAAAAAGTTGTCAATGATGAACATTTCCGAAGATTCGTCTGTAGTGCAACACTGTTTTTGTTGCCACTGCTCTGCACGCATGAAATGCCCTTACAACTGGTTTTGCAAACTTCACGTTACATGCTTGGCGAGGTACACGCGCAGCATCGTATCAAACAGAACTGGCTTAATACAGTGGTTCCCAAACCTTATCGACTCGTCCACCATTTTCACATTTCGTACAGTGTTCTCGTACCACCAACATTTAGAAAACTCCAGAACTAACAGATAAACAATGAAAGCCAAGAACGTTTAATAAATACCTTTGAAAGGGCTATCAGTAGGGCAAGTTTTTGCAACTTTTTTTACAGCTTCCTAAATAGAATCAATTTGAATAATTTTTTTCCATTTGAATAAGACCTGATGATGCCTACATCGTAGGCAAAAATATATACTCTGTAAGATCTTGAAGTGTCTTATTCTTTGCTGAGAAAAATACTCAGAATTTATGTAGTATGATGTTTTAAGCTGGTTCCACGAATTTGTATTGCAACTTTTTCCTTTTTTACATGCAACTTTTTACTGCGATTTTTTCAAGTATTGCGCAAAATGTAAAAGTGTGATTTAAAAAACATGCTTTAAAACTATGTCAGTATAGTTCTTTTCTCTTTGATGACCGATTCGAACTGAATAGTGACCTGAAAGCAATTGAAGAAATGACCCGGCCAAACATCAGCCCAGAACTGTATGCCAAATTGTTAAATTGCCAAGCAACTTCATGCAGTTTGGAGAGAAGTTTTAGCATGCTACGCAAACTGTGGGCAAAAGATCGCCATTTCTCCCCAACTAATGTTTGAAAATAGTAAGCATCATATGTAAATAAATCGTTTGAGTAAATCACACTCTTTTAAAATGCTTGTGCATTAATGGAACTTTTTACTGCAACCTTTTTTTAAAATAAATGCAAATTTGTCGCAATTTTATTGCATCAAACACTTTCCCCAGTTATTAGTCAGAGATTGAAAACTTGAAATTAAAACAAGGAATTAACAAAACAAGCACAACACAATTTTCCTGAGATGGACAAAGTTCTCTTGTCTAAGCGTGTTGGTCGATGCGAGGAATCACTTTGTTGACAGATCACCGGAAATCATGCTCAGACGCAGTGAGAATAATCCAGCAAGACGTCAATACATCAATGAAGTAGGGCGTGAATATTTCACGCTCTACTTTTGGTGTGAATTAAAATAATGTTTACGACGCTGACTAGAAGATCATTTACATTCATTTACTGTAATTCTGTTTGATTGCTAGTAGACCTAAATAAGTTGCTCGCGTGCCATGTGGAAGAACTTCGCATACCACAAGTGGTACGCGTACGATAGTTTGGGAATTGCGAACCACTCACGTGCGGAATACAATCTCGAGTAGGAAACGGCAATTCGCAATGCGAATAGTTAAATCCACTATAGCAACATTTTGTTTTTAGCCAAGCAATACTTTAGGCAGCGACGCTCTTGCTCCTGAACTTTGTGTCGTCATAGTCAAGACAGTGGTTATTCCCAGTGCTGTTCGGGCAGGCGCCGCGTCCATGTTTATCCAAAAAGCGACCCAGGAAAGTATGACAATCAGAGTAGAAGGAACGTACGTTTGGATCATGTAATACCCTGTCTGCCGCTTTAGAATGAAGGTGGCTTCAATGCAGGTGAAAGAGCCTAAAAAAATTAAGTCGTGTAAATATTCTACTTGTTGTTATCAGCACGTGGAAGATAGCTGTAAGTGTCGCCTTCTTTCTGCAATACTTGGAATGGCAGATGTTGCATGATTTTGCATTTCAAGAAGCAGTGGCGTACGCAGAAACTTTTCATGGGGGGGGTTCATTCAGCGGCATAGGGTAGTCATTTGTATTTGGTGTGAGCTGTTTGTGACGTCACAAAATGACGTAATAGTCCTGTTTCCACACCAACATTTTGGCGAAGTTTGTTGACATAATATGCACATTTTTCTATACATCCACTCTTCTTATTTTATGTGTCAATGCA
>JGI24021J15306_10012267_pt1 | contig 10642 bp, 3 predicted proteins | sample Ectturendosymbi1_FD_15306 | JGI IMG/M metagenome (IMG submission 15306) | reverse complement strand
TAGCACAAAAAACGAAACGGGAAACCAGTGATGCATCATAAAATCAGCTAAATCAAGCACGTTGAAATTGGACAGTTTTGAAATTTGACTCAGAAATCAATAAAACGTTCATAATTATCTTCAGCGTTGATGTAATTGGACTCAAACAAAAAATACCCGTTTAAAAAGGCCCACTTAAAAAAATAAAACCCACCAAAATTCCACTCTTAACTTTTCCTTTGAAAATGTACTATGAAGTAAAAAGTAAAATAAGCAGCACACTTGTACAGTTAACGGCAATTATTTTTGAATGAAATAAAACGAACAGCAACGACATTTGAAGGACTTGAAGAAAAGAGAACAATAATTCGAACAGTTTGAGTAAATTCTACTGGTTATCTTCTTCAGCTCTGTAAATTCGCTGTATTTTAATCATTTTTTCTGCTTTCTCTGCATCCAAGCTGTTTCTGATGTTGGACCATACCAAACCATATGTTGAAAAAATACACTATATACTGTAGATGCTGAACTAGCAGGGCATGTACATAAATTTGACGTGAAACTGCAGAGTTTGTGTGGGAGTGGCTTTTCTCTGTTTGCTGTGCGCATTCTTGCTAATCTTTACTACTTTGAAGTGAATTGGCCAACAACACTTTTCGAAAACAAAGAGTGATGGGGTACATTTCAAGTGATGGGGTACATTTCATTAACCTCAAATTAGAATGCCATACTAGCTACAACAATTTGTGATTGTGTGATCCTGCAAATGGTGATATTGCATAATGCAATAAAAACAATTCAGAATGGGGTTTTTGTGTTTTTTTTTGAAAAAAGAACAAAAACCTGCTTCTTTTCAAAAAACCGCAAACAACCCGATTTTGAAAAAACAAGAGGGTTGGAATTTTTTGAAGAAAACGGGTTTTTCTCAACCCTGACTATCTTTCAATCCTTTTTTGTGATTTTCCCTTGATCGCACGATCTGGAACAACTGACGTCATTATCAGTTTGATTGGGTGTGCGCCGCACACCTTGAGTAGAGACCATTATAATGAAGCTGAGAATTACTGGCATTTGAATACGTAAAATTAGTGTTGGCAACAAAACAAGTTTCGATAAATTAAATCCATTAAGCATGTGTTAGTAGACTTACAATAAGAAAAATCATCTAGTTACAGCATTTTAATTTTTGCAATTTCACTCTTTGGATGCCCCCTGCATTGGCTGCCCGGGGCAGTCGCCCCGTTCGCCCCCCTCCCTCTGCACGCCACTGGACTGTGGCCGGTGTCACAGCCAGCAGCAAAAAAATGTATGTAAACGGCAGAACTTTTTTCACACCGGAAGTTAACCAAACGCCTTGAATGTGGCTTTTTTGCAATCATGTTTATGTTCAACACACCTTAACATTCCTCAGTCCAAGGTATTTGTGAAATCATTTGCGGCACGAGTGCATTAAATCACGGTAAATGTTACCTTTACTGCACGAACCTCACTATTTCGGGAACAAAACGCTACTGCGGTCAGATCGTGTACTTGATTGCACAATATCGCCTGCATACCCATACCGCGAATATGTCGTTCAACGCTTGGTTGTTTGCCAGTGATTTACTGCCTGAGCGAAAGGGCAAATATTATCGAAGAAAAAGATCTTTTGTGAGCTGTAGCACGCAGCAGCTAGGAACAGCCAAGGGCTGAATAGCGGAACTGCACTATTACCAATACTTATCCGGAAAGAATGCTGGCAGGGTCAGCAGCCACTTTCAAGGCTGAGCTTGGAAAGTCGTCATGGAGTGTTTCTCACTACCAGTCAAACAGGGGCTGACCAACAAAATCCCGGTCGGCTTACGAACAGACGATTTTAATCATTCCGTGCACTCGGGCCTCATTCTTGACAAACCGCACCGGAATTTTCAGGCAGTTGTCGTCTGCTGCAACAAATGGCTGACGGGTTATGGCGGGGTAAAGGTAGCACTGGGTAAAGCCTGTTCGGCATGGCAAAAAATGCAAGTCGAATTGCAAATTCTTTGGTTCTAGACAATAAGAATACTAAGGCGTGGAAACGAAAAAAGAACATGATTTCTTGCTTGTTTCTGAAAAATTGGTTTCTTTCGGCCGTTCTCTAAGCGAAAAATTGTGGTTGAAATGTCTAAAAAAGATGATTCGCACCTTGACTTAACGCTTAAAAAATATATTTCATTGTTCGATTAGGATTTCTGGCAAATCTGATACAATCTTTAATATAAGCTAGGTTTATCACAAAAGCAGGTTCTTTCGTATGTCTCCAAACGCGAAAATATCCTTCAAATCATCCACAATGTTTGGCTAGCTAAAACAATTTGTACCAAATGCCTCGTTGAAACTTGAAGATTTCAAAATTTTGAATAAGTCGACATTTGTTGAAACTTGTGTTTGGCCGTTGATCCTATATTTCATAATGCCACCAACTATTTTTCCGAAAAATGATTTTTGCAGGAGGAATTATGCCCACGAAAGAATCAAAGGACATCCTCTTCAGAAAAAGAAGGAAAACAATCAGCAGGCATCTTTGATAGGTAAGATATTATACCACATCACGCAGTTAGCCCAACAACAAACGCAAATAATGTAAAACTGCTGGTGTTTGAATAAAAAAAATATGCTTCCGCAACGTTTCGTGTTTCATGTTGCTTTCTAGCAAGGTCTATAAGGGCCAGGCGAAAGCGCATGTGAGCAGAAACTTCCACGATGCTAAGACCACTGCAACTAACACTTTCAAAGCAAAACGTCTCTGAGAAACCTTTAAAGCTCTCCATGTAAAACCTCGCTGAGATGGCAAGTTGATTGCGTAGTGATCAAAGTTTGTCTCTGCTTCTGCGAGTAAGCGAAAAACTGCAAAATCTATTTGCACAGCATGGGAGAGAATGACTTTGACATGTGCTTCGCCAAAAGATTGTTGTATTATGTGTCTGGAAGAATTACTGCGCGTTTTGCGTGAACCTGTATCGGTCGAAATTGAATTTATATTTGTTTATTTATCCCTGAAAAAGTTGTATAGAATCCTACGATTAAATGCGCGGTTGGTGAGGAGATATCGCAAACATAAATGCTTTCTATAGCATTTATCCAGACAATCAATTTCCGTGAAACCCGGAGGAATGTTGCAGGCAAGTTTGCCTGTAACAACTACAACGATCACAGAACTTTTGCAACGCAGTGACATGACGAGAGGAAGATTAACCACGCGTTTCGAACCGGTTATCACGCACTTACACTGCGCAGAACGGTGAGCGAATACGAGCAGCGATGCCAAAATGCTCACTCGTCGAATTTGGTTTCATCATTGTTTTCAGGCTATTATGCGTTGCAAACACCGTTTTCCACCGTTTTTCTATAAATTAATTTGACACGGAAAGGGAAATGTTCACTCTCAGGCTAAAATGCAACGTGTGCATCCTGAAAAGCAAGGAAAACATCAAAGAAACAAAACAGGAGAATGATTAAAACAGAATTATTTGAAAGCATTGCAGCAAACGTCTTAAAACCAGAATATTGTTACCTTGCAACTTTCAGCTGTTAGAAAATACTTTGTTTACAATGATACCGTCTCGTCGACGCCGCGTCAACCACTTGGCAAGAACAGATTGCAGCTACAACTGGTTTCAAACCTAAAGGCTTACAGCCAGGCCCGTAACCAGATTGGGACAACAGGTGGGGCGACGAGTTTTCTGAAAGGGGCCCAAATGTTTTAAACTATGTCCAATAGTTTTAAATTATGTCCAAGACATTTTTCCAGCGGGGGGGGGAGAAAACAATTTTTTTGGTTACGGGCTTACAGCTGCTTCTTTGTGGAATCTACAAGATTTTTTTCACTTGGATTACAGCTTTGCGGGTAAGTACTGTCTTTTCGATTTCCATCATAACTTTGCAGAGATTCGTGGACTTCTGCACTTTCATTCGAAAATGAAACTCTATTTGTGCAAAGTAGAAGTGTCTCTCTTGTTTTTACAAACAGTTTCTGGCATTGTGCATGGGGAGAAAAGTAAAATGAAAATCTGGTGGTATGGGAATTGTAACCTGGGAAATTCAAAGAAGCACGTTAGTTGAACACACCAAGATATCGTGTGGGACAAGTGGATCGAAACATCACGTGACACAATCGGAATGCCATATGATGACTCTACGAATTTTATGCTTAGTCAACTGGAAAAACCTATCTTACGCCTTGACTCACAAACAAAATTAACCGACTGTGCACAATGAAGTTTCAAGCGGATGTCTCCAATAAATCTTTCCTGATTGATGTTGGAAAGAAATACACAGTGCTAGAAAATAAAAAGCGGTGTTATCTGGACACAGTTGCACGCATTTGTTAAAACCAAGCTAATACGATTTGCTTTAGGAATATAGAAAACAGTGTGCCGTTATCTTTGATGGCATTGCAAGTTATGTAATATTCAAATGAGGGACTAAAACTCTTACTGCTTGTATGTAACTTTACACCATGAAAAGTTGTAAACGAACGCTCAAAACCCACAAAATCTAATGCGACCGGGATCTGAAATGCAAGACTAAAACAGCGCCACATCATTTTCCTGTTGCAAAACTAAGAATTCGTGCATGTCTCCCTAGTCTTGCAGTTGTGATCAGCGAGTGGTTAAAAAATTGTGTTGGATGAAATACAAAAAGAAACGTATATTTCTCATCTGGGCAATCAAACATAGTAAACGTAAGTGAGACAATTACTATGCGGTTGCACAACTAAAGGTGCTTTCAAGCTACACAAACAAAGCTTAACTTCGAATCATCGGGAACCGAAATGCACAGCTTACTTGGCGGTGCAAGCCATAATAATGACTTTAATTACAGAACCAAATGTATTGGAGCCTTACCAGTTACCAGGCTTCACACTGTGGAGGTTTTAAACATTTGCTAATTTTTTTTAATTCCAAGCGTTTATACCAGAAACCAAGCCACTGTCTTGTTGGTTACTGACCCAACAAGCAAAGACCCAGGAGGCTGGGTTTTATCCATTTGATAGAAAAGAAAGTGATAATGTTTGCCTACAATTAAGTGTATCGAAAAGGGATTAATGCATGTGAAACTTTAAAACGCAAGAGCATACAGTGTACTGTGATGTAACAGTTCTCCTGCAGAGTCTGTATTGCTAATCGCTGACAAAGTAACAAGCCACCTTGGTTCAATATAGGCCCGTAACCACGGGGGCCGTTCGGGGGCAGTTACCTTAAAATTTTTTGTGCCCCCTTACATTTTTCATGCCCAGAAAAGGTTTACTGCGTCCCTGCATTTTTTATGCCCAGAAAAAATTTCATACAGGTGTTTCAAACATACAATGAAAACAAAAACCTTGTCCCCCTAAAAATGAATTTTACCCTGACAAAGTTTAACATTTGACCAAGGGTCTGGTTCAGTGTGTATTGGGCAGAACTTAATCGCATTTATGTGCATACAATTATGTGCATACAATTATGTGCATACAAAACAGCACATCTCGCTAGTTGCAGCTTCGTCGTTTTTCGGCGCACCCAATTGCTGAAATGCATTTGTTCAACTCAGTGCTGATGGTGATTCGAAAAATCAAAACATACGCTAAATCAGGGGGTCGGCAAGCTTTTTCGCACTGCGGACCGGTTTCAGCCTGGCATTATTTTGCGGAGCAATGAGGTAATGAATGTTTCACACGTGCAAATTTATTACAACTCGTAAGTCATCATGGCACTGATTCGGTGAGAGATCTGGGTTTGCTTTGCCGCATTAAGATGCTCCGACCTTACGGATTATGGTAGTCAATGGCACCCGCAGTGTGTTTCTTATGTAAGTCGTTGAAATCACTTTTGGACCAAATTGGCCTTGGTTCCTCGCGGACTGGTAACAATTTTTTCACGGACCGGCACCGGGCCGTGGCCCGGTGTTTGCCGACCCCTGCGCTAAACAAAGACAAATGAACTGACTTCAGTTTTAAAAAACTTCTCTTGCAGTACAAATTATAAAATTAGTGTCTGTAGTTTATCGACTCGTAACTTTGTGCAGTAGCTACGGAGATCATATTATAGTTTTGTCTGGCCCGTAACCAGCTTATGACACCAGGAGGGGCGAAGAGTTTTCTGAGAAGAATCCAAAGTTTTTGAACTTTGTCCAATAGTTTTAAATTATGTCCAAGACATTTTCCCAGAAGGGGCGAAAGAATTTTTCGGGGGGGCTTCGCCCCTTGCGCCCCCCTGGCTATGGGCCTGAGTTTTGTGAATCTTCATTACTATTACTGACCCTGAAACTCTGAACTAACCAATAACCATCCAAAATTAAAAATTGTATGCCCCCGGCTTTATCGCATCCTGCAGTTCGCCATCAGGTTATTCTATGTTAGCAACTTTTTCTGAGCTACTGAAATCGGACTAAACGTTTGCTGATAATAGGTAGAGATTGCAGAGAAGGAATTCAAAAAGCAATCGTAAAGATGCACAAGCCTACATGTCTTGATGCAAGAAACTGCTAGACCTTCTTTCATTGGAAAACTACAGGCCAATGTAGTTTTCACAAAATCCTTTTAACCACTCGAGAAAGCAAGACAAGCTTGACTCTGTATTTTGCTATGGATTCAAGGAATTAGGCGTATACTGCTTTCCAACCCATTTCCTTTTTTCAATCGACTTTTAGCGTAGTTCCCAGATCAACCTGGAGCATACTTCTTCCTCTTGGATATCTTTACTTTTTCCAGACACTCGTGGACACACGTACTGAAAGAAAAAAGATATTATCTGTATAGGAACCATCACTGTTTCAGGAACCATCACAAAAATCAGTGTTTGGCCCTCGCGAAACAGGTAAACCAGACATTTGGCAACCACAGTTTGGGTGTATTAACTTTGAGCTTGCGTTTCTACCCATTGGTAAGAAGCAGACAAAAATATAGTCGTGAAGTTGGTAAAAAAAAGAAGCAATTGGAGAGCTGCATTTACAGTAGTCCTACAGCTCAATGGTTCTCAAAAGGGGTAGGCGTACCCTTTGGGGTACACAAAGTGTTCCAAGGGTACACTAAATTTTTAAGTGCCTTCATGAGAAATTACATCGCAAAAGTGCAATAATTATTGGTACATTTCCAATTATTGTGTTCAAGATTATAGCCAAGGGATACTTGATAGACAGAATAACGCCCAAAGGATACATCGCCAAAAGATTGGGAACCACAAGTATAGCTCACTGGACAGTTTCCCTGCAGAACATGCAAGTAAGAAGAGATTCAGCATTCAAAAAGCTTCAACGTCGCCGAGCGCAATAACGCGACATGCATAGGTCTCACTAAAATAAAAACATTTCTATGGCAACATCGTTGATCTCTTTAGGTCTTAACAGTTTCACCACCAGACAAATTCACGCAAATTTCACTAGTGGAAGAGAACTTTGCTTTCATCAGGTTTTTAATACAGCAAACAAGATTCATATAATAGGCTACTAGGTGTAAAGTTTGATTTTTTGTTTAGGTCGGCACCGCTTCGCACCACACAAAGCTCAAACAAGTGTCAGTGCCGAAAATCGGCATACCCGTATTGCTGTTTTTTGGGCAAGGTTAACGACTGCCTATGGCTTCTAACCATGCTTTATCAATTTTGAATTACATTCCCAGAACTGTAAGTGTTCGTCAAATCGTCGGAATCAAGTTACATTTGGTCAAGGTGTTATATCCCACGAGTGGCCAGCCCGCGGCTCGCGAGCCGCATGTGCCTCTTTGCCCGGTTTCGTGCGGCTCTTACGCAATTTCCAGAAGTCCCACAAAATAACATGCATAATAATAAATAACTTGCAAAGTTCTGTCATTGTCGTGTTGGTGTGTGATATGTACAATAAATTTAGCTGAGCAAAGGAATGCGTGTGACTGAGGAATAGATGGGGTGGTGTTCATGTGTACCCATGTGTATGATGTGGCTCTTTGCGGTAACACAGTAGGAAATGTGGCTCGTGGTCTCTGCCCGGTTGACCACCCCTGTTATTTGCCTTGATTCAAATTGATATATACTCTTTTGTTCAAAAAGATTGCACGCGTTCGTTCAAGCACTTTGCATATTCTTTCATATGTCTTATTTTTTGCAAGTCTTTAGTGCTCCGACATTCACTCACATGTCTGATTTGTTTGCAAGTCTTCAGTGTTCACCGGTTATGCAGCTGCTGAAGCACTTCTGTAAGATGATGAGGGATCTGCTGGCGCGCTTTTTCAATGCTTTGTCTCTTCCATTGTTGTCTTACGCAACTACAGTTCCCCAGTGCTGTGTGATGTGTGTAGGTTTTTGTTTTTGTGTGTGCGCGCTGCTGCTAACTAATGTGATACGGAATCATGGAGTCACGCAAATAATATAATCAAATAACTGTTTGAAGCTGCACTGTGAAGATGTGCGCTCTGAAAAGTAGTTTCACGTATGGTGAAAAAATCACCGCCTCCAGGAATTTTTTATCGATTTTTAAAACTTGGCTCAAAAATAAACAAAAGTTTTTTAAGTTACTAAAAAATACTGTATTCTAAGAAAGTTTGCAGAAAGCTGCAAATTGGGCAAGATGTGTTTCAACTTGCCACTTGTGAATAGAAAACGTTATTAGTGGCCAAAAAACAGTTCGAAATGTGATCAAAAACTATTTGCCTTATTTTTATCGTGACTGTGCTCGCAAACAGCAAAAATTCCAATCATTTCTGTGCTGTTTACTGAGAAATATTAAGTCGGGCCGTAAACGCAGCAGGCTTTGCCGCAGAGGGTTAACCAGCACTTTGTCACGGGCCGTTGCACGCGATCGCTTGGAGCGTCTTTGATCTAAATTCGTTGGTGGCGGCATTACGTAAGGCGGGAAACGCGCAAGCGACGACGACGGTCAGAGATGACCGAACGAAAAAGGCCGTTTTTGCCGCCCATCACCAAACAACGGCATACCTGTATTGCTGTTTTGTGGGCGAGGCATTTAGCGGTCTCCCTGGCTCTTTTCTGACTCACAAAGCTGTATCGACGACCAGCTGCCTGCGCAACGAACTGGAACCGAAACGCCGCAACGGCTGATTGAGCAACAGCCAACTAGGTCTGTCTTTAGCCATCCGGTGCAAGAAGTAAAGATGTGATTCCTTTTTGTTTTAGAAGTTTCCTCAAGATGTGACAATTTTTAAAGCAGCGAAAATAATTGCAAATGTAAAAGGCTCGAACTTTTGAATCGTGATTTCACAAAACTGACACACAGTAAGAAGGTAAGCAGAATTGACTTTGCTTGAATTTTTTCACAATTTAGAGAATTCGGTGGTTAGTAGATCATTCCTGTTTGCGAACCTCTGAATGTTTATTCAACGAACCACAGTGTGTCTCGGGGAAAGAAGGGAGGAACATAACGGTTAACAATGCATCACTCACTCGACTTCCCGTTTTGTTTTGTGATACACGACCACGGACCGGTTACTACACGTGGCTCATTTGTTGCGGGGTTAGACAGGAGCGCCCAACCACCTATTCGCTCTTTAGATGCCACCAGAGGGGAAAGTCGCCTGTTTCGTCGTTTAACAGTATTGCATCGTCCCATCGTCGTAAACACATCTTTGCAAAGTAGCGTGTCAACGTGACGACGTAGTTTGATGACTGCTGGCGCAGTCGCTTCGCTGCTAAATTATAACAAAAAGATAAACTGAACCGAGGATGGTGCTTGACAGGAGCGTAATCCACTGTTTTTCGACCCACCCGGATAGATGCGGCATGTGGTTTTACAAACCTACCACCATACCTGGGATTTGTCTGGTATTTGAAAGTCACCTTCTGACACGGTTTTCCTTTGAGAGGCTCAGACTGGCCCTATTCTTCCCCAAGGTAAATGGCCGACAAAACAACTTCGGATATCCTGAAAAACAGGTCTGTTAAGCCAACAAAAACAGAATGAAAGGGTTTAGCTTAACTTTCGCAAATGCTTCTACTTCTTTAGTATCAAAGAACAACCTTGACAACTTGTTCTAGGACAGCAAATGTGATATTCAAAGAAAAACAACACTGTAACTAAAGCAAGAGGAAACTCCAAAAAATGGGGCAGAGATGGGAAAGCCAGACAGGTAGCCTTTGCAGCTGTTTCACCTCAGTGAACTTTTCGTTTTGTTTTATTTTTTGTTTTGTTCTAAGCCACGCATTTCAGAATGAAACATGTCAGTGCAAACTTTATGAGCACAAACTAAACCGCTTTTTATATTTCGAATAAACGTAAAAAAAGAAACAGAAAAGTTTTGTTTCTCAAAACATTCATGCATTTTTGTTGCTTGACCCACGTAACACCGACCAAGGTTGAACTCGGTTTTAGCGGAAAGTAACGCAGGTAAGTTACAGCCTGAAGTTTTGGAAACCCCGAAAAAGAAACAGCAATAACGCAGCTAAGAAACTGTAAAAACGCCGCTCTGCAAAGACAGCAGCAATAGCAGTCACCAAACGTAGCTTGCAGGATGTATGAAATGTTTCTTGTTGAAACGCACCCGATCATAGCATGCTATCACTTAAGGTTTGTCACGCGCAAATTCAACATGCTCTGAACTGGAGGCAGTGCAACCAGTGAACCAAGCGAGGTCGGTGATGGTGTGTGTGTTCGCGCACGCCTCCGTACGGGCGAACGCGTTTGTCTAAGTTCTGACGGGAGGGGAACGGGGGTCACGCTTCGTTGCGTCGTAGCGCCT
>JGI24021J15306_10012265_pt1 | contig 10643 bp, 6 predicted proteins | sample Ectturendosymbi1_FD_15306 | JGI IMG/M metagenome (IMG submission 15306) | reverse complement strand
TGCATGTACACCTAGGGGTAGATTTTCCTATCTGAAAGGGCACATTTGAGGTTAGCAATGGAAGAGAAAAATTATGTTTGCTAATTATGCATTTCGAAACACTCGCATTTATACGTAGGTCAACATCAATTATTATTATTTTCAAAATCAGTAGATGCTTATTGGTACACTGAATATGTTTTTTTTCCTCGGCGAGCAGACTGCAGCGGCCCGGAATGACGTCATCGCTAAAAAAATTGCTAGCGGACTGTTTCAAAACCGAAGCGGACGGCCCGAAGACTGGACTGTTAGCGGCCCGTGCCATCTCTACTGCAAAGTGAAAAACCAAATCAATTTCTTATCTCAATCTCCTGTTGCCTGTTGGCAGTGAGTGCACGAGTCCGCAGTAATCTCTGCACCGTACTGCTACTGGTACTGTAGTTTTACAACATAAATTTGAGTGGAACTAAACTAATGCCCCTGATTGAACCATAAAATAAAAGCAGCGTGTAAAAAGCTATACTATAGCAATAGTGACTGAAATGGCCATGTGCTGTGGTTATGATCCTTTTGTTGCAATTGCAAACCCGTAAACACTACTGTGACAGCTCACGCCAGCCATGTAAAGTCAAATTTATCACAGAAGCGTGACAAGTAAATTTACTCCCATTATTGTTTATTTTGTTGTAATGCAAAAATTTGTATCTGTCCCATACAATTTACTGCGGACACTGTGAGTGTGACTAGACAGTGTCTTAACAAGTTGTTAAGTGCTCAATCAAGTTGTCATTTCTGGAAAGACAAAAACGTTCTGTATCAAGCAAAATTGCTAACCTCTGCGAAATATGTGAGCACTCCTTCGCTTCTTGCATGTAAAGTTGCTTCTCAGAGTAAAGGATTAAAGTGGCTATCACTTTTTGTAATCATAAACCCTGGGTAGACCCTAACCTTAAACTTCAACACTAACCTAAACCCTAACTTTAAAACACTAAACCCTAACCCTAGGGTAGATGCTAACCCTTATTTAAAAAAATTTTTTTTTGCAACCTAGTAGGCCCAATTTTTTTTAATCTGCTAGTGTTTTTCATCCACTGAACTACTGTAAACAATATTAAAACAAGAAAGTGTTTATATTGGTGAAGTCTTAATCACTTGATTGATGTTTGCTGACGATATTTGTGTGTTTTGTCCAAGTGCGAGAGTTGCAAAGTATATTTGATGTGTCATGTGGCGTATGTGTCAGGCTTATGCACTTGCAGAATCGCATGGAATTATTTTCAACTACAGAAAAACTGTTTGTATGACGTTTGAGTCCAAGAGTACAAAAAGCGCAGTCATCACATTATTACCTACACTGATTAGTCAAAATGTAATACTTGTTAACTACTATAAATATCTGGGAAATGTACTGGATACTGAGCTGTCAGATGACAAGACATTAAGAGACAAGAACTGCGATATCAATATGAATATTGTGCAGCAAACAAGTTGTGAGCCTCATTCCCAATGCTCAAATGCAGTTAAAATTAACTTTTTCATTCCTTTTGTATGCCCATCCCATGTATGCATCACAATTATGGTGTGATTTCATAAAGTCATGCATGCAGAGATTGCGTGTTGCCTATAATTTTGGATGTAGAGCTCTGTACAACCTGCCCTGGGGAGTGAGTGTTGGTAGTCACCAGGTTTAATGTAACATTCCCACAATTGAGGCTACAAAGAAAAAACATGTACTTGTTTGTCGAAAGATAAGATCCAGAAAATCTAACAGCACATGGTTGTGTGCTTTGATGCAGTCAGATTGATTATATTTGTCATTCTTTGAACACTATAACTGCATGTTACTTAGTGAATAAGTGCTCGGACGTTGCAGTGATTGTTCGTTTGAGGGTGTGTCATGTCACAATGCATTCGTACTTCCTGGCCTCGAGCAGTTTAGGAAGTAGCATCTTGCTTTGCAGTAGTGTTGTACCAAGCGTTACGGGTTAGTGAACAATAGTGAAAGAAGTGTCTAATCCTGTGATTCAGCCTCCATTGCTGTTGTAAAACGTTCTGTTGTGTATGTTTTTATCAACCTGCATTGTACAGAAAGTGTGTGTTTGTGCTATGGACTTTGTGTCTGCGGGCAAAAATACATTATCATTATTATTATTATCATGAAATCTAGTATTTTTCCATAACAACAGAGTGGCAAGACTAAACAAGACATTACATTTGTGCAGAATCTGCATTGCAGTTGTTAACTGTGCTGTCGTAGGACTGAGTATATTTTACTTCCCTATTTTAACATGCAGCCTGATAGGCCTATTTTGCAATTGTGAACTGCGTTGACAGTGTTGAGTGTGGTTTACTCCCTTGTTTCAATGCGCAGCCTGATCTTTTTGCAGTTGTGATTGCTCTGTTGTAGCGTTGAGTGTATTTTTTTCTTGTAGCTCTGATAGTTCAAAGTCAATACAATGGCACAAAAAGTTTTTCAAAACCCTCATCCTAAATGTAAACCCGTGTCTACTTGCCTGGATATTTAATGCTTAATGTACACTGTGGTACGCCATATTATAAGCAAGCTGAAATGAATGCGGTTAGATATGTACAGGCCCATCAACTTTGACAGGCTGTATCTGATGACATGGTAGTGACATCATCACCAAAATCGATGTGCGGCCTTCTCTCACCACCATCTTCAATCAATGGCATCATCACCCGGGAAGATGGGGAGGGCGAATTGTACACTAGACCCCAATCTTGTATGAGAACATCAAAAGTTTGCTCTGCACAATAAAAAAACAATACAACCAAGGTGTACACTGAAGCGACAACCCTTTGCACAGCTGCTTCCAACTCGACCATGTTGACAGTGATGTAAACATCTTTAACTCATTTATATATCTAGCATAAACCAGATGCAGTTTTTGAAGCTGGATACAGTTTTTGAGTCCTCTTAAACTGAAAACCAGATATGGTCCTTTAGACACTACCATTACTGTTATCACTTAAAATAGACCTTAATTCTAGTCAGGGGCATATTGCGCAGAGAAGAGACCTTCATTTAGTCATTACCTTGCTTTTTTAGAATATTTTAGTTTCAGCTAGACCTATTTACCCATTACATATATTTGTCTTTAAAGAGTAGGCCATAAGAATGTCATAGTTTTGCCTCAAGCGTGACAACTACCTGGAAGTGCTAGTCATGTAGCATGATGTTTACAAATTTCATTAAAAAGGTTGTGCGTGCACCTGCTGCAGGATTCAGTTGGGATTACAAAAGATATTAAGAAGAGGTAAATACTTCAAAGTGTTGGAATGTTTGTTCACTGTTTTCAATTTTAAATGGATTGTCTAGATCAGGGTTTCTCAACCTGGGCCCTCAGCCTCCTNTGGGGGCCACTTAGCAGTTCTCTGAGGGCCACTANCAGAGGCCTTTACTAAATAGCTCTGCTGCGATATTGCAAAACCCAAAACAATATTAGGTATTTTTATTGATGAGCAGGGGGCAACAAGTGTTTAGAGTCGTTGGAGGGGCCACAAACCATGTAAGATGGAGAACCACTGGTCTAGATGCACTTAAATAAGAGTGTAGCTGCTATGTAATTTATTGTATAGTATTTATCCACTATGGATTAAACGTAAATAGTATTGGCACTTGTATCTGCAGCTTCAAAATGTAGGAGTTGCAATGCAAGAGGATTAGACTGAAATCTTTTTCCATGAGATATTGTATTTTCTCCTTAATCGTTTTGTCCCAAAAGTTTGTTAAGGATTTCTACAAAGTATTGAAAAGTATAGAAAAAAGTTTAATAATTTTTTAGCCGAGAAAAAGTTGGGAAAGAAACGTTTTTGTGGTCTGTTAGTATGAAAGATGTAAATAATTATTCAGATTTGATCGTGTGGCAAGCATTCTGATAATATTTTATTCTGGTACTTTTGACAAAAGTGATAATTTGACTTTCATCGTGTTGACTATTATAGGGCTTATATGCGACCTGGGTATGTCACTTGGAAAAAGTCTTGGAAAAGATCTGGAAATTCATATTTAAAATTATGCAGGAATCTTGGTTTGTTTTATTGCAAGGTTTTTTCAAGAACACATATCTAAGCTTTGTCCCAATATAGTTGATCATAAAAGCATAAGATTTCTTGTGTTTCTTATATTATATTAATCTTTCTTTTTGATTTCATTATCTTAGTAAATGTGGGGGGGTCATGTTAAGATATGACTGTGAGCTAGGATGGCTGGTCTTTATATCAAGGTATGTCTATGTTTTTTCATGACATTCCGCATCTCCCCTGCCAAAATGTCTAACCTTGCATTAACATATTCACTGCCAGTGTACAAATATATTGTACTTTGAAATTCTGCATTGAGTTGCTATTTTTGCACCACTTTACAACTCTTACAACTAGCCAGGTGATTGAGCTAGAGAGCTGTTCAAACATTCAAAAAGATGTGGCAAGTCTTTTAGTTTGCATTTTAAAAAATTAGAAAGTTTTGAATTCAAGTTTTCTTGTTGGTGACGTCATAAGTGGGTTAGGTTTTTGACCATTTTGGCCCAGGTTACCGGGTCCTGGGCACCAGCTGCTAGAGGAAATTTTTTCACTTAAGTTTTCATTGGAAACTAGATTAAAATCGGAGTCGTTTGAGGCTTTGATTGGCTTTCTAGCATTTCTGGTTCCAAAGTTATGGCAAAATAACTAAAATTGGGGTGAAAGTAATTTTTGGGTAATTTTTACCCAAATTTAGTCGTTTTGGCCATAACTTTTGAATCAGAAATGCTAGAAAGCTAATCAAAGACTCTTAAAGGCTGGGATTTTAGCTTAGTTCCCACTGAAAACTTGAGTCGATAAATTCCATCTAGCGCTTGGGGCCAGGGTCCAATGACCAAGGCCAAAAAGAAGGCTTAAACCTGCCTCACTTATGATGTGAAATAAAGCCCGAAACCTAAAACCTTCAATTCTTTTTTCAATGCAAACTAAAAGACTCACCACATCTTTTGAGGGTTTGAACAGTTCCTTGGTTCAATTGCCTGGCAAGTTATGGAGCTGTGAAGACTTGTCCAATATGGGCAATAAAGGGAAAATCCACCTGGCAGTGGAGATGTTAATAGCAGTGCTGAATCATTCCATGCCAAATCACCCAAAAGTCTTTCACTTTTTAACAATACTATTACTGATTTCCTTCAAATATGGTATGAAGGTAGGTCATGAAGTGCATAACTTTTGAATTCCATTGAAATCCGATCAGTAGTTTTGGAGATATTGGTGTTTAAAATTTTGAATTTTTGCTGAAAATGTGGGGTGCTATCTAATTTCTAAATGCTATATCTCAGCAACCACTGGGTCGATTTTGATGGAATTAGTGTTATTTTATAGGAAATTGTTTGAGGATTTCATTTCTGTAGTTAGTTTTCATGAATAAACATGTTGGGACAATGAACTTTGACCTTGTGTTTTGGACTTCACTTCGACCTTGTGATATAAAAATTTTTTACATTAAAACAATGCTTGGACATTATCTCCACACCATATTAAAATTGGGAGAGGTGATAAGCCTAATTTATCTGTAATTTGCTGAAACATTGATGGCATCTGAATCAATTGGCATAAATTCCTGTTTGAAAATATGAATTTCACTGAGACACAAACTGTGGTGTCACATGTACCAGCCTGCAGTCAACTGTGTGTGGTCTATTCAGCAAGTATCATTACTGGAACAGGACTTTTCGGTCTGGCCGTTTCAGACACAGGACATTTCGGTCACAACATTTCTGTACATAAACAACTTATTACATTTGTTTATTTAAATGATTATAGACAGGCAAAATGTCACTCTAGCTGGTGTTATACCAACTCCCTTTGAGGAGTCATGATTACAATTAAATCCGAATTGCAATTATGACTTTGAATAATTTGTATTTAATTGCAAAATGTTGATAATGATTTAATTTGCTTGCTGATGATAATGAAAATCATAATCATATGTTGATGCTGATTAAATGTTGGATCATGTTTGTAGTTTTTTTTAAATAAAATCTCTCGTTGCTATAAGTACGTTTGCATTAAAATGTGAACATGTAAGATTTCTGCAAGATTTTGTAGTCTGACCAAATTGTCCACCAACTGAAACGGCCCAGACTGAAAAGTTGCATACCCCTCTCTACATTTATTTTATTGTAAGCTGCTCTTTAACTTAAGCCATTAAAAGCCATTAACCTTTCAATGTAAACTTCATTGCATGTTATTTTGCCATGCCAACATTTTCATGTGCACAAATCATAGGAAAACCATTTACTTACCATTTTTAAATGGCTCTCTTGAGTTTTTGCATACAATATTTGGGACATACTCACTTGCTTTAATTGTAGGCATACCATACATCCCGTTTTAGCTGGACAGTCCTAGTTTGAAGACTTTGTCTTGGTCAGTCTACCAAAAAGTCCTGGTTATGCATTCAGCCAGCCAGTATAGTCCTACACCTGGTACATCATCTCCCTTTGAGAGAAATTTTTCTATAATGAATAAAATGTGATCTGACAACTGGAGCAGAATGTGAAACCCTTTATCACCTGTAAAATTGCTGACTTTTTCTGCTGTGATTTTTACGAGAAAATAATATCGAGCAAAGACTTCTTGAAGAAAGTATTATCTACGGAAAAGTATGATTGTGCGGATGTGTAAAATTACAAATGTTTGAACATTGCTTGTTTCTTAGCAAAATGCATCATTTTAGTTTTTGTTGGCGTCTTAGCTATAGGAATCCAAAATAGCTGGATATTCCAAGTAAGATATGTACCACATTTGTCTGATAAGGTTCTTTGTTCTGAAGCGTCACGGTTTTCAATCACAAAAATATGGTACGCCTATTTAATTGGCATTGCTGAAACGAAGAGTTGCACCTTTTTGCAAGGCTCTTCGTACATGCTTTTATGTCTGAGTGTTTTGTTTCTTTATTAGTTGGCCAAGGCTAGTTTTTTTCAAATTTTTTTTTTAATGACTGAAAAAATTAAGTTAATTCGATCATAATGTCTGAATCTATATATAGATTAGTTGTCGTGCACTTGCCTGCGAATTCTACTAAACACTATCTGCAGAAAGCCAGGCTTTAATTCACTGAGGACACCGCTCAACCATGGAGCTGAACAATCGAGCAATGAAACTCTGAAACAAACAACAGCGTAACTGATCAAATGCTTCCCAGGGCGGGCAAACTGCACTAAAAGAACACTTGGCAGTATTGCATTCCGAGACCACAAGCACAACGCAACAGCCGCGGAGCGAACACAGGGGCACAATTAAGGATTGCAAGATAACAGGCGCCACTACGTGGCAAGGACAAGGTAATCATACATTCACCACACTAGTCAATGCTGTTACAGCAAGTTTTAATACTATTATGGGACAAATGACCAAAATGTTTCAGCGAAAAAAACAGACGCACGGTATGTTATTCCTTAGTGAATTTCAAGTTTTTGTTTATTGATTTTTGCATATTGATGCATAGTGTTGAAACTAAGCAGTTGGTGGCAGATGTGACCTATTAACTTCTAAGTATTAGAGTTTGATTATTCAATGGTTACTGTTTATTATGGATTTTGTAGACTCATACTACATTTGAAAGGTAAATCTTAGCAGGCTGGATGAAAAATACTTGCTAAGTAATACAGACAGAAAATGCATTCAATACTAAAAAACATAACTGATAAGTCACATTATTTGCTGCAAGTTTGTGAATTGTTTTTGCCTAGGGGAAAAGTGCAATAGGTAACTTTTAAAAAATTAAGTAGTCCTAGTCCATGTGTACGTGTCTATAAAAGTTTTACTAACTGGCTTTACTGGACAAAATAATTCAGCTAAAATCATTGAGTTGGTAATGTCCTCAAATACTGGCAATTTAACAATAGCTGTGAAAACTTGTGCCAAGTAAAATGTGTGCAGTAAAAAAACTAGCAATATTAGCAATTAAAAATATTGCCTTATTTTCCCTCTTCCACAGGTGTTTATGGGGTGTCCCATTCTTGCCTTCAAATTGAACTAGCTCCTAAAATAAGTTGTGGTTCTGAGCAGCCTACTGATTACAATGAATCTTTGCCAAGTTAGGAATATCTGCAGAGGCAAAACATCCAAGAACATGTGAGCTTAGATTTTTCTTAGACTGTATAACTGATTTACAGAGACAGTGGAAATGCCAATATGAGTGGATTGAGTCTGATATAATTTTTGCAATTTAAGTGGCATTGCACTTTTCGTATATTCCCCACATGACCCAAACTTATTTAATGCTAATAAGTGTTTTTTTATATGTAGTAGGCCAACAAAAATGTTTTAGAATGGTGTTAATTTATGCAATCTGCAAAACTGGTGTTATTGCCTTCATCCACCACAGAAAATGTCAAGAACGGTTGATGGAGTTGCTGAAATGTGCTGCTCAGTGGAATCTATCACAGCAGCCTTTGCTTATTTCCAGTCAATCTTGAAGTCGCTTTACAACAGTTCCTTATCAGTAAAGAACGCTTCAGATACAGGTATATTACACCTTATGCTCATCGTATATAACATCTGAGTTCAAAATATCTATGCAGATGGTTTGCATAGAAATATCTGTGCAAGCCATTTCTATGCAAACGCTTCAAAATTGTGTTGAGTACTTAGTAATTGCTTAAAATCATTATATTTCAAAGAGTATCTTCATAAAACATGTTACATATTTCACTATGGGTAGGTTAAAAGCACACCTTAAACTTTGAAAAGACTGGGCTGTACGTATGTTTATCACATTATTTTCAGTAACATATGCAAGACAGTTATTACTCAGTCAAATTAAAGCTGTATTGCATAGCAATCTTTCTTGCCAACAATAGGTAAATAGTTGCTAAAGGCAACTCTTAGGTTTTTAGATAATGCTTTGTATGATACAACTAGGAGCTTGTAGACTTCATAGCAATACAAATTTTTTGTCTGAAATTGTAGTGAAAAACAAGTATGCTCAGACAACCAAATTAATATAAATATTGTACGCAGAATGTAGAGAATAAAGGTTGTGCCTTTTCCAGATAGGACATTGTAAGAATCTCAATTGCAGCACTGTAAATTGTAGTAGATTTTCATCTGCAATGTGTGATGTAGATACTGCAGCTGTTATTCACTTACTTCAAACTTAGATTAAAGTTGCATTGCTTGCATAAACATCATAATTTCTCGTAAGTTAGTTATATTGAAGTCATGATACTGCAAGTTTATTGATCCTATGTTGGTTTATTTGTAAGTTCAAAACTTGGAAATGGGTAGGTAGCCATAGTTTCAATCATCAATAGCTGAGTATTTGAACATTTTCTTATCATGCCAGCTTTTCCTTAGTGGGAGCAACCTCAGGTCTCAATTACTTTACAATTTTCACCAGAGCTTGACCAACACATCAGAATGTCAATATATAATGATGGCAATGTTTAGGCTGCTCAGTCAGCATGGTGTCGTTTTCATGATGCACTATGAAGGGGGTTTATGCTAATAATAGCATCAATATGTATGTGAAATGAACAAGCAGGAATAGTGAGCACAGCACATGATTTTTATTGCTGCGTGTTGCCACAGTGTGAAACTTTGCACTCTTGCTGCTCGAGCCCTCCAATCACATTAGTACATAATATGACATTGACAAAATCCATCAATATACTTCAGCACCATTATTTTGCTAAAAAGTATACATTTTACTTTATGTCTTCAGTTGTGAGTTATTCTCACTTTCTTGCGAGTTGTTTCATATGATTTGTAATGTCTCTTAACTGTAACTTAAGTAATGCAAAAACATTGGTTGGCAATAAAAATATCAGTATCAGCTCAAAGAGTGATATTAGTCAACCTACAGTTTTCATCAACCTCTACTGCTGGCTTCGCACCAAACCAAGTTGGAGATGTAATCCACAATTACCATCAAGACCCTGGTCAGCTTCTTGGTCACTTTTTTGTTGGTGTAGCCAATAGGATTTGCCTTGCCAACCTTTGTTGGATCATTCTGGTCACATGGTTCAACCATCGGAGTTGGGGTCTCAATCAAATTTATACTGCTAGTTAGCAGCCTAAGCAATTGGCGCAGTATATAAATGCTTCATTTGAGGCAGAACCTTGTCATTTTTTGTGGCCTAGTCAGTGAGTTCAGTAGCTGTATACCATTATTTTAGTATGACTTTAGTTTTCACTTGATGGAACTGATTAACACTTTGAGAACCGGTCTACGATATATTCATACTTCGATTTCGGCCTTAAAAACAGCAGTTTTCGGTTGCCTTACCAACACCCTAGCTCCTCCGCCGATTGCGCTAGAGAGCTGTTCAAGGGCTCAAACGGATCGGCCAGTCTAGTAGATTTCACTGAAAAAAAATTTTTTTGGTTGGGGGTGCGTTTTTTTTGTCATAAGTGAAGTAGTTTTAGGGTCATTTTGGCTCATGTTGCCTGGCCTAGGGCCCAACCGCTAGGCCAGAGTGTTTTGCTGAAGTTTTCATTGGAAACTAGGCTCGAGTCCGAGTCTTTTGAGCCTTTGATTGACTTTCTAGCGTTTCTGGTTCAAAAGTTATGATCTAAAATAAACAAATTAACTAATTAGGCAAATATTTTTACTAACTTACATCACAACTTTTGAACCCGAAACCCCAGCAGGTCATCCAAAGTATCAAAAG
>JGI24021J15306_10012264_pt1 | contig 10644 bp, 9 predicted proteins | sample Ectturendosymbi1_FD_15306 | JGI IMG/M metagenome (IMG submission 15306) | reverse complement strand
CCATTTTTTGCTTAAAGTTTCAAAGAGGATCTCGTCAAGTCTGACCATTCCAACTGTTCTCACCAGGCGCAGCTCACCGCCTCTCAGCGCCTTCAGGTGCAGCTCACCGCCTCTCAGCGCCTTCAGGTGCACAAAGAGAATGCTCTCACAGAAAGAGCGCGTTGAAAGCGAAGCGCTCGCTTGGAGACGAGCACCGTTTTGTAAAGAGAATAATAACTCTGTCACAGAAAAAGCACATCGAGAGGAACTGCTTGGTTAGGCGTTCTTGCCCAAAAATAACGTTGGCAACACACATCACTTTAGTAGCATTATCACATGAAGCCCTACTGCTTCACAGTATCACAGTAAGCCCTACCTCTGCAGAGATAGCTAAATGCACGCAGAGATAGCTAAATGCGCGCAGAGATAGCTAAATGCGCGCAGAGATAGCTAAATGCGCACAGAGATAGCTAAATGCGCACAGAGATAGCTAAATGCGCACAGAGATAGCTAAATGCGCACAGAGATAGCAGTTTTTGTGCTAAATCTGTCAGATATAATATTTTTACGAACGGCGCCCCATATTTGCTGATGATGCATGGTGACTTTTGTTATTTGTTACGACCGAATCAACAAAACGGCTGTTCAGAAAACTATATTTGTGTCCGAGCATTATGACACAATCCCGTCCCAACTGACCAAGTGTTTTTCACTCGTTGCATGCTTTGCCTGTTGCAGTATTGGCGATTCCAGCTAACAGATCTGCCTGGGCAAACCATGCAAAGCGCAAAAGACATAGTCGATTACCTCTCTAATGTGTACTTTCTAACGTGCACACATTTGCATTAACCCAAACGCAAAGATGTGTTTAAAAGTCGTTTGTTCGAAGAAATAGTATGGCTTCTAGCAAGAAATTCACCTTTGGCTTTTTTTACAAATCTGAAAACTGCAGATTTCTTATCTTTTGCACTCATAATAAGCAGTGATGAATCGCAAAGTAAAGCACTATTTAACCTACAAAGCTTAGGATAAAATAAAACTGGTTATCGTGCTGAAAACATAAAATTTGTTTCCACAGATGAAAACCTCAAGTCCACGTTGTTTACATTGCTTTTTTATACCCTCCTGAAAATGTACTGCCATGCAAAGCTATGCTAGTTCGCTACCAATCGGTTACTACTTTCATGTTATGCTGCTGCTAGTAAACATAATGATTCCTAGTGAACTTTGCCAGTAATCTAGTAAACCTTGCCGGTAAGCCTAATGTTTCCTAATAAAAAATCCTACTTTGCATTTGCGTGCATTTCACGCTTAGGTCTGCAATGGCAGTATGTCTGAATCATACTCCTTGCTAACAGCATGATTACGCAGCTACAAACGCTATGTATATTACATTTTTTTTAAAGGAAAATGTTACGTACTGCTGCGATCGCAAGTCCCGAGCGGCATGTGCACAAAGCTTCGCACCGCGGCAGCAAGCAACAATAGAGATCATGCGTCGCAATCTCTCTTACTATTGCTTGTTCGCGCCACGCACATATATTTTTGTTCTTCGCGCACATCCCGTTCGTGGTGAATCACACAATCAACGCAACACCACCGGAGAGGTTGCAACAGTACCTGGTATGAACCTGCAGGGACCCGATTTCTCTGATTCTAAGGACCCCGTTTTCATTGATTCTAGGGACCCGATGATGATTTTCTCCGATTCTAGGGACCCGAATCGGGTCCCTGAAACACCTTAAAAAAACTGGATATTATATACTTACTGATTACAGCTTAGCTATTTTTAGGTCCATAGACTACCATAGACCCGGTTTGATCATTCTGACAAGTAAGATGTTGTTGTAGTTTACGTTTTTCTTACTTCTACAAGTAACATCACGCCTGTCCAGCTATGATGCCACAGCCTTAGCGATGATTACACCAAGGAAACATCAAGGACTCACATATTTATTGTTGAAGTCTGGTGTCGTAATTCGTGACAATCGCGTTTAGCGTGCTATAAAGAGCACACTGGTTAAGGTAAAGTAAGCCTAGTTTTCAGTTGCTTTCGCAAAACCGTTAGTATCTAAGGGACCCGGAGCCTTCCTCTCAAATGGCCATAGCTCCAAATCTAGTCCTAAATTTTGAACTGAGCTCCGGCTCCAGGTAAAATGCCTGACTCTGGGCTCTGCAGCCCTGCTTAAAACTGAACAAAATTAGTAGTAAGTGGCATATCCTAATGCGGCACGCAGTCGTCTAAGATCTTGGAACAGTATCAGGTAATTTTCAATGCAGTATCTTCAAGCCTGCACAAAGAGACGCAGAAAAACCAGAGGTGTCACTGGGTGCCTATGAGTCAAGGTTTCAATTCATGCATCACCTGAGCATCACTACCTCAGTGTGAAAATCACATCATATTGTCTGCATTTATTAGTACTGGTACGCATGTTGTAGAAATTGCAAGCAAATTCAAATTACTGAAACTGTAGCCTTTAATGGTAACTTACAATTTTTCACAGCACAATTGGTCAATAAAATTAGGATGGTGCAACAAGCAAGACACTTTTAGCACATAACCTTGAACAGGCAATGAGAAATCCTAACTCAAAACCGTAACAATATTTAAAGTGCTTCCAAGTTTAAACAATCTCAACGACAAGCACATGGTCCCAAATTGACATCTGATAGAGAACAATTGATGTTGTTGCCAAACACAGGTAAAAGAACTATGTGCAAGACAAAATTAATTTTACAACTTGAAGACAAAAACATCATGGGAAACTATTCTGCAAATACACACAAATTTTTCAAATAGGCTAACCTAAATCACAAGCAGAAGTGAAAAATTGACATTTGAGAGGTTTTTAACAGTTTCAAGAGCTGCAAGACGCAGAAAGCAACTTACATATTTTCCAAAAAATGACTGGGGCTCTTTTGCTTCAATTTCTTTTTTTCGCTTCTCTTCTTCTAGCTTATTTAAAAATCCCTGAGTATCTGGTCTGTTTAAAAAAGACAACAACATTAATAAAGCAACAATGATATATTTGAAATATTACAAACAATAGAACAAAACCCAGAAATTCAATACACCTATACCATCAAAAGATAAAACTGGAGATCAATATCAGATAATCACCAAGTACCATATTGAACCCTAATTTTCAAAGCATTAGGGCAGTAATTTATACATGCATCCCTTACAACAGCATGGTCAACTACAGGCCTGCAAGCAGCTTGTGGATTGCGGAAATAATTTATAAAGCTCATAGAGCTTTCTCAGTATTGATATAATGTTGTATGTTACAGTAGGAAATTTGAAATAGAAAAGGCACAGCATCTTGTAATAAAAATGTAGACTAGACTGTAGAGCAGTGGTGCTCAAACTTTTTGGCTTGTGGGCAACATTTGTCTTTCAGAAATCCTTTGCGGGCTACAAGACTTAATAATCTCAATAAAAATTCTCAAAAAATTATATTAAATGATCAAAGTGCTAAGTTTTCTTTCCAATGAAAATTGCTTCGCGGGCCACGGTTTGAGCACCACTGCTGTAGAGGATAACACACACATATTACGTGTCATACTTCAGAGTTCAGACATTTATTATTTAACAAGACGTATGAAAATCAGGCTTGCAGTAGACTTTTCAAATGAAGTTTGTAATCACTGTCGAGAAATCATTGTTACATCATGGAAACGTTTACAGAATCTATGTTTGTGTATAGGCTGCCTGCTATTGTTAAGTGCGTAGGAAATGCTTGTGGTTAAATAATCTGCGAGAGTGAATTAGAGTTTTAGCCTATAGTTGAAATAGTAATTAGAAAATATCCTAAAATTTGTTTCAAAAGTGGAAACAAGTAAAAAAGAGCTTGGTGACAAAGCAGATTATTTAATGAAAAGTGGTTGGAAAATTGTTTTACGATAGAGAATAATGGCGAGCTGTTTTGTCTTTGCTTGTCTGCCAGCAAACAATTCCAATGATGAAGGAATATAATGTCAAGCAACATTATGAGACGCTGCACAAACTACAATTTGAAAAACATTCTGGGAAGTCATGAATTGATGTTGTTATCAGTCTTAAAAGCGAATGTCAGACCAAGAAGAATGATCTGAGTAATTTCATAAAAGCACAAACAGCAAGTACAGCGGCATCTTACAAAATTGCTCTGATGTGGTTAGGAGAAATAGATCATTTAGGGATGGCAAATTGCTAAAACAATGTGCAATTAAAATGGCACATGTCTTTGGGAAAGACAAGGTTGCCAGAAAATTTTAAACTGTATCACTCATCCAGACTATTGTGATCTTGGTGATCAGACTATTGACCTTGGTGAACATGTATCATTAAAACTAAAGAGCAAACCGTATATACTTGTGTATAAGTCATGGTTTTGGGAAACAATGTTAACACTTTGGCATCCGGCTGCTTTTGGGGATTTCAGAAAAAACACCAAAACGTATGTGGCTTTGTGCAGGAATATCTCTGGTCCGGTAAGTGCAACGGACCTGGTTGAAGTGTCAAATGACGCGGCAAGCCTTCTAGTCTGCACTCGAAAAAAAATTTTTTGGTTGTGGAGCGTGGATTTTTTTTGAGTGTAGTCATAAGTGGAGGGCTTTTAGGCCACCTTGGCCCACTTTACCTGGCCCTGGGTGCCAATCGTTAGATAGTAGTATTTCGCTAAAGTTTTTATTGGAAACTAGGCTACAATCCGAGTCTTTTGATACTTTGGATGACCTGCTGGGGTTTCAGGTTCAAAAGGTATGATCTAAAGTAGTAAAAATATTTGACTAATTAGTTAATTAATTAATTTGTTTATTTTAGATCATAGTTTTGAACCAGAAACGTTAGAAAGTCAATCAAATGCTCAAAAGACTTGGACTCAAGCTTAGTTTCCAATAAAAACTTCAGCGAAACACTTTGGCCTAGCGGTTGGTCCCTAGGTCAGGCAACAGGAGCCAAAATGACCCCAAAATTACTTCACTTATGATGTCAGCCATTTTCGAGTGCAGACTAGAAGACTGGCCGATCTGTTTGAGCCCTTGAACAGCTCACAAGCGCAATCAGCGGAGGAGCTATGGCGTTGGTAAGGCAACTGAAAACTACTGTTTTTACGCCGAAATCTAGGTACGAATATATCGTACACCGGCTCAAAAAATGTGGAGGCAATATTTTTGGGGTCAACTTCTGCACAGGCAATTTTTACGGAGATGTTGCTGAAGACTCATATAAAATGTGAATGTGAAAAGAAAACTGTTATTATACATGTTATATACGGTAGGTATATGCTGGCCTTAACAAACGCTAAAATTAATGATTCTTCACCTTGAAAGATGCTCACATCTTGACATTACTTCACAAAATTATCAAATATTTACACAATAACAAGGGGTCAACGATTGTTGTTTCCTACAGTGACTGTGCCTGGAATCTGCAGTTGACTTATATACAGGTAATACTTAAAATGACACAATGTTTGGTCTTAAAATACACATTGACTTACACATAAGATCGACTTACACACAAGTATATACGGTAATTGAAAGCTGCATATAAGAGATTGGCACTGGATGAGAGTATAGATGTAACTGACACACATCAGCTTCTTGTATTCACATGTACTGTAGAGGGGATTTTACTGTGCAAGAGAACTGGTCAAAATGTGTTAATTGAATGGAGGTACAAAAAGTTTTAGATCAGCTATGTGCAACCCGTGGCCTGCATGCAGCCTGGTTAAGGTTTTCGCTGTAAAGGTATCCTAAATACTGACAAACTGTCCTTTTTGATAATCTTAAATTTGACATTTTTGATGCAGGTGGTCTTCAGTGCCACTTTATCATGTCTGCCCCATTGCATTCAGGATTTTATTACATTAGTATAAGCTAACTTTAGTTTGCTAAGATCAAAGTCAGCCATTCAATGTGCAGCCCTCATTAGTATGTTATTCAAGGTGCAGCCCTGGTTAAGACAGTTTACATAATTTTTGGCTCAGTAAGCCATTTGGGTTGGACATGGCTAGTTTAGATATTTATGCTGCTCTTGAAGTGGTTATTCACGATTATGGAGGGTTAGTAAAATGTTAATGTAATGTAACTGATGCTACAAAAGCTATGGCTGGTAATACCACAGGATCAGCTGGAGTGGATTGTGCAACACTACATTGTATCATCACCAAGAAGCACTCTGTGGAAAGATGTTACAAATGAGTGAAGCCATGAAGACAGTTGTCCAAATAGTGAAATTGATCAGAGCACACAGACACAGGTGTTTAATTACTTTTCTAGAAGAGTCAAATGCAGAATTCAATGACCTACCACTGTATACAACATGAGGTGACTTGGTGCTGGGAAAGTGCTGCAGCATTTCTTTGGTTCTAGGAAGGATCTTTTGTTTCTTTAAACAGAACATTTGGGTGAGACACTAGTATCCCAAAATAAGTTGTGTGATAAAATCATCCTCTGCATTATCTTTCCTTATAGACATAACAATGCACTAGAATGTGTTGAAGCTGAGGTTGCAGGGGTGAACACAAAATATTTCAAATTTTAACATTTAGTTGGGAACATTAAAATTTTCCAATGGAAACTGTGCTTTTTTGCTACATGGTTGAAAAATAATGATCTTACACACTTTGATTCTTTGTATGCACTTGTACCAGATGATTGAAATGGAATGCTCTTGTTTTGTAAAAGATATTAAGGCTTTATCGTGCATGTTTGAGAGTAGATTTAAGGACTTTTATAGATTCACCCTTTAATGACCACGCGCACCAACATATTGGCGCGCCCTTTTTTGGCCATAAATCGCCAGCCACTAGAGCTAGAGAGCTGTTCAAACCCTCTACGGATTCAGCAAGTCTTCTAGTTGACATCGCAAAAAAAACCGCAGGTTGCCATGTTTAATTGTAAAATGGCCTGTAGATCAAAAGTAGTTAGGCCATGCTGTCTTACAACATCCTCTTGTAAAATCACTCACACAGCAGCTTGACTCGGAGATGATACATTTAAAGTTGTTATAAACTCCAATGAATCAAGTTCAGGATCAAGATCATATAGGTATGTAGCACCAGCTTTGCTGACTGTTGTTATGGAAACAGATATGATATTCCCTGTGCCATCAGTGTGCACATGAATATGATCACTCAAGTGAGTGATCAAAAGTTTTTTCTGCAAAAATAAAAGTTGTGATAAAATAAATGTATACATAGTTATGGCAACTGTCACAAGTTACAACATACTGCATGCATGAAAGATGAAGTCCAAGAAACATTATTATTTTGTTCCTGAAGTTTAGTAGGTACTCTGATTCTGTAAAATCCATTCCCATGTGAAACTTTGACCAATTCTTCAAGATCATCTTTTGTTAAAGGTTTTTGATTTTGAATTACAGCATCTTGTCCTTTCAAGTTTGGAAAATATATTTCACTTCTTTTAGTAAAATCACCTAAAAATAAGCAAGTTATAAGAAGATATATATAATTGTAGCAGTAAAATACACTCACATTAAACTCACCTTGGCCAATCGCATGCTCTACTTCCAGTATGTAACCCCCATCTTGCAGGGCAGTAGTAAAACTAAAACAGATCCACAGGACATAACACAGCATTTTATTACTTGAACGCAATGTGAAGTACCATATCCCAAACTTTACTATTTACAAAAAAATTCAAACATATGATATGTTGATTGCAAAACAAAGTACTGTTTAATATTAGCAGCATTTAATTTAGTCAAATGTGGTAAAAAAAGGGTAAGTTTGTAAGATCTTTAAAACAAGCTAAGGTTTTTTCTTGGTCTTTTGATAGAAGGTAATCCCCATGCCAAAGTATATTGTGACATTGAAAATTGTTTTTTATCTTATCCCAAAGAAAAACTATAATGAAAAAACACTAGTTGTTTTTTACCCAGGCAAAGGGGTAAAAAAACATTTTCTGGGTAAAAAAACTACTGTTCTTTCATCCAGATTTGCCTGTGTTTTGTACATTAAAAGTAATCCACATTTAGCACAAACATTTAGCCATAATATAGACTTGAATGATTTATTTACAGCATGCTTTCATGCAAAAACAACATATTACAATGATCACATCATTTCAAGCAGTCTTGAGCAGGTCATCGGTGATATTTTGAGCTTGGCAACTTTCTGGACATCATGCTCTTGCTTAAAAATTAAACAAGACTTTCCTCTGCCTGCGTCTGTCTGGACTATGTAAACAATACTTAATGCATGGCAGAGAATATCCATGTCTTTCACAGTGGGCCAATCCCACAAGCGACTTGCATTAGTTGTACTCTCACATTTGTGCAATAAGTTTGTTTCCATACTTGTTGGTGTTTTATCATCGACATCCTCAAAGAAAACTTTTTAAAGTTGTTCCCAGTAGTAGGCTTTATGGCTTGGTCTAAAAACAGCATACATTTTCCCTTGGTCAAAAAGTAACATAAAATTTATTTACTCCTCAATCATTTTATGTCTTCAGCTTTACTCTTATATGTAGTACTTTGGAAACTTTAACTGATTACTTAGTGGGCCATTGGTAACTGGTTCAACAAACAAGTTCCTCATCAGATTTGACTTTCTCTTTTAATTAGCCTTTCTTCTTTTTCTCACCTTGTAACCTAAAAAAATCTTGTCTGTAATGACTTTTCCATGCATAAATATTGTCTTTTTTGGAGGGTGAACTTTCAAGCTAGCCTGCTTTTAGACCTGAAAATAGCCTGAAGAGATGTTTCACTGTCTTGCTGTACATGAGTCAAAAATATTTTTCATTTGATAAAGAAAATTTTTGCATTATTTTTATCTAACTAAATGTATCTGGTTCTATCAATTGCTGCTTGCAATTAAGTACTATTTTTTTCTAATCTGGCCCTTCTTAAAGGTAAACCTGCTGTAGTGTGATTCCAGCAAAAAAAGTCTTATGAACAACCTTGAACCTACCATTATTTTAGCTACACAGTACTATTGACATTGTGATGCAGGTTAAAAAATGCAATTATGATGTGGTTTCATCACCACAGTTTTGTTACTTTCTGGACTAAACCCTGGGTTCTTAAACTGAGGGTCATGAAAGATTTGGAATAAGAGCACAGGTGTGGTAGCAACGTACTGTTGAAAATCAGGATAATTGCAAATAAAGTTTTTTACTGTTTTTTGTGTTTGATTATGAGGCTAGCTGAGATGGAAGTATCAATGACTAATGCTAAAGACTCATCTAAACTAGTTTAGGAACGTCTGTTCTAGACTCAAAACAAGATAATTGGCAATTGCTTGTGAGCCATTATAGTAATCAAATATATTCACAACACAGCTAAAATGCCAAACAACAAATGAAGGTTCTTGTTTTTTGCAGAGCAATATTATAGAAAAATTTATTTCATCTCTTTTAAAGTAAGATCATACAAAAATACAAACTTGGGGTAAAAAAAATCTTGTCTGGGATAAAAACTAGTTTTTTCCCAAGTCAATACATCTATTTGGGGTAAAAACGAACTCGCCCATAAAACTCGAAATGTAAGTTGACGAAATTTTTGTTGGTATGGGTATGCAGAGACATGCATTACCAAAGCAATTACCAACTTTGACATGTTTAGGCTAAGTACTTCTAAAGCAACAGAAAAGTTCATTAATTTGTTTGAAACTTTTGGTTCTATCTAATATATCAACATTAATTTTCAAACAAATCTGCAAACCTTACTTGAGGATTTAGGTTGCAACAAATATGTTACAAACAATGCCTCAATGAATGTCTCTGTAACACCAATTTATTTAAAACTTTTTTTCTTTTCAATAGTTTTTAAGGGGGTAGTTACTTTTTACCCCAATATTGCAAGATTTTTTTTACTCCACTTGACTATAAGTTTCATATTTTACAACTAAGTACCATTTAATTAGTTATCAATGTCAACATTGGCAAATGAAAAGATAATCCTGCACAGTATATAGGCTATGCACCACAAATTCACTTCAAAATGCAAACAACTACTACAACAAAAACTAGTGATTAACTATTCATACACTTGACATAATCATGAAAATGGCAGTAGTTACTAGTTTAACAAACTGACTGTCATTGTCAAATGGCCATAACTGGTCTGGCCGGCACTCACTAGCAAGTTAGTACTCCAAGGTCTAAAGTGGTAAGGTCTTCCACCCGCTTGTTATATTTACGTTTCAGATGCGCATGCGGTATTCACGTCACTTGAACATCGGCCCTGCAGACAGCCCCCAAGGAAGTTGGGAACTTGTTGAGTGGTGTCAGGTGTCTCAACAATGGTGAAAGTAAGTAGATTTTGCAGTGACGTGCCCGAGTCATTATCGTCGAGTCAGAGTCACAAGCCCTTCGAGTCAGAGGCATTTAAAATTTTTTCAAGTCCAGTCAGAGTCATGACTTGGCCGAATCGAGTCACAAAAACTGTTGAGTCACCTCGAGTCATTGATTTGCAAGCTCGAGTCAATGTCGAGTCACATGAAATTTCACATTTTTTCTATTACATTTTTTATGCTATGAAATGGCACCCGGTAAGTTAGAAACTGGTGCCCAATGTTGTTTTAGCAAGTTTGATTGCAGGTTATTTATATCTAAATTTTCTCAGTTTGCATTTTACTTGTCCCTTTCACTCTCAGTCATTTCAAAAAGTCTAGCCCAACTTTGCTGCAAGTGTTGCAACCACTCGGTTAGTGTTGT
>JGI24021J15306_10012263_pt1 | contig 10644 bp, 6 predicted proteins | sample Ectturendosymbi1_FD_15306 | JGI IMG/M metagenome (IMG submission 15306) | reverse complement strand
TATCACAAAAACCAGACGAAGCTGAAAAAATGAAAAAAATGTAAAAAAGAAAAATGTAAGCCGCCCTTGAATTTAAGCCGCAAACATGATGAAAAAAAAAAACTTTATAAGCCGCGGCTTACAATCGAGTAAATACGGTAAGTTCATAGCGTTTCTTAAGTCTATGGTTTATTCTGCTTCATTTTGGGCGTCAAATTCAGCGAGTTCTACCGTAACTCACTGTATACAGCACATCGTCACCATCATTTAAGGTTGATAGCATTTGTGCTGTGAAGTATTTCGCTCAATTATTATTCATTCGATTTCGATTATTCGGACACCTGATTAACTCGATATTATGTGACGGAACAAAGTAGTCCTGACCTACGAGGTATGACTTAGCTTTCCGATATTTAATTTTCTGCTGCACTTGATTTGAGAGTGGCAGCCTTGGCTGTGAGATGCGTCTGTACAAGGGCGATGCGTAGTTGGTCGAGTGCTATGGAGAGAAACATTGATCAACATTGCTGCTTAGAAATGTTGCTGGAAACTAGAGTTTGTCAAACAAGGTTAGAACTGTAAAGAATGATGACAGCTGGGTCTTTTTCTATCGTTGCTTCAAAACACAGCAATAATAATCATATTATTCTGTTTTGGTTCTTGGTTCTCAGCGCATAACTTTCAAGTCAACAACTTTTTAGCAAGTGTTGCAACCTCTCCGGTGGCGTTACGTTGATTGTGTGATTCACCACGAACGGGACGTGCGTGAAGAATAACACCATTATATATGTAGCGCGAGCAAGCAATAGTAAGAGTGATTGCGACGCATGATCTCTATTGTTGCTTGCTGCCACGGTGCGAAGCTTTGCGCATATGCCGCTCGGGATTTCCGATCGCAACACAAGTTGGTCTCTGGCTTTCCACGTTTGAATACCTTCAATAAACCCTTCAAATCTACTCCGCCAAGTTGCGATTTAATTTTATTGTTATTGTCGGTCAGAGAAGCAGGTGTTGTTGTTGTTTGTGAGGTGAAGAGCATAAGTAAACCACCCGGTTTAGTTCGCGTGAGTGACGATTTTGTCCACGAAGGACGTTCATATTTGAGCAGATTCACCTCCACCATCTTGGTGCCCCTTCACTTCATTGCAGAAATGCGGCGTCCAAAGGCACTTGCTTCTAATAATAATAAACTCTTAAAAGATATGAATTTGAAAGGTAGCTTCTAATAAGTTCGTGCTCATCACCTCTTACATAAATTACAACGTACAATCGATCTCCAGTTAATATGCGCACGAAGCTTCTGATAGCTTCGTAAAGGTACAAAAATTTATTTTCTTGATTGTGTCTAGGGTGTACGTCATCGATTTATCGTGCGACGTCTAATTGATGACGTCACACTTTACCGAGCTGAAACGTTAATCACGGCGGATACAAGCTGTCTGATATGAAGTGTATGTACGATCGTAGAAATTTGTATAGCAAAAAAGCGATACATTTGTTGCACTGTATGCCACTTACAAGATTAAACAGACTCATTTAAAACAGGTTGCCTTGCTACAAGTTTTGGTTGTATTAAGAGTTCCATACCAGTTCCATGTGCTGCCGGTTGCATGACTTGGTTGGTAGCAACTGTCAAATCGCGTGTATCGTTAGGTAATTAATCGGAATCCATAGGTTGATTTGCACATATGCGTGTACGATAATTGTTAATACTGTGTCATGCCTACGGACCGCATCCACTAGCTTTTCGTCCGGCAACAGGCCAAAATATTATATGGTAAGCGTCTGTGGAAGTTGGTGGAAGTATTTATTGTTGCTGCAATGATGTAACGGCCCTCGTGTTGAAAATTTAGTTGGGCAAAGCTATGAACTGTCATGCTCCAGTTGTTCCCCTGTCACGAAGTATTTCTTGGCAAACTTGTGATTGACATTCGCTGCTTTATGTAATTTTATATTTTCATGTATGCGTTGAGCTTGTGCGAGGTGTGCTTGTAAAAGTCTTTGGTGAATTCACGATTATAATCAATGTGGGGCTCGTTCGGAAGGCTTGGGTAAAGCGATGCGAGGTTTCCTTGTGAGAGAAAGTGACCAGTGGCGAAATGTAAACCAGCAAGTTCTTCGTAATTGATACATGCCGCTGTAGTCGTCGAAGCTTTGTTTGATTGTGACGCGTTTCATGTGCACTGGCCAATCACGTGCTAAGCATTGTCACGTGATCCGTCGCGTTATGCGAACCATGATAGAAATGTGTGCTATGTCTTGCTCGCTTTTCAGCAAACGCCTCGCGCTGCACAATGTTAACTTTGCTCTTTGCCCACGCTAAAGCGTTGCGCTAAGCTCGTTTTGGTGCGTAGGACCGGCAAGTTTTCCGTTGTGTAACAGTCGTTTTGAACCATGCTGCGTGCGTGCAATGTACTAATTGCGGTGTAGAGTTCTCTTCTGCAGTTTGGAGGATGACTGAGATGTCTGTCCATCGTTCATGTGTGGGGAAAGCTAGACGTTTACTGTTGTTGTGATGCCATGTGGGCGCAATTATAACAAGAAATAAACTGCTCATGTGGCTATAATCCCAAATGGAGTGAAACAGCACAGAAACCAAAGATAAAGCTTGTGTGTTTTCCGAGTTTTGTCACTACATCGCAAAAAAAGTCACATTTTTCGATATCATCGCACGGCCACGCAGGTTTGCAACTTCAAAAATTGTGGAGATCGTCTTAAATAATAATTTTTTTTGCTGCTGTGGCGCTTATTCTTGTTCTCTTTCCCATCAACAGTGTGGCTTCGCTCAGCATACCACAGCGGTTTGCAGTGAAGTGTTTTCAATATGAAGAAGTTGCGGTTTGTAAGTGCCGAACAACTGACCGAGTAACTCGAACGTACTCGTGTGTCGAAGTACAAGCTGGGTTTTTTCTTCGCGAGACATTTCGGGCATTTGTCCCTAAGCAGTCTTGAAACTCGCCGTAGCTGTATTCACTAGTCAATATTTCCAGACATTGTGACCGAACTGGCTGAATTTTTTCTGTCATTAAACAAAATTTTCGGTCTATGGCCGATGAAAACTGGAATTCAAGCACCATCTTCTGATTTTCGCTGGAAATGTCAGCCAGGGCAGATAGCACGCATCCAGAAAATAAAACATCTCGGTTTTTAAATGTACCTAACTATCTGCTGTATTCTGGATTAATGGGAAGTGGTTTTCAGGTATTCAAGCAAACTTGCTCTTCGTGTCACACCTTTTTTCGGAAAGTACTCGACCGATCACAACGAACTTCCCGGTTTCTAAGAACCTCTATCAAACGCGAGGTGTCAGGTTTCAGGGATTTTTTCGTCTTGTGTAGCGCAGTGCTTGATCAGGTCGAACAGTGTTTTTTCAGACAAGCTTTCGGGGATTTCTAGCTTGCTTCAGAGATGAGTCTACTTTCTTGTGCCAACAAACCTGTTCGAGCTCAACGATGTTGACCAGACGTCTTAGTAGCAAATGCACTACTGATCTTTGTCTTTACGGAATCGAGCGCCTCTTAGTTTTTGCGCTATTTACACGACTCGATCAAGCTATGTCGCAAATACAGTTTGTCAGTTCGCCGGCCGTCGCTCCTGCATCCGGATAGATAGATGGTCTCGTCAGTGGAGAGGTCAGGGACAAGTGGCGCCGCGGGCTATTGTTCAAAGGTTTTCGTTTAATATTTCAGTTCTCTGCGAATAGCCGCGTAAAATATTTACCTCACGCTCATCACAATGTCCACCTCACACGCGTCACAATGTGCACCTCTCACGCGTCACAATCGCGTCTTGTGTGTTGTACATGTTTGACAGACAACCGATGCGCCGCCTCTTTAAACGAATGTGTTGTCAGTCGCAAGCAAAGCGTTAGTTGCTTAAAACGGTTAAGAAGTAGACCCTTTCCTTTGATGCGGGCAAAAAGTAATGGTACGGAAGTAGCTCAAATGTTCAGTGGTTGACAACGGCAGACCTTGCACTGCAGTCTTCTGCGCAGTTTTTCTTCATAGTGTATGCGCGCTAACGCTCCAGGCAGCGGTTTGCTGCACTCAATAGGACACTTGTACCTTGATGCATCTATGTTATCCGTAAAAGCGATTTTTTCTCCCCAAGCGACGGATTAACGAACCGCGCTGTTGCTACTCGGCCGCCACGCATGGGTGACTCAGCGCACTCGCTAGTGGGTGCGAAGGTGTTGAATGTGCTGAAATGTCCATTCGAACAAAAGCTTATTGAACGACCGATATTTTTATCAACAGAGCTCAACTGTTTCCTGAACTGAACTTTGTCTGTTTAAAAAAAAGGTTTCTACGTAGAAGTTACATCGGAATGCGGAACGTACTGAAATTCGTTCAGAAAGTTTTATTGTGGTGTTTTTATTATAGCAGTCAGCCATAGATCTGCCGGAGCCCAGCCGGAAGTGACATAGCTCGCTGTAGTAGATTTCCGAAGGTGACGAGCATAGCACTACGTTGAAAATGGAGTTAGTCTGTAAGCGATTAAAATACGTTAACCCACAAAGAACTAGCTGTCTATTCGTCATCGTGTGCTAGGTCGAGACTTGCGACTTTTCGCTTATTTTAGACCAGGGATCTCAAACATGCGGGCCGCATGTGGCCCGCGAGGGCGTTTTGTGCGGCCCGCGATGCTTCTCCGGATTTTTCAAAAAATAAACATTTACGTTATTTAGTTTATTCACTGGTGTTTAAAAGTGTAGAGACGGCTAGAAATGATTTGCGTACAACTCATGATACCTTTCGCAGGAAATAAGATGTAAAAGCTGTTTCTAGTAAGGTTCAGGTACCGCCATTGTTGCGTCAGCGTAATAGTGCGGCCCTCGGGTTAATTTAAGTCCTCGTTTGGACGTCGGAGCAATTTGAGTTTGTGATTCGTGTTTTGGACCTTGGAACCAAGTCGGTGATGCTATCATCATGTGAGAAGCAGCAGCTTGACGCGTTTGTATGTGGAAATTGAGTTTATAGCTCAATGCAATGTGAATGCGGCGCTATGATGCGCACGTAAACCGTGTCACCAAATCATCTGGTAAACCACCGTACATTCTATGCAGTCAAAACAGGAAAAAAGTAAATCTGGCTGAAGCTTTACAGCAGAATGAAAGACACGTAGATTCAGCTGAATTACATCTTATGTCACAAGAGGAAAATAGGTTTGTTGGTTGCCTATAGAAAATATTGTTTGATTTCCATGAAAAGAAAAACTGGTTTGCTGATCACAATCTCAGTTGCAAACGTACAAGGAGAAGCAAATTCGTCCTGGGTTGATATCTAACAGTTGGTTTCAATAACCACCATGCAAACTGGCACTCAATGAACACCGGTGCTCGGAGGGTTGACACTTGATGCGTGGCCTGACATTACAAAGATCGTATGGATCGTGCGGGTGATACATGACCGATGTCTGCATCACCTCCGTTCATTGTGTCGCTGATCAGTCAATTTGTCACACATATGTTGCTTTGCACATGTGTTGTTTGTATGTGCCATATCCAAGCTTTCAAAGCTTTCACATGACGACATTGACCATTGCACTAGTGACAACTATAAGTTGATGATCACATTGATAGCACATTCTTGGTGGCGTTGTTGCTGTTCGTGTGAACAGATGGTTAGGTCCGCTTGCTTCAGTAGAAAACTTGATCCAGCTCATCCTTACGTATTGATACGTGAGGTATGTACGGTGACGTGATCATTCAGCACGTTTGTATCATGGAACGCGCCTTTTAATTTGATCCTTGTTCTTTTTTCCAGCTCTTCCAAAAGTAAATCTAAACGTGCTATAGTTATACCATACATATATGTATTTTATGCAGATTACCTTGTCAGGTAGAATGGGTATATATTTTTATCAATTCTTCTGTCATACAGTCAATTGTTCTGTCATACAGTCATGTAGCAGCAAACGGCAGCGAGTGAGAAACCGAATCATGTTCTTCTTATTTTCGCGTCATTCTTAGCAGCTTGTCCGGCTTATGCATTTGAAAAACCATGCCTGCATAAACAGTGATGCTCTGCCAAAACACGCGCTGCATATGCGTGCTCTCCGTTGTCTCTGGTACGCCTCACTTTCTGTGGTCACATTTCTGAAGCGATGTCGCCTGGAACTCCATGGCGGTCACGTTGCGCTGTTCCGACTGACGCACTCGTTTTTCAAAAGCAGAACTCATTTCAGCAATCATATTATTCCATTACCCGTTAACGGAGGCAGCTTTGACGTTAACTAGCCTTGGCAACGTGCTGTTCCGTGATGGTTTTTGCCTGCAGTCAATCTTTATGCTTTGTAGAAGAGTTGGTGTTTCGTTTGATGTGTTATTATGTTACGGCGTAGTGACGCTAAGGGTGGGATTACCGCGTGGCCGTTGAGTGTTTGTTTTAACGAGCTGTTACACGTGTTGTGGATAAAAGCATCCAAAAATAGCGTAGTCTATATAGCTTATTCATCACTGATCACTACCCATTTTTTAACTTCAGAAGCCGACTGTGTTAATAGAAGTTCCTTAAATTTGTCAATAAGAAAAAAACATACTGTAAATAACAGGGTTTTGATCAGTTACGGAAGTCTTGCTTATAATGAAAAAATATTGTGGTTCACCAAAGCATCTTGTAAGCAAGTCAGAATCCTGATGGAAATTGTGTTCAGTTGAAATTTTTCGTGTGTATATTTCAGGCCAGGTGATTCTTTCTACAAGACCGCTCCTGATTTGAATAAGATTTTCGGTAGTTTGTGAAGCATTTTTGGTGCTTGTTTAGGCTTCGAAACAATGCTTAGCATTTGTGGTGCTTGTTTGGGCTTCGGAACAATGTTTGTTAAGTTCTTCAGTGGTTGTTGCATATGAACTACGTTGGTGATGTATCTGTAGAAATTTCTGGTCGACTGACCAAGGTTGGCATTTAAAAATGATCGAGACACTGACATTGAAATTGGCGTTGTTTCTCCATTTTTGTATGTCATAAAGTCATCCAGTAAATGTTTCAAAAAAATCAACCATATATGTTTTCGTTTTTCGAACCCTTTTGTTGTATTTCTTCAAGGCATCATTATGCAATGAAATGGCCAGTAAGTTTACTAAAATGCCCACTACCATAGGAGCAAAATTTATTGGGCGCTTAATCCCAGTGTGTTGCCATTTTGTGCAAAGAGCTGAGCATGTCTGTCGAAACGACCCCTTTTCCAGCAAAACTTTCAGCCGCTGTAATGTTAAACGAGTTTGAATTCAGTCTGCGAGGAACAGCGTTTTCGACTCTCATCTAAATACAAACAAAATGTAGGATTCGTTTCGTTTCAGGCCAAGTGAAGTTGTGCGACTTCGGAATCAGCGGACAGTTGGTTGATTCTCTCGCGAAGACCATCGATGCAGGATGCAAACCCTATATGGCCCCTGAGCGGATTGACCCTGCGAAGAACAAGCAGGGTTATGACGTTAAAAGCGATGTTTGGAGCCTGGGCATTACGATGATTGAGGTTGCGACCGGGGACTTTCCCTACGACACCTGGAAGAATCCCTTTCAACAGTTAAAACAGGTTTGTTGTTTACGTTCTTTCATGCGTCACAATTCACGTTGTGTGCGTGAAGTGTGACGCACATGCTGCGCAGCATAGTATGGTCGCTTTTCGGTAAACCACGCGAAGATGTTGGACGCAGCATTTCTGTTTTGTGGAAACATAAACTGAAGGTAAACAAGAAGCCATGCTCTCAGTGTCTTAGCTGTTAGTCCAACCGTGGTCCGATCCAAAACCGCAACCCTGTTCAACTCATAAAAGATATGAATATAATCTTTCATTTTTTAAGAGAATTTGTCGCGAGAGTGCAGGGTAGGAGATCAATTCGGATAATGTGTCTCGTAACGTTAAAGTTTGTTCAAAAACAGTGAAACTCTTGGTGCCATCCCCGAAATTTGTTGAAAAAAAGTGCTGAGTTCATTTGTTTGATCTTGGTTGCTTGATTTTTGACCAAGAATGTCTAAAACTCACCAAGCAGGTTTTCTAGTTAACTCCGTTCTGAATGAAGATGAATGTGATGATGTAATTTTCAGTGATTATATCTTAAAACGTTGACGAATGTAGAAAAGATTTTTACATTTCTATTGCTGGAGTGTTTGTGTTGCTTGCCAATTGTCATGAAACGAAAAATTTTTCTGATAGACTCGACTCAATAACCTGAGTTCTTCGCCATAGAACAGAAACAAACTCTTCTTTCGCATTCCTGCGTTACTTCGGCACGGCAACACTTTATTATCTGTGTTTTCGCAAAATGACTGCTGCAATTGGAGCTCTGTCCAATGCAAACAATGAACTTGCGAAAACCTGCACGCGATCCACTTGTTCATCAATTTTTCCATCTTTTTCATTAACATTCGATTTCTTTAAATGGGTTGAACAATATCACTTCACTGGTGAGCAAGGCTGTGGTGTCGGAACTCAAATTTAAGGCTCTAGCTCCGGGCATATAATTTTTTTGGCTCCGGGTCCAACATCTTGAGTTTTTTGACTTCGGTTGCAGAACAATTTAATCCATAAAATCAGAAAAAACATTGTTTTATTTGTATTACTCACTTGCCCAACCAACTGTCTCTGCGGATCCGGAACTCAAATTTCAGGCTCCGGCTCCACCATCTACACGTTTTTAGCTCCGACTCCAGAACAATTTGGTCCAAAAAACAGAAAAAACATATTATTTGTATAACTCGCTTGAACCGGAACACAAATTTCAGGCTCCGGCTCCATTAAAGATTTTTGGTTCCGGCTCCAGCCATCAAAATTGCCTGGATTCCGGCTCCACAGCCCTGCTGGAAAGCACACTAGTTTCTGCAATCAATTGCGGCGCAAAAATATGACTGCACCGTCTGCTGTCCTGTAGTTATAGGCGAATGACCTTGCTTGAAGTCCAGGCAGTTGGATCTGCTGAAAGTTTCTGGTGACAGCCGCAAGAATGTGCAGAGAATCGACAAATGCGGCACTTACATCGGAGCTGGATGCCTTAACTGTTTAAATCTCACCACGCACAAATCTCAGCCTTGTACCCAAACGATTTTGTACAAATTTTAGAGTAATTTTAATTTGACTGATCTCTCACTTATTTTGTAAATTTTTTTTGAACTTTACTTCAGCTAACATCTATCAACAATTGCAGGTGGTTGAGGATCCATCCCCTTCTTTACCTGACAGCTCTTTCTCGCCTGAACTTCACGATTTCTGCCGGTGCTGCCTCAACAAGGACCCCGCGCAACGTCCCAACTACAGGCAACTTGAACAGCACGCGTTTATACAATCGCATCTGCACGAGAAACAGAGACAGATTTCATCTTTCATAAGGTTAATTCTCGAATAGATTTCCATTGCCATGACGCCGGTCACCACAGCAACGCGGCGCGAAGTGACAATAAGCTCTGTCTGTGCAAATCGTTATCATCCATCTTATTCGTGTGAACGGACACAGCTGTGCGCGTCGGGGATTTCCCTTTTATTGGAAAGCATGCTGCTCCACAATCTGTGAATGGGACTCAAGGCTGTGTGGAAGTCGTTTGCGACGGAGAGCCAAATATTTGAGGTTGCGATCACGAAGCCGTTTTGTTTTAGTTTTTGTAGAAGTTTAGGCTTTTTCTTTGATTTTTGGTCATGGTCAGAACTCTTTATTTCCTATGAAGACATTTAAGATAAGAAGAGATGGTGATTTGCAAATATCCGGGATATCTTGTGCCCGCTCCTGGTAGTTTACAGTGAAAATGGTCAGTGATGGCGGAATAGGAGTAAGAATAAGACATCTCATCTTAGGCGATTTGCCGACTCAGTAATGACTTGCCAATCGTTCTATTTGAATAAGAACTGCAGATGCCTACTTGGTAGGCGGAATATATACTCTGATGAGATCGCAGTGTCTGATTCTTGGCTGGGAAAGGATTCCTTGCGATTGATAGTAACTTGCCAACATTTTTATTTGTAATAGAAGCTTCAGCAATGATTTTAATTAATTGCAGGAATGACAAAAACATAGTAACTTGTAGTTAATCTCTGTTTATTGCATTCAATGTTATTCTTGTCCAGGGGCGAATCTGGGGGTCAATATGGTGCAATTACCCCTATCTACCCCCCAAAAGACACTGCGCTTGTTGAGAATATTATTGGCCCGTCTACTTTTTCTTAAAGAATTTATTTCGCGTGCGAATAGGAACAATCGTTGTGAATTTAACGCGCTGCTGATATGTGTGGGAAAACAGGATAGTGCTGCGTGGCTTGGAAAATACTGTTCCAGAAGAGAACAATGGGGCTTTGTTGTTCTTCACTTGTACTTATCAATGAAAGATTTCGCAGTGTTTTCTTCCATTGGTGAATTGTTCCAATCATGGAATGGTTGGTTTGGATCTTGGGTATTAGTCGGGCACTGGTAGTGCTTAAAACGTTCACCTGAAGCAACGATTTTTACCCCATTTTTTTACTTTAACCCCAAACACCAAATATGGATCGACCACCAGTCGCGTTGCCTGCTATCACTCTCGTTCGACTTCAACTACATTTTCCGGAAAAACTTCAAAACGTCGGTAATAAAATTTACTGCCCTCAGATCCAAGTGCTTTTCTCCTCACACAGGTTCTACTAATTGGCCACTCATGTATTGGGGTCACCCAGTCCCGTCGCCACGGGGGGGGGTTGGTG
>JGI24021J15306_10012261_pt1 | contig 10645 bp, 4 predicted proteins | sample Ectturendosymbi1_FD_15306 | JGI IMG/M metagenome (IMG submission 15306) | reverse complement strand
CTCTTTTATTGCTTGTTCGCGCCACATATATGTATGGTGTTGTTCTTCACGCACATCCCGTTCGTGGTGAATCACACATCAACGCAACACCACCGGAGAGGTTGCAACAGTACTATGACCAGCCTTAAAACCAAACTGATTGCCTGTGTTACCAAGGAAGGGAGAGATGCTAGATAACATGAAGTGCTCACGTAGCTTTGACACCACTGTGGCTACTGCCACTTGTCTGTAATTTGATGTGTCAGACATATTCCCATTCTTGTTTTTGCATATGGGAACTATTGTTGCGTTTAAACAGGAATTGGGCATGTACCCGCGAACAATACACATGTTAAACAGTTCACTGAGAAAAAAACGCAGAGATTGATCTGCATAGAGCAGGTGCTCTGCGGAAATACAATCAGGCCCTGGAGCTTTGTTTAAGGGCAGCTTTTGAAGAAGTGATGTCAAGGAAACAAAAGAACACATGGCCATTTCAAGACACAGATAGTTCTCCTTGCAGTCTATGCTGTGTTTCCACAGATTCTGACCATTTGCCTCTCCTGCCAATGTTGGTTGTGATGGGGATTAGTTTTTGTTATTGACCTTTTGCCAAAATGACTTCTTGGTTTTATCAGCCTGTAGTGCAGTTGCTAGGCCACTGGCTTTATGTATTTCAACATCTTTGCGGCATTGCCGCAATGAATATTTGAAATATTTTTTTGTGTCAGCCATGTTCCTATGTATGCCACCAGTCTTGGTTCTACTGCAGTTTACCCACAGCCGGAAGGCTGCCTTTGCAATTTGGTGTTTTGATTTGACCACCGCGTTCCAGCTAAGAATGGTGAATTTACCTTCATTCTTTTTACGTGTTGTTTTAATTGCAGAGGATGCAGCAGCCACCAGAGCACTGGTCAGCTCTGCATTCACGTTTTCTATTTCTTAGAGATGTTTCTCATCTGTGCAATTAAAGTTTTGACAGTGTCTACCTCTGTGGGCAATTGCAGTTGATCAAGTAGGTTTTTGGTTTCATGGTAATAGTCCTCTCTTTCCTGGGCTGTAACCTTAAGCCAGTCATATCGATTTGGCTGGGGCTCGCCGAATTTTGATACGTTGATACGGAGCTAGCCAGTCATTGATACGGAGCTGGCCATTGATACGGAGCTAGCCAGTGATACGGAGCTAGCAAGTCAGGCCAATCATTGCGAATAGTCGTTTCTGGAACGTTTCGTTTCTGTTTTAAAATTTGCTGCTAAGCGAGGACTGGCGCCAAGAGGAGATGATGAAAATTTTGAATCGCCCAGACAGTTTTTTCAAACCTTTTTCAAGCACATTTCCAAGAAAAGAAGATGCGATGTTTCTGGTGGCCGGTTTTGTAACGGTTTCACAAATCTCTAATCATTGTCGAATGCTGAGTTGCTTAAAATAATTTGTTAGAGATTAGATAACATATGCGGCGTCACAGGATTTTGTCATAAATATTTATGATCTGTGAAAACACTAATGATTTCATCAATAACCTCCTACCTGAAGATTCTTTATCCGCACATGGGGTCTCCCACTCCGAGTGGACCCCAGGTCCCACCATCTAAATCCGACGCTGGGGCTGACCTTCGGAGTTTTATACGTCACTTTTAAATACTGTAGTTTTGAAAATAGTTTCTATAGTTTCATTGTTGAAGATAAAAATTCAAACATTTTTATAGTGAGGAAGCTTTCTGCAGATGACATGAGTTTTGTCAATGTTACATAAAAATGCAAACGCTGTTTGAACAACAACTTTTAAAAATTTGATCTTTAGAATAAACGTTGTGCAAAAATGCAATTTTGAATTACATTCGGAGATTTAATTATGTAATAAAAATTGTTCCACTGAGGTTGATTTTCATCTGACATTAAATATCACATAATGGCATGCTTTGTTGACGAATAAAAATAGTGTAACAAATCTTTTACTAAATTGCTTGTGATATTACCTTGTGATTATACGTTTGTTAGCTTTGATTCTAAGATTCAAAAGAACATTGTTCAGACATTTTCTGAACCTTAATTGATTGATTGGTTCATTGTTTCATATGTCTCAGCTAATAAATAAAAGCAATACAAAAAGCCATCGCGCAATGCGCAAACCAACTGTCAGTGTTAGCGAACATTAGAGCAAATGAAAATGCAATGGCATAATAGCTGATCAATGCAAACAAAGAGTGGCGCTGTGTCATGTGCGGGATTGGTGAAGATCATGGCGGGCATTTAGTCAACCAAACCAGTTACCACTTTTTGAAAAGTGTTGAAAAAACAGTTGGGATCAAATAAATAAGCACAGTTGGCAAAACAAACAAACACAGAACATGGTGTAGTGAATTTATCGCATCTTGACTGAACAGAATGGTATAGGGCAAATAAAATTTCTATAGGTCATAATTACTGTAAATAAATTGAATAGCACATGATTTTTGTATAATGTGCTAAAATATGCAATTTATGTTTTGAAGTTAATTTATTTATCTTTGCAGTATGGGGTTCTACTGTTCATCGTCCTTTGCCTTGAAGTAGGAATTGGCATTTGGGCCTTTGTCACCTACGACTCGGTGAGTTGTTGACCGCTGAAAAGGTGTGTTTCGGATCCTTTTCCAAAACATTCAGAGATAATGCCGGTGTTGAGAACGTTACGCTCTGTTAAATTTCGCACTTGATTGCATGACATGCCATTGATTTTCACAGTGCACAAATTTCTCCTGCAGACATTTCACTGAACAACAATAACAGGTTGTGGGCAGTGGCGTAACTAGAGGTTTGATCGAGGGGGGGCAAAGCTTAGCTGAAGGGAGCCCACTGGTCACAGTAGGAACCCACTAGCCAAAACTCAGAAAAAAGTTAAGAAATTATAATGAATCTCTGGATGTCGTGGATGTCTATACTAGCTAAAAAAAAAGAAAACACCCCGAAAAACGCAAAACAACAACCTGAAGAATGCTACATTTTTAATTTGTTAGCTAAGGTCAGGGCGGATGGCTCGCCGCCTTGCCCCCCTGACAGTTACGCCACTGGTTGTAGGACATACGATGCACAGTGTTATGTACAATCGATTTCCTTTCAAAATTTTTCTGATGGATTCAAACTCTTCACCTGTGTCGAAACTATTTAATTGAATACGGTTCCGTGCAATTTTGAATCATCGTAAGAAGACGAAAGCAGAGCTCATTCGGCCGATTTCTGTGAAGCTTGCAGCGAAATTGGTGCTTTTAATGATTAACATTAGCATTGTTGAAGACGGAGATGCACACAGCATACCTTGCATATTAGAGCTGAGTTACTAGCTGGTAGTTAATGCAAAACTGCAGAATTTTTAGACTGTTTTTTGTTGAAGGTTGGCCAAGCTGTACTTCAAGGAATGAAGAACATTTACGGAACCGCTCTTAACCAGAATGACAAAGACAAGCCTATCTACGCTACTCAACACAATGTGAGTGTCTCCTGTTTTCAACTAGCTGTGATTTCGAACCTTCTCGTTTTGAATTTCAAAACATACATGATGAGCAGCAGCCCTTGCACGTCTTTATGAAAATTTCAGTTAGAACCGTTAAAGACTATACACTGAACCTGTGATGAGCTACTGGGCAGCTTTGCGTGTGTTACGCTATTGTTTGTGGCTCCTAGTCGTTTTATAGAGTTTTTTGTTTTGCTGCAGCTTCAATGTTGTGGACTTACTGGCGGTTGCACTGACTGGGAAAGTAACGAGGCTTTTGGATGTGGCTGTGACCCTTCTTTTAATCCTGGTTGCTCTATTTCTACCGGATGTACAGACCCAGATAGCAGCTCTACCGGAATTTATACCAAAGTATGATCATATACAATCCTTTAACTCCTACCTACTTCAGCAGAGATTTGAAGTTACGACCGTATTTGACGTCACGACCAGTGTTGAGAAAAAATATTTATTTTTCTTGTATTCTTTGAACACTACCTTGTGTGACACAAACACTACCTTGTGTGACACAAACACCGGTCGCGCACTTTGTGAAAATTCACAATTAAAGAAACTGACCTGAGCATTTTTAGCAGTTTTTCTAATTAAAATATTTTGGTAGTTTATTACTAGTAAGGTACCACAAAAGCACAATGCTAACGCATGCCGTTCATGGCAATGATTGTCAACTCGCTGGTACGTTGTTTTGTTTTCTATGCTTAAACGGTTTTGAAAAAAGAGTTTCCGTTGTCGATAAATCTTTGTGAACAAAGCATACATTGAAAGATTGTTTTATAGAGACGATAACAAAAGAAAATTATCGTCATAAACACTGTTTCTACAAGTATCTACGCGGACATGCAAATTTTTCTACTTTTGAGTTTTTGTTGGTAAAGGCTGCAACTTTGTTTAACTGCTTTTGATAGGATTTTTGCAGATTTGTAACAAGTTCTGAGTTCTAAAACTCATCTTAATGTTCTGTGTTATTGAAATTTTACGGTTAGATATTGTAAATAATGTCCAGGCTTGCCCATAGGGCGTCTTTCCTATGGCAAATTGAGCCATGTCATTTATGAAATATATGAAATCCGATTTTTAGCAAACTGAGACGTGTTATCTAGGATTATCAATCTAAGTAAGGCATGCTGAAAAACAATTTTTTGCAAAAAGAAATGGGAAGTATTTTTTGAGCCAAAAACTGTTTGGAAATATGAAAAACGCAAGCACTGCAAAAGTTCAAATCTTTACACACATTTGGTCTAAACTTTTGACTCATCTCTTGAAAAGTTGTTCAAAACAAATGAATGCAGATTGGTTTGCACGAGCGTAAAAAATAAAAAGCAGTTGGTTTCATAAAGTAAGAAATGTCCACTTGGTCAATAATACTTTATCCAGTGACAAGAAATTAGTTGTTCAACGCTTAAACAAAAACAAATCCCGAATTTTTTATTTTTCCACACTCAATAGGTGAGGTAAAAATTTTTCATAATTCAGGTTAATTTCTATCCTACATATTGTATTAAAGCAAGAAGAATGTAAAACATTTGCAGCAACATCATCATAAAAATCCGTTTTTTGGATAAAATATAGTTTTTGGAACACGTTCTGAACAATTTTGAACAAGGAGCAAAACTTGAAGTAGTTACATTTTGTTTTTGAGTGTTGTTAATGCATGGAAAAGATCAACAAACGTGCAGTGATAAATGTACAAACTATTGCGCATATGAAGTTTGAAAAGAGTTTTAATGTAATTTTCAGTTCTATGTTACAGAAAAAAGAAGGCATACGAATAAGATACAACTGTTTTTCTTCACTAAACGCGAGATAATTTCAATCACTTCATTTTTGCTTACAGCCTTGCACCCTTGCTGTAACAGCGTTTGTGGAGAATAACATGGTCATCATTGGAGCAATCGGTATAGCAATAGGAGTGATCGAAGTGAGTGTTGCTAACAAGTTTAATTGCGTTTTAACAAAAAGAAAGTATCGTTTCTTTTATCCACAGGTATTTGGAATCATATTTTCCTGCTGCTTGACGAAGAAAATAAAAGATGACAAAAAGAGACAAAGCGTATGATCTTTGCCTAAAAAAGAAACTAAATATGTATGGATTTGTCTAAAACCTAAAAAAATACCAAAGCTTTCCTGTCTTTTGACATTTTCTTTTTAGTTTGCTTTGAAAATGCCTGCGTTTGTGAATCTGTTTTCATTTGATGTATTCAAATCAACTAATGGTGCTTGATAGAAAAAAATCGGAAATTTTTGGAACTGCGTTAAAAATCTTTTTAAGGTAAGAAAATGCTTTTCTTGCCATCTCCCCAAACACGTAAACAATAATCACAAAAATAAATTTGCACCTGCATTTGCCGGTTTCACGATTGTTTTGAAAAACAGGTATTCGCGTTTATAAATGTTGATTGTTGTACATATGTGTCTGTTGGGCTGTTTCAATGCTTTGGGATCAGGCAAATAAACCAAAGGACATGTTATATAATCATTTGCTGCTGCTGAGTGCAGGAGATTGACTGGTTTACTGTCTTACGAACGATATATAGCAGATTTTTTGATAAAACTGCCAGCTTTCTGTGATCCAGATATTACTGTATATACATCTTGTGTACTTGCGAACTACTGTTAGAAGATCAATAAGCATATCAAACTTTGATTGAAGTTGTACACTGTTGAAATAATGAGCAAAATATAATACAAAAGAGTTGCTTTACGAACAGACCGTTCTAATTGTATTTTTCGCAAAGAAATAAATTATTTGAAAAACAAGTCGAAATTTAGTTGTGCTCACGGTTAAACGAAAGTCAATTCAAATTATATAGTTGTCTAGTTTCCGTTCTCTCAACTGAAGTGGAAAAAATGATAAAAAGCTTGTTAGTTTTCGTTTGAAATAAGCAGCTCTGCTATAAGTATATTTTTAATTTGTAAACATGCGTTGATTTGTGGTGGTTTGCGTTAAATGAACACATGCTTCGTAATATTCTTGTCGTGCCTTTTGTGTTCCACATGGTCCCAGTATGAATTACGCCGCTGCATTAGTAACAAATTGAAAGTCAATGATAGCGGCGCTTGTGATTTTATTTCTTTTGTCAATCTACTGGTGCCGAACACAAGGCTGGAAAACATAAAAGCACCGTCGTGCATCAGGTGTTCGACAGTGACAAGCCATCTATCAAACCTACTCTAAACTTTCTGAGAGGAGATTAACCTGACATGTTGGTTTGGTTTAAACTGGCTTGGATCCAAAACTGTGCAACAAAACATGTTGGGTTTGCAAATAGTTGATGAAATTGTTTTTCTCCTTGTGATGTGAAGGAGCAGAATATTGTTCGTACGCAGGTATATATAGCGCTACTATTTATAGTAATGAATCAACACAACAGCCTGGCAACTAACGATTGAAAGTCATGAATCAGGCAAATTGCTTTTACTCTTGCTCCAAAAACAACTCTTGGGTTAAAGTGCTCCACAATCAGAAGACATATGTTGTTTTACAAAAATCTAGATTCACATTTTTTTGTACAAAAATCTAGATTCACATTCATTCAAGTTTGGAAATTTTTCAACGCAATGGAAAATTGTCATGAAAGATCGAATTGTACGTTTTACCAAACGTTCGATCAACGTTCTCTGCCAGAGAATGAACTGATTGAAATTTTCTAAAGTGAAGGAATTTTTTGTACTGCAATGTAGGCCGTCAAAACATGACCTAATAAACTTCAAATCCTTATCTGTTATTTTGAAAGTGTTTAACTACCGTTTGGAAACATATAGAGAACTAATGCAAGATCTTGTAAAGGAGGGATATCCACCCTTTCACTATGAAGGGCCAGTGGACCATAATTGTTTAACAGGTTGTTTCGCTGGCCACATGGTCGATTTTCTATCAATGGCTTCTTGATCGCTTGAGCGAGTTGTTTATATCCACTGCTTGGCCGCGCTAGATTTCGAGGCAGGTGTTGAGCAGCCATTTGATTGTCTCGTCATCCAGAACCGTCAGGCCGTGAGGTCGGTGGAGTGGACATTGAAGGACAGCATGGTCACCAGTCTGCTCCTCTGCGCCATACTCACATTAAGCCCCAGAGGCGACTTTACCCCAATTGTGTAAGCAGGAGCAGAAACGCCGACGCCGGTGCGGAGGCGGACTCACGCTGTTCTCTCAATCAGTGTCTGATCTACTGTGATGATTTTTGACGGGAAAAAAGCACATAAGCGATCATTCGCATGTAACGACGGATAAAGATATTTTCATGAAAAATGTCGCTTGTATCGAATTTTACTATCGGATGGACTGATTTTTCTCTTGGAGAAAATGATTTCATGTGCGATTGGGAAGGACTCAGCGGGCCAGATGTGGCCAGATGTGGCCCGCGCACCGCATGTTTAACACCTTTGGATAAAGTGTAGGAAGAACATCGATGCAAAGTGTTTTTTTGCTTTTGCCTCTAATCTACTAATATATTCAACTGTCACCATTGTGTAGCCTGATTACTTCACTACAGATATGGTAAAATCCAAATCATCACAAACTAATCAAAACAGTGTCCTGTCGGTAAACTTCTCGAAAGCTTGCAGCAAACCTAGAACTTATAATTGTCGTTGACTCACAAAGCGCTTCTTGGCTACGTCGATTTTCCTGGCGCGAAATCGATTTCCTATATTTGCTGATTTATTCGACTTTGTCGCCTTTGTGAAGACTGCGTACATTTCATATTCTGTCACGCAGGCTTTTAGTCAATCTCTGAAATGATCCATGTAAACCACCTACAACAGAACTCGCTTACAACGACTTCGGTTGTAACGACAATTCGCCTATAGTGATGCTTTCTGTCCGTCTCGCAGATATTTTGTTCCCTTGTAACAAACAGTTGCAAGTTTTTTTACAGCTTGAAGTGTAAGCTCGGCTATGTGATGCCACCACACAAATCCTAAGACCGAATAGGAACGCAGTTTAATTTAAGCGGCCAATCGTTGAGCTGTGACAGGTTTGACGTGCGAACAGCATCAAGGATTGCGCCATCAGCAGTATATGGAGGCAAATCACTATATGGGTTTTAGTGAACAGCAAGGATAGGCAAATGGCGGTCAACAGGCCACATTTGACCCGCCACAGATTGTTCAGTGGCCCACAAAAGCACTCAGAAATCGTCAACTTTGAGATTCCCTGGAACTTACCACAGTAAACGTTAGTGCTGAGGCTTATTTGAACCTATACTTTCTTTTATTTCCATGGACTTGCTTCTATTTCCATTGAAAGGTACGGTCCTCCGCTGCACACGACCTTCGCAAAGGGTTCCCCGAACCAAATTACTTGCCAGTAGAGCAGTGGGAATTGTTGTGTTTGTAGTAAGTTTGATCGATATTCCATGTGGAGCAGTGCGCAAATTGTTGACCAAAAACAGCACATCTTATTATGGAAAATATACGATATCTTTGTTTCGCTCAATACCTAAAGTTATACAAAAGTGACAAAACTTGGAAGAGGTTTTGATGTCCCAAAAATGAAATTGACTAGAACTTTGGAAAATAAAGACAAAATAATATATCATTTTATCTTATCAGAGTATAAGCAAAGACACAATACAGTATGCGGCAATCTTAATCAACGAGCACTTTAGACTCTTGCCAGTCTTTGGCAATGAACTAAAACGCCACTTTAGGAACGATTTATTGTAGTTTGGTTTCGCTACATGACAGTTCGTTTGTAACAAAGCTTTTTCTCCTGTCCCGTGAAGTGATGTTACGCAAGCCCTTGCGCGCTCTGCAACATTGGAAAGTTTTTGAACAGTAAATTGTTCCGGCTAATTTACTAATGTAAATTCAGGGAGGCTTGAAACAAAGGACGACTACTTAAAGGAGGCGTGTTAGAAAAAAGGTTAGAAACCACTGTCATAGAGCGACTGTATTGTACAATAGAGCTCAGTGCTGAAGCAAGAACACAATTGTGGGGGTATTTGTAGTATTTGCAACTTGTTGGCAATTGATGCCACACGAAATGACACCTTTGTCTTCAATAATCATTTGAATCCTCGCCAGTAAGAGCTGCTCCGAATTGAAGCTAGAAGGGCTTTCAAAGAATATGTGGTGCTCGGTCACAGAGCCACACTGGCAATCTCGATTACAGTACCCTTCGATATTCAATTCACTCTGGCCCAAGCGAAGCTTGTACATGATTGCAGTCAGGGCTGGATTTGTAATGCCCATAGGCTATAGAAACATTTTTATCAAGCAGATTGGCGGACAGCCTAATTCACTTTTCAGCTTCCTCACCCCCCAGTCACCAGAATGCACCGAAACCGGAAACACAGACAATCAGGCAACTCTAGAATAGATGCTGCAAAATTCCTTCGCGAAAGAATTTAAGCGTTCGAAAAACTTATGCCGCCCTAGTCCATAGCCTCGAAAGCCTACATGGGAAACCCACGCCTGACTGCAGTTGCATAAGTGTCACAAAAGTGTAAATGCCAAACGTTTCTTATCTTGTTAACATTTTGCGCGCTGATGGGAGAGAATGCCCGTCGCGGTGCGTATGCATAGGTGGTGGAACGCTGGGACGCGTGGGCCTAGCACCCCCAACTTTCTTTTCTGGGGGGGCCTGGCCCCACACTTTTGAAAGTTTGAATTTCAAGTGGTTTACCGACACGTTTTCGTAGTGGTGTAATTTTGTCAAAAATAGTATAATTTGGACGTTCATATGGCGTATAAGTAATAACGTCATATTTCAATGCTCGTGACGTCACAATTGCCAATTCAAACCGTAAAAATTTTCTATAGTCTTGACGTCATCTTGTTCCCACCCACTTTGAAAAAGGTTCCGCCACCCATGTGCGTATGTAGTGGGCGCGAGTAAGGTCGTGCCCTCACATGTCGCGGACAGGGTAGAAAATTTGGAGCGGAACTGGTGAGAAGCAAAACGCAGTGGGCAGTGAATTCCAAATTTTTTGGCCTTTGTGACAAAATGACTGATGCAGAAACTGGGTTTTACATATGGGTGGCTGTACCTTGACATAAAATTTCCATTGAATATTTGGAAAGATTTTGGAAAGTATGGGATCAAGGGCAGAGAGTTAAGAAGGGCATGGTCCGAAAAGAGTGCTGCGAAATACGACAAGAATTTGAAACCGGCAATAGACGTAAATAGTGTGAGAGCTAAGTCGTTCAACATATCTTCATCCGATGCGGACCTGAGGG
>JGI24021J15306_10012260_pt1 | contig 10645 bp, 11 predicted proteins | sample Ectturendosymbi1_FD_15306 | JGI IMG/M metagenome (IMG submission 15306) | reverse complement strand
TCGGTAGACAAGCACGTATCGTAGGAGCATCCTGTTTGCGCCGCCTTACCTGCTGAGGATCATTTCCTCTCTTGTTTGCTCTCGCTTGTATCTTCGCTTATATCAATTCCGAACGTGGCTGCTTCTCACGAAAAAGGCATTTCAGTGATTGATGATGGATCGTACTGTCTTGTGTTCCACATTCGCATTTGTACCTGTAACACAAGACGGTCATGTTCCTCAAATGTCGCTCTGAGCTGGTTAAATATTTAAGGTTGGAAAACTGGTAAAAAGACATTTTATAGGCAACTGTTCAAAAGAATAAAATGTTGTTCCTGGAATCTTATTCTATTGCTTAGTGGGTGGGAAAAACTGCAGCGGCGTTGTTTGATTAAAAATGTAAATATGATGCAGGCAGACATGTTCAGTAGCACATGGTTCATTTCATAGCAGTGAGAAAAAAACGACAGAATACAGAATAGATTTATTCGGTGGTATTCAAACTTGCAGAGGACTTGTTCGTGTCTGTTATTTCATGGACAATAGCATGTCACACTGTAGTAAACATCGATGCTGCAACAGCTTCAGTTGTGTGTTCACAAGAGAGTTTGCTGAAATTCTGAAAAAGTATGCTAAAAATGAATGATATGCAGTGGCAACCGCGTATAACAACAAAGCGTTTCAGTCGCAGTGGTTGTGGTCGTAAGTCTCCTTATCAACATTACCAATGTGCCAAATGTGGGGGTGTGCAATGGGCGTGTCACTTCAATCGGCAAAGCATGGGCATGGGTTGTGACGATCAGACGAAAGCAAGAGTTCCACTTTGTGCGCAAAAGTTGCTGGCAAACGTAGGAGGATATGAAGAAAGTTTGAAGTTACGTTCATGTTTGCAACAGAAATAAGTTTTCAAAAATGACAGCAGAGATGATCAGGTTGCTGACGTTGACAATCAATCTAGATTGTGATTTTGTTTGTATCTGTTATTTCATGAAACATTGAATTTTCAGTTGTGCTTTCACAAAACAATTTGCTGAAATTGTGAAAAACTACACTAAAAATGAACAATATGCAGTGGCGACCGCGTGTAACAACAAAGCCGTTCAGTCGCAGTGGTTGTTGTCGTAGTTTGCCATTGAATAAGATTCTGTTTGAATGAGATTTAAGGACTGACGATGCGTAGTGTTGCGTGGAATCGATCTCCTAATAAAAATTTGCGATTGATTTCTTGCTTGTTTTTGGAGTGAAGTCGCTTCAAGTTTTATCCATGTTCAACTGTGAAGGTGTGCGATGGGCGTGTCATTCCGATCAGCAAAGCACAGGCTGTGAAGCACAGGCGGAGATGAGAGTTACACAAAGTGCACAAAAGCTACCGGCTGAGCAAACGTAGGAGGATATGAAGAAATTGGTACCATGAGAGATTGTTGCACTTATGTTCGAGACCGTATCAAGTTTATCAAAAATGGCAGCAAAGATGATCAGGTTGTTGACGTTGACGATCGGTCTGGTTTGGTTTTGGCTGTTGCTTCGCTGTCAACCAGACTGCTCACCAAATCAGTCTATGCCAGCAACGTATCCAGTCATTAGGTTTTGAGGTTAATGATGAAGGCTTGACTTTTCGTTGCGATACGGTAACGAGACGAGGTTGGAGTAAGTCGCTCACAAGCTTTTTTCCAATGTTAAGCTGAGACACAAACAAGACAAAGATTTGGCCAAAAATTTTCATTAAAAAAACTTTCATCACACCAAATTTTTCGCTGTTTTTCGACTGCCACAAGGTCATTAAAGCAGTTTAAAAACCGATTGCCAGTGTTTCCAGGAAATTTGGACGATGTTTTAATTCTGTGATAATGTTGCTGAACGTTTGCACGACGTGATACCACAGCTTGTGAACTTCGCATCTCAGCGCAGGAATGCTGGTAAGATTATATATTAACTTTTAAAAGTGTCGCCGACGTGATTTTACGGCAACTGTTTCTAAGCGAGCAGCTCCGTAATGCTCTGTCTCCATCCGAGCGGTTCGCTTCAAAGCGCTCGTTCTTTGGAAGCGTTCTCTTTTTGCTCCTAGAGGCTGGGGAGAGGCGCAAGGTGAGAATGTGAGAATAGTGGAAATGGTCGTACTTACCCTTGCCAAACCCCACGGCGCTGGAGTTGTTGTATCTCAACATTACATACATCATGTCCATGCGCCAACTGTAGCGGCGCGCCAGGCGCATTACACTGAGCGAAAGAGTGCTGCGCGCAGAGTGAAATGTCAAATACATAACATAACACCCCGACGGTGCAAAACCCATCGGAACGTTCGTTTAGCCGAGTGACTGAAGGCGCACGTGGCGAAGCACCTTCACAACTGTGGAGGTGTGCAATGGGCGTGTCATTCCGATCAGCAAAGCACAGGTTGTGAAGTGAAGCACAGGCGGAGATGAGCGTTCCATGAAGTGCGCAAAAGCTACCGGCAGTGCAAACGAAGGATTATATGAAGAAAGTGGATTTAGAAGAGGTTACGTCTATGTTCGAGACAGACATGGCAGCAGAGTGGATCAGGTTGTTTGTGTTGACGATCGGACCGGTCAGATTTGGTTTTGCTGTGAATGCTGAAAATTTTGAAGCAATTAATATTTGCAACAAACAAACACCGACATCGAACAAAAAAACGTGTTATCCACAAAAAATTTATTTTGACTTCAGCCAATTTCATAAGGGGTTTGTTTTCACTGGTTTTACTTACTAGTTTCGTCACAATCAGGAAAAAACACTTGTTGTTTTCGCAAAACATACGAAAGTGAAAACTGTTGGCCACAACGTTTTCAGTGGACCTCAGAAATATTCCGAAAAATCTTTAAATCTGAAATTTCCTCCAAATAGTGACAGTAAATATTAATACTGAGGCTAACTTGAACCGAGACTTGCCTCTTTTTCCATCGTAATCACTTTGTCCATTTCTAGGCTCTTACGTAATCACCAGAAGTCGTACTAAATAACATGCATGGCAATATATGGCTTGTAAAGTTCTGTCATTGTCGTGCTGGTGTGTGATATTTACAACAAATTTAGTTGAGCAGACGGTTAATGTGTGAGTGAACAGATGGGGTGATGTTCATGTGTGTCCATGTGTGTGATGTGGCTCTTTGCAGTAACACAGTACGAAATGTGGTTCGTGGTCTCTGACTGGTTGGCCACCCCTGGTATAGACTTTGTATTAGTCACTTCTATATGTTAGCTAATCTACAGCCGTGGTCTACTGCGTGGCGGTTGTGACGCCTTACAAATTAGTTCACCGCGAAGTCCAAAGCTGCTTTGATTTATCTGTGTATATGAACAAAGGTTAGTCCGTTGAAACGGTCCTCGCTGATTTGGGTGCGGAGAAATTTGAATCCTTGCTTGGAGACACGGAGGCAAGGCATACAGATGTAATATACCACAACAACGTTCGATAGTCGAGCCTTGGCAAAGTCCTACAGTAAAACTAATTTAGGAATTACAGAAGGAAATTCTTGTTTTTTTTAAACATAAACCGGTTTCATGTGATTTTGTAATCAAAATGGGGTGTGAGGGGACTGAGGGGATATATTAAAAAAAAATTATAATTTACATACGACATCTCAAGAAAAGAACTCTTTGTAAGTAATTTCCAGGTATGTGAATTAAAATGTATTATAGAGCCTTTATGAGCTAGACTTAGCAGCTGTTTGCACCAGCAACCTTGATCTTACTAATACTCGGATAGTCACAGCCTACTGCATGCTTCTCGTAACAAGTGGGATCAAAAACATACAAGCTTAACTTGATACTCAACAAAAGCAAAGCATGGCGTTTGATTTCATAACTTGGTTTGGTTCTTGTTTAGCCTTGTCACTGCATGAACACAATGTGCGCTTCGTCAGACATAGCCGTAAAATGAGTGAGCAAAAATTTTGCTTTAATAATTCAGGTTTTTTGCTTATGCCAGTCAAAGCCACATAGGTTCTATAGTATTGTAATAGTAGAGAAGAATTTCGCTAAACCTTGACACACTAAGCAGCACAGAGGAGTGGTCACTCGTCAGCACAAAGACGGCAGAAACTCTTGGTGGAGAAAAAACAGAAAAAAACGTCAATGACAACCGCGATCTCATCACCATCATCATACGGAAATGCTACACTAAGTTTTAAGGTGAAGAGTTTTGAAAACATCAAACTTATTTGAAATGGTGAGACATTGCAAACGATAAAATGTAGACTTGCAATGAGCATCAAATGTGTTAGTACAGCAAGAAGCAACGCAATTGAACAAATAAATACACATTTACCACAAGTGATTGTACACAACAGTCAAGAAGAAAAAAGGTATATTTCCATCTTAATACTCTTAACACTATTCTTGTATGCAAAATGAAATATCTGACAGATCAATTTCAATCTCATTTTTGTTTTTGCATTGGCAACACTAAACAGCTATGCTTATTTCTGCATTGGCAACACAATTGGCATCCTTACAGACAACTTGCTAGTTGCTACTGTACATATGCTTTGTCTTGTCTTTGCATTCCTGTCTAACGCAGTTATAGAATGAATATTCAGTCATGTTACTTCTGTGTTGAAGATGTGGAAAATTTGTGATTACGAATGTGTTTAAGGCCTGTTTTTCAATCTGTGTTATTGGTGCTCTCAACAGTCCAGTGGCGACTCCGGAACACGGGCTCCTCGGGCTTAGCCCCGGTCTTCGATTAGGATTTATATCGGAGAACGCGAGCTTGTTTTGTATGTTTGTGTCACCACCAACTGTCTTACTTCACTTAGTTGTTTCCTCGGCCTCTTTTCTTTGGGCCTTGTCACTGTTCATATATTTACGTTCCATGTCTGGCCTTTTGCTTTCATGTTGCAACCTTGCAGGTGACCTGAATAAAACAATATTGTTCGCAGTGGGCGTTCCACGACTTCTTTCGCTCACGCTTGACGCTGGATCATCCGTTAGAGCCCGAGCTGCCCTCTGCAACTAAAGCATTTTTTGAAACAATTAATATCGGACTGAATGTTTTATGAAGCAATAGATTTGTATAGAACATTGGATTTGAAGTCCAATGGGCAGTTTCCAATGGGAAGTTCCCATTCGAGAATAAATTTAAACGAACAATAACTTGTGCAGTAACTCGGGCTAATATGAATAAGCCTAGTAAACAGAGGACGAACTGGCGTTATCATTAGGGCAACCATTTTTTTGACCTAAAAACTAAAAATTCTGACTTTATAATTTACAAATTTTGACTTTATTTTGGCCTATAAATTTTCTGCGTTTGCAAATACAAAATAATTCAGCCTTTTGTGTTGAGGTTGACCCAGAAACACATTCGTGCACTCTGAGCTTCAAAATTAAAAAAAATTTGGTTGTTTGACTATGGGCATGATATGTTGATAAGTACATTAATAACTACAGTACAGTCAAACCTGAAAACATCATAAAGTTGAAACACTATATGCATAATGGATTGAGCATTATAAAAACAAGTACTGTAAGACCACATTTCTCGCGTACCACGCCTATCCTACATAACATTCAATCGCCCAAAAGTGGGCAAAACAACATTATTACATCAGAAATTGCAACAAACCCATTATTATTACTGCAGAATTGCAACTGCGCATGCAAAAGCATATTAATATCTGTTGTAGTTTCAATAAAATATCGGCAAAGGGAAAAAACTGTGCTGCAAGAAAAGTTGATACAACGATAAATTTTGACCTGATAATACATTTTGACTTTTTGTGACTTTATAACTTGGGATTCCTTTATGGAATGAGCATGAAATTTGGTTTGTGGATGTTTCATAAACTTTAGAAACAGCAGAAAAATCTTGACTTCATTGACTTTTGGTTGCCCTAGTTGTCATTGCTCCAGGATTGCCAGATCTTCTTTTTGCCGAGGGGCAAATATAGTCCAGAAAAGCGTTCTTTTGTTTATTTCGAGTGATTTCATCCTCTTGCATTGCTCGAAAACACCCAAAAGTATACAGCGCCAATCCGACTTCACAACCTTTGTTCTCGGCCGTATTGAGCTGCATCTTGTGGCTTGGCACTGTCGCCAAACAGCAACATCAGGAAGTCCACCTGCAAGCACGTGGTGTGGTGCTCTCATTTCGTGTTACGTCATGCTAAGCAGGCTGAATAGTTTGAATGCTTTAACGATCGATTGAGTACTGCAGAGAAAGATTCACGAATATGTCGTGTTTTTCCACCACTAAACGTCAAACTTCCGCTGTGGTACTAACTGTTGAGGGCGATTCATGCACTTAAGCTTTTAATTTAAACATTTGCATTTTGTCATATTTCATGTACCAGCAGCTGGATGTTTGGTGTAATTAGAAGATGTTTTATGGATAGTGGCAACACAGCTGCGCTTCTTTCACAAACAAACAACCACGAGTCCCCTTTGTTCAGCGGTTTACTAACAAGTAGCATTTGCAGTCATAGAAAAAGTCACTTCAACATGAAAAGCTTAGAAAAAGTGTTGCTCTCATTTTGATGAATTTTGCATAGTTTGGTAATACAGTTTTTGAAATAGATGTCTGTTGGTAATCAGTTCCGTCGCCACAAGGGACGTTTTGATGGGCTTAGCCCCACCAAACAAATTTCCATGTTCCCCAAATTGAACTATTAAACACTATAATTCGGTGAATTTTAGCCTCCCTATTTAAGATCTTCAGGCGACGGTTCTGTTCGTAATGAACGTAGGCAAGGAATAATACTATCCACGTGTAACTGGAAGAAACCCAGGGTGTAGTGCTAAAAACGAGGTGTGGGAACGGCGTTCCCAAGCCAACTAAAAAGGAAGACTGCACCAAATAATTCGAATAAAGTGAGAATTCGCCAGCAAGAATTTCCACACTGGATGTTCCTGTTTCACTGAAGGATTTTGACTAGCAGTGCGAGTATGCGTGTCACTATCACACCTGTGAGATTACAACCATGTTTTAATGTAGTGCAAAATCGTGTTGCAACGCCGTTCCCATCCCACTACAACCCTGAAAAAGTCCAGCAGCTAAAATCTTCAAGATGCTTTATTAAACCAGTCTTTAAATACGCACGAAACGTGATTTTCTTTTGTTTTAAATTCTTTTAAGCAAATTAGAGAGGTGGAAAGGGTGGCACTTTTATGGTGGGCTCCGGGAGGCACTTAGCCTCGCTGCGCCACTGGTCCTTACCATATCCATGCTCCAGATGGGTATTACACCCGTGATAGGAATTGCAAAACATTGTTATGGTTACACTACAATCACAACGTATGCATAAGCAACCCCAAAACGGAAACTCGTTGGTTAGCAAAAGTCTACTTATCTCTGCTTGAGGGTGGAATCCGTGGTCGGAACTATTTCGCTTTCATGTGAATTGTTTTTAGTTTCGTNCAGCTGTTTTTGTTCATATGAGTCCGGCGCAATTGTGTATGGAAAATGGTGTTTTGTTTTACATGTGCAGTGCTGTGGGAGTCACATGGTTACCGCAGAGTATTCGACATAGAAGTGCAAGTGTGCGATTGCGTCTAGGAATGTGAGGAGTGGAGGTATGAGATGATGTTCGCATCTGGTTAAGAACAAGTCACCAAAGCTGGTAGGCTGAAATCGATTCCTGGCCGTGTCATACCGAAGACTTGAAAAAAGGTACTTGCGGTCTGTCTAGCGTCGTGATCGCCGTTGCTGGGGTGAATTCAAGGAAACGTTTTACAGGAGGTACTGCCGTAGGTTCGCCACCAGTGCAGCATTCACTGCAAAAGCAGCCGCTTGACCCATGGCAAAAGTAAGCCGAGATAGGAGCCGCAAACCACTCGTGACATTCCGAAAAGAATAAAAAAGCGAAGAAAAATGAACTAGTTGTCACATTTGCTGACGGTGAAGTTGTAACAAAATCTGTGTCACGATCAGCTCAGTACAGAAAAACACAAGGTCAGGTTTTGGCTTTACAAGTCATCTTTGTACAGAAAATATTTAAATTCAACATTTATTGCAATGAGTTGCTGACATTTGTTTTTCAGAAAAAAGTTGAGATTTAATGATTTTACCTGAAAAATTTATTTGAAACAGTAGTCAATACTGGTATGGATACTGTTCATTATATACCAACTGCGGATGGAAGGGTGACGATAGAATACCGCGAAAGAGCGAACGAAGACGGTGTCTTTACCGCGATTCTGTCTGTGAAAGCTTCGTTGCGCAATTGGAATGTACGTGACAATGACACTTCATGCATTTTACCGTTAACACCGTTCGTATAGCGGTGGTTTGACATTGATTCAAAATTATTTTTGGTTTAAAACGTTATAGCATGTCTGTTTTTGCGAACTAAGTTTTAGTGCAAGAAATGCATTGAAAACATTTTATCAGGCAAATACACCGCATGTTTCTCAGCATATTTTATAATGTAAACGATATTTTTTGTTCTCAGTTATAAACTGATTTTAGAATAACGAAAGTTTGAAAATACTATTTTATCAAATGCAGGTTGTATTATAATTGTGGGACGAGGATTAGAATCATTCAGTGGCAAATAATTAATTATGCCTTAAACCCAGCAGGTTTACTTTTTTTGCAGCCTTTTGTAACTGAAACGTTCGCAGAACTGTTCTATGCTTGCGCAAATGTTTTATTTTGTCTTTTGCGAACTTTTTTTGCAGATCATACCATCGATAAACCATCATTTCGAAACAGACGATGAGAACAGAGTGATGTCGATTCAAGCTGCAGGAGTGAATGATTATGACGAAACAGTCATCACTGTGATGCCGAAATGTTTTGTTCAACGAGGAACTGAGAATGGACGTATCTTGGATTATCCTGAAGGAGATCTTGTTGAACTTAACCGGAATATATCAAGTCGTTTGGTCATGAATGAACTGCGTCATATTGTTAGCCATTAAAACCTTGTAGTTTTGTTTAAGCCAAATGATTGCCTATTGTGAAAACAAAGGATTTTTAGGCTATTTTCTATTTTATTATGCCAGGTTTTTTCAGGTCATTTTGTTCTTACAAAGAGCTTTGAAAGAGATAACTTCTGACACAGAAACGGGTTGTATTATTATTTTAAGTGTCTGTTTACTTTTTAAATATGCAGTTAGATAGAATTTTTTAAACGGTGATTTATACGAAAGACAAGAGCTGATATCTTAAAAGTCATTTTGGAAATACAATTTTCAAAACTTGCTACATTTCACAAAGTTAGTTTGAACGGGAAATTCCACAGATTTCAGTGAATGGCTGGCGAACAATTTTTCTAAATTGTGTCAGATCCTCAACTTTTTTAGAAAAATGTGTTTTTGTATCTCCTGAAAAATTCGGTTTGCTTTTACCAAGTTAGCAGTATTGTTTACCATTTTAACAAGTTAGCAATATTGTTTACTCTAGGATTATATCTTCTAAGCTTTGCTCAGTTCAAGTGCTTGATATCGTTGTCTTTTTTATGTTGTTCTAAAGTCCGTTGTGCATAAACTGCTCACTGCTGCCATAACCCACTCTTCATATACTCCCTTGTATAAATAATGACAAAACCATTGGAGGGAATCTTAGCAACATCACTATCCCTGGAAATGTCACATGTTCGCGTTAATAACCTTGTTGTACAAACAGAGCACTTTTCATGTTCCTAACCTTGTATAGAGTTCACATTACTAGTCTTGTTGTTGTACATATAGAGTTCACGATACTAACACGTTAACGTTACTAACCTTATTGTGCAAATAGAGCATTTCTTCCGTATCAGAACTTCATTTCAGCCAACTTTTCTATTCAACTGATATTCGTATTACTTGCTCCTGTTTTGCTTTTTTCATGAGGACTTCTGCGCTTCGTTTGTCAAGAAATACTTCCTAAAACTAAAAGTTTATTTTGACGTGAACGTTGGACTACATTAAATCCTGCCGATTTTTCGTATGTATTTAAAAAAATTGCTGGCAGATTCGACTGTGTCACCTTTGTGTGGTGATGACGTGATGCATGAAACGGATCTTTGGACCAAATTATATTGATGTGGGTGTTGCCGCGTTGTCAAAGTTTATTCCAGTCGTGGAAGGTTCCGAATGTTTGGAGAATTGGAGCTAAGCTGTCTTGATGATGATCGTGACTTTGAAGTTAAATTTCTGAAAATATCTGACAAAACGGATTTGTGTTTCCATGCACACTGGGAAAATATTGCCTCTGCTAAAATATCGGAAATTGTTCGTGAGCTTTAAGAGTCATCATTTGCAGCAGCCCACAAAGCGCCTTTCTGGTGTTTTGAGATTTGATATCTTAGTATGGAGTACATTATAATTTATCTCACTACATTATAATAATCATGATGCCGTCATTCATGCGTGTTCTCTTCATGTTTGTGTTTCATCAAAGTAAATGTGTTAGCGCCATCAAGCGTATACTCTTCTTCTACCGTGACGTATGTACCCTCGTGTTCTTTCATATACTTGTTGTGTGTTCCTTGTTACTGCGATTAATGCTTAAGTCTAGTGTGCTGCGTGTGGGAGTGAAGACGATATGCAATATAATGGAATTTGAAGGTGCTCTAGACCAGCGGTTCTCAATTCACTTTGAAGCCCGCACCTCGTCCGGAATGAAATATCGCTTTTTCACCCCTTGCACCATTTCATGTATTGTTTTTTGTATTATCATTGCTGACATCAATAGTCGCAAAAGTCCCCAAAACAAGAAAGTAAA
>JGI24021J15306_10012259_pt1 | contig 10646 bp, 7 predicted proteins | sample Ectturendosymbi1_FD_15306 | JGI IMG/M metagenome (IMG submission 15306) | reverse complement strand
AAAAAAAAATGATGTGTCTATTATGTTCTTATTTCAAAGATATATTTGACATACAAGCAAATGATTGAATGCATACGCCACCTTCATGTTTACAGACTGGTAACAAAACTTTCATGACCGAAGGAGGAAGTGTCGTTACTTCTTTGCTTGGAGTGGATACAACGAATGATTGGCTTTATTTCCTAGCAGCCTACCCTCTTCCCAGAAACCGACATGTTTACAGGTAAGCTAAATAAATGTTTTTGTTCAATTCAGGGGTTCGGTAACCTCCCGACTTTAGGCCGGACACGGCCTAGCTTTTGTTCCAGCCCGGCCTAAGGCACTCCTAGTCATTTGTTATTGCATCCGGCCTGATTGTACTTGCTACGGTGCCTGAGCAAGACCAACGCCTTCTTCGGCATTATTTTCTACGTTTAGCGTTTATTCTGCTGTACTTACGGTTCTGTGTTTATATCACTTCGAGATCCTGTTTTTTTCCTAACCTTACAATGTTATTTTGCGTCACATTGACTGCAGTTGTGTATATTAGAACGACTTATAAAGATCTGTGCGGATTTTGTGCGTGGACGGTCGCAGGTAAGTTACTGTTGCGCAGTCATTATAGTGGTGCTGGTGCTCGGTCATTTTCCACGTTTGTGAGATGCGTGGATTCTAACATTCTAGCTCTACCTATTGAGTGCTTGGATAAGTCTGTCCATGTGCAGGCCGCTGGTGACTGGTGCTAGGGTTTATCTCGGTGGACTCCTTCGTGGACGGTTGCAATGCTGCCGTCAAGTTGATATTGTTGATTTTACGCATTGCTACAATTAAAAGCATGTTTTCTGGCATGGCAGTGTTCCGGTTAGTTCGAAAATTTGGGTGAAATTGCATTAAAAACAACACAAAAAGAATAGAGTTCTTAAAATTTGTGTTCAAAAGCTATTGCAGTTTTTTTTCACGATAAAACAAACTATAAACATCACTTATAAAAATCGTCTACTGCAAAGGCAGATGATGGGTAATGTGACGCCCAGCAGTTCACCATACAACCATCGAACCCAGTAAAATGGAAAATTTCCCAGCAAAAACGTCTTCTTGTTTATACTTTCTCTGCCACGCGCAGGTCCTTGCGGATCTGAGCAACCCATCCACCGAGAGAGACCGGTTGCGACCCAGCACCCCCCGCGCAACTGTGTTGATCGTCTAGCAGCTCCTTCCCACATATATGCACCACCACGAGTTGAAACTGGATAGTAACAAAGCTAATTCAACTGCTGAGGGACATCGACTCGACGACCTTCCGGTTCCTTCAATGCCCTGGCGTCCTTGCACTGATTTGTATTTTTTCTAGCTGAATATTAATTATCGCCAAATAAAAATCAACTCAACTCAACTTTTCTTGTTTTTTGATTATAATCAGAATGTAGGAGTGGTATTTCTAAACTCAAGTTTTATCCTGGAAATTATTTTTTTGGTTTTGACAACCCATTTCCATTTGGGTGATGGGCTTTAACTACTTAAAGAAGCAAATTTCCAATACATCTTTTCATAGGTGTAATTTAAATATACGCTACAACATACCTAGAAATGATATTGTGTTCTTTTGGCAACAAGTGCGTATGTTTAATTTGGTTTTTGATCAAGTTTCACACACAAGCGGTGAATTTAAAAAAACGAAAAAATAACGTCTCATGTAAAAGACCAAATTTTTTTCGCAGAATAAAGCTGACAAGCAATTTTCCCGTTAATGAAACAATGTGGGACTGCATGACGTGCAGCATTGACGAAAGCAGGTAATTCAACATTTGACTGAGTTTTGTTAGATAGCATTCAGGTTAAAGTATGTATGGCAATAAATTAAAGATAAACATGTGGCATTAGACAAATTGATATTTTATGAATTATTTACTCACGTTTTGGACTGGATTTCAGGTTTAAACTCTCGTTTCGTCACTGCAACCGGGAGTGTAGAAACACATCAAAATTTCTATGCAATACTTTTATTGTGTACACATAATTTTACTTACGTTAGTTTTGTTGCGGTTTAGTCTACGTTTTTTCGAAAAATCAAGGTAAAACTGCATTCTGCAATTTGTTCCAGTTATTCCATACGTTATTTTTATTTGTGATGATATTCACTATCCTTGACGCGAGGAGTATAGTTGGTTAATAAATAACTTTAATTGTTTATTCAAACATTAGTTCTTTGTATTTGAAATTATCAGCTGTTAAAATTTGTGGACGTATACGTTAGAACTTTTGTAATTAAAAAGAAGTTGGTAGAGGCTTTTTGAGTTGGACAGAGACTTAAAGAACTCCTTTAGTTCTTTGTACTCGGAGAAGACTGATCGCCAAATGGTACAGAAATTGCTTGTTGTGAGACGGCTACACTTTTATTAATTACAGTACAACTTTAATGGATTACATACATATCACAGATGTCAGTGGGTGTCGCCAAGTTACAGTCCCACCATGAAATACTCTGTGATGAACTGCGGTGGACCAGACGTGCCGATGTCAACGCTGCAGATGGTAGATGAGAACGGTGATTACGGAGAACCACAAATCGTTGTCAACAATACCCATCTTGTTGAAAATAGAGCAAAGGCAAGTACTTTACATTTACAAAATTCCCACAAAATAAATGACACAAAAATCAGAATTTGCAAACAAACTTGTATCTAAATTTCAAATATTTTCAAAAACTATTGGAGATGAGTCACTTTTGTACACGTGAGATTCGCAATTTCAGTGCGTTGTAAGTTTTCATCTCATAGTACGTTACGTTTTTTTCTCTCGTGAGTGATTTTTTCCAGGTTCGTTGTCAGCAATGTTGCAATTACAAGTGTCCCTATCTGACTGAAACAACCCTTGGGTAAATCTGATCACTGGAAAGCCTTCTCTTTCTCAGTGAATGCATAGCGGAAATAATACCATTAATGGTATTTTTCTTTCGTCGGCAAACAGTGCATGCTTTTGACACATAGCAAAATGGATTTTGATTTTTGCTGGTTATTTTGACGAAATAAATATTTTGGTTCAACGGGGCTCATTAAAAAGGATCAAAATCATCGTCAACCCTGTTCGGTTTAAGAAAACTGACAGCGCAATACATAGCCTCTCCTTTTCAGGTGTAGTGATTACCGCATCAGTGCGCTTGCTGTAGTCTCAATGCAAGGCCCCTTCTACACAAATGTGCCCGCAGCAGCGTCTTCCTGCGGTACCCCCTGATATCGCAAAATTTACTGACGACGGCGCGACCGCAGTTATCACCATGAAATGAGAAAATTTATCAAGCCTATCTCGCATCGGCCGTCGTGCGCGTGACCAAGGACCGCGCTCAGGATTCAGACAGATGGCCCATTCGAAAAATTCGCGACAGTCTCCCCATCAACTATCCTCGTGGAGACCCGATGTTGCACCCGCTATACGTCTGGGGAGGCGAATTGAGACCGCATAGAGTGCTCCTACATTGGGAGACTTGAAAAACACGCGCAAACGGCAATCTTGCTATAAGCTAAGCTAGTGATTGTTGGAATATCACTTAATCACAGGAAAAGAGCACGAAATAATCGAAGAGGCCAGCGATATAGATTGCTGGCATCTCTTCGAATAAGCGTCATGGTTCTAACACTGTGAGCTGGACGATGGGCGGCAACTCTTCTACTTCGGCGTTGAGCCATCAAAGTTTGCCCAGGCTGTGGTGGGATACTTGTAATCCCTCAGCTGGCAAGTTGTGTTTATGAATGTATCTCTCTAAGAGAAATGGTGTGCAGCGCATGCTGAGGTTGAAATTGTTAGACCGCTCCCTGTGTTTGATACAGGTAGACGCTCCAAGATCATGTGCATTGTGCACGGAATTAGTTGAAGAAACTAGTGATACGTTGGGTTAACGCTAACCGACCCATGTTCGTTCTGGGAGACTCCATTGTACACGTTGAAACGATGCTGCTGTAAGGAAGAGTGTGATTGGCCAGCATGGTTATGTTGACATAAATGTTAACGGAAGGCTTCTGCTACAATTGCTTTTTAACAACGCACTGCGCATCATGAATACTTTCTTCCATTCCAACACAGAAATTTGCACAAGTATACATGCTGCAGAGATTGCTTGGGTAAAAGGCCGCTCATTGGTTTCTGCATATTTTCAGCTGCCTTGTTCGAATCAGTGTTGGACGTTTGTGTCAAAAATGTTGTCTGGAATTTAGTTTTAAAACCAAGGGCCTACAGTCTACACAAACATTCAGGACTACGTGGTTCTAACTAATAAAGTTGGCGGCCCCGTCTCCGGTACCCGAAATTGGGTGCATTTTGGCTTCCCAGCAGTGTCAAGTTTTAGTTTCTTTGTTCAATCCTCTCAAAACCTGTGTGGGGAGGATATGAGCCCGTCTTCCCACTTCTTGTGATAACATTGCTCACTGTACAGTAAAACACAAAAGTGATGTTTTGTTGTATAGGAAAAGCTTCCACTGTATCAAAGACCTTAATCCAGCAACAGCCACACCTCAACACAATATAAATAGCTTTCATCCTATTACTTGCGTTTATTAACTAGGGATGGGAACTTTGACCATGATAGTAACTTCACCACCATATAAGTAACGGGAAACTTTACCGCCATACCAAGACGTTCTTATCGTGTTATGGCTGAAAGATTCACGTCCGGCGAGCGGAAGGTTATATCCAAGCCAGCAGAAACAGTGAATGCACATGATTTGGCAATTTCATTTATGAATTGTTTTTGATTTTTGAATTGTTTAGGTAAAATGGCCTAAAAAGGAATACGGAAGCTTTAGAAGCAAGGAGGGAATAGATTTTTTGTATCAGCTCTACAAACCCATCGATTTTGACGAAAATAAGAAGTATCCATTGTTGATTGAAGTGTATGGTGGACCTGGATTCCAGAAAGTACAGGACAGGTTGGATAGCGAAACTGTAAGAAGCGTTTGTTTGCGTAACCTCTGGTGTAGGAGGCGGGGGTGCAAGGAGTGCAACCGCACCCGCAGCAGTTTTGATTTGGTGAAAATCCGGGCAAAATCCCCTAAAATCCGGGCAAAATGTGACGAAATGTGGGCAAAAAATGTGCAAAACTTCGCCATTTTGCTTTATGTGCAATTAATTTACAAAAATGGTACCCAAAATGAAAGTGAAGACGTCTTTGTTTCCGGGCAAGTTAGGAGAAATTTGGGCGAGCTTGGGTGATATTTTTGCAAAAAATGGTGGTTGAAGTGCCTTGCGCTCAGTGAAGTAGTGCAGTCGTTTTTTCTGATGGAGGTCATTTTCTCCCTTTTTTTTTCAGGCAAGTTTGCGGAAATTTGGGTAAAAATTCTTCGCACCCCCAAAAATTTGCCTGCTCCTAAACCTATGTACGTAACACATGATTGTTCTAACTGAAGGGTTTATACAACTGTTTGTTCAGTGCACGTAAAAAGGCTAGGAATCTAGTATAAAAAGCTTAGTGCATTGGGTAAACACGTCTTCTGAACAAAAAGTATAAAACACCCTTGACTTTCATGTTCACCCCTTGACAGTCTGCCGAATGTAATTCTTCTCAGCATAGAACTTTCTCAAATTGTTTCGTTTTAAGTGCAGTGTTTTTTTGTGAATTCCATGCATTACATCTATTTCGCACCCACTTTTCCGAAACCAGACTTCCCATTTAAAGCCGTTTCACACTGTAAGCGTTTGCTATACCGTATCCCAGAAAAGCGAGCTTAACTGACATGAAGTTCCAATTTCTTTGAAACTCAAATTGTATTTCTATTTAGAGCAAATGTAGCAGTCTGTCTACACACTTCAGTTTAAACCCGTATATGCACTTCGATTTTCTTTGTGCGTACCTTCTAAAACAGTGTTTCTTACCCGTGGGGACGCTCCCACCAGGGGGGCATTAATCAATTCCAGGGCGCGGGAGCCCTTAAGCGCTGTACAACATTGAAAGTTTGATCAATAAATTTACCAATAAATACATTTGCCTTTACAACTTATTTATAGCCAGGGGGCTTGAAACAAAGGGCAAATACTTAAGGGAGGCGTGGTAAAGAAAAGGTTAAGAACCACTGTTTTAAAATGAATGTGTGCCTGCGTACGAGAACAGCTTAATGTGATCAATTTACCCTGGTATTTGTACGTCATAAAACAAAGACATTGAAACGTTTGCCGTACAGTTGATAGCTTCAGCTTGTGTACTGGTTACTCGTGGCATTGCAATTTTTGTGCCTACACTGCCAAGCGCAAAGTAGAATTGGCACTGTGCTGAAACTTTTGGTGAATCTCAACTCCCAATGGATTGTCCAATATTGTCGCATACATCATTCGTTTGACTATCGAAATATTTATCGCCATTCCTTTCCTTATACTGTAAGTACCAGTGTGACTTCCGACTATGTTAGCAGCTTAAAGTTCTTCTGCTATAGATATGGATACTGGATAGCTAGGATGAGAACACGAAATACCTAAATAAGCCTCGATAAATTTAACATACATATTTAAAAAAGCAAATAGACATCTATTTTCATACCCTTGCCATTTGGGTCTCATTGTCCAAGGGGAATGGATACCTCAGTTAAGAGCCCCTTCCTAAATGATGACTGCCAGCATTTGCATTTTAAAACAATACGCTTGTTCTACTTCTCAGCAACCAAGCTGGAAGACTTAACCCATCAAGTTTGAATTGCTTCCAGCTGGAGAGTTACAAGGCCGAGACAGATAACCTCAGTCCTTCTCTCTGCAGCCAAGTCGCTGAAATATAGCGAAGTCTGATCTCTCAGAGAAAGAGTTACGGCATTATATCTGCATTGAACCTAAATGTATGGTTTAAAAATTTCTACACCCTCATGCGAATCTAAAGTTACTTCAAGAATATTTGCGGCACGCTTGCCTAGAAAAAATTTCATCTACAGATAAAGCTTTACTGAGTTAAATTTGAATGATGTAAGCGTTGTCTACAGACCTGTCGCCAGCCAATTTCGATGATTTTGAGGTCAGCGGAGGGGTCTTAAGAATCATTATGGTGTTGCCAGAGCTTATAAAATTTCTGCTGGTTATCAAACTTAATGAACTTGCCAAAGGATCAGCTGGTTGACTAAGCCCTAGCCAGTAAATAAGAAGAGATAGTAGAAACGAACATGCAAACAAGCAAGCACCAATAAATAGTAAGCTTGTATTGTGTAAGCATACTAAGTGTAGTTACCTGGTTACCTGAGGTCTTCCTGTTTGCAAAGACAATTTTAGGTTAGGGCTATTGCCTGCAAAGCTTTGCTGCTTTGATTGATAGTGCCGCAGGTTTTTTAAAGAAACAATTTCGCGTTGGTTCTGTCTCTGACAAAATAAACGACACAAACACACCGTGTCCGCTTGTGTGGTTTTTGACATCGCACAGTTTCAACCACTGCTTTTGCAGATGGACTAGGAGTTGGGCTGCTACGTACATGGTTAGTCAATACGATATTATTGTTGCCAGTCTGGATGCAAGAGGCAGCGGATATAGAGGAGACGGAATAATGCATTTGCTTTACAAAAAAATCGGTAATTCGCGTTTTCGTCTTGCTGCTGACGCTTATCTTCTTAGATTTTTATTTTCGATACCCAATAAATTTTCTTAACCTTAAACAAAAGAACTGCAAAATAAAATCGAGCATATTTTAGACAATCTTATCCGTGTATCTATCTTCATTCATTCATTGGCGGTAATTATTCGTTCATTCTTTGTTTTCACTCGCATTTTCTCCAGGAGGTATACAGGGAACAGCTGTAGAAGGCCTTAGAGCAGGGGTTCTCAACCTTTTTTCTCCCGTTTACCCCTTGCCAGCTTCCTAACATAAAATTTACCCCTGTTTTTGTTTACCTACTAACGCTGTAGAAAAATGTACAATAGCATCATTAAATTTACCCCCAGGATAGGTAAAATTTACCCCCAAGGGGTAAATTAACCCCCGGTTGAGAACCCCTGCCTTAGAGCTTCTCACTGTCCCTAGCTAACTGTGATTGTTCTCCTGCGGCTCCACGTGCAAACGCCAAAATGCCATGTCAGCGACGTAATCATAACACCTGATCCTTGGTCGGCCTCCATGGGCTTTTTTCTCGTATTCTGTGTGTTAGCTTAACCATCGTGAGTAAAAATAGTTTTGCTACAATAGAAACACATTCAGATTCATTCAGACGCTTGGCAATACTTTCACGATGTCCGCATGAACAGTTTATTGCGGTTGCGAATTATATGTGTTAAAACTGTTTGTTACAACTTATTTGCACTGCGAGTTTTTTCGTCAAGGTCAACTGGAGAAAAAAGACACAACTGAAGTTGGTCAACATTTAGCCGCAAACAGGTGGATTGACGAAACAAGGATGGCAGTTTGGGGATGGAGCTATGGAGGGTATACAACCACCTTTACCATATGTAAGCTATATACTGTAGTTTATTAACAGAACCTATGTGATGCTTTTGTTAGCCGGATGTTAGCTGCATTTTTGCAATGATTGTGATATCAAAAACTTAGCTTTGGATCACGTGCAGCTTAGCTAAAAGCAGTGCAGCACAAAAATTATGTGTTGAGTTAATTTTTTATCCAGTCTGTACCCTAATATAACCTGTACAATAAGTGTAGTGTGAACAGAGATACTCGTTTGCGGTTTATCATTATACTGGACGGCTATATGCTTCTGTTTTCATCAGTCAAGCACGCGCATTATATATTGCGTTTGATAAGTGTTTCTACATTTGTAACGTGCAGTGGTTATGAAATCTTTATAAATTACAGTACATTTCTAATTGAGTTGAGTTTATTGGCGCAAACACTTAACAATTTCAAGCAAATCAAAGTTAAGGCGCTGGGACACCGAAAAAAACTGTTAAACAAGTTACATGCTGCAGAACTAGCCAACAGGATAACAACAATAAAAGTCTTTGCTCCACTGTTGTAAAACTTTGAAAACGACACCTACGTTTCAGCCAACTAACAGTGGCTCTCTTCGGGGCGAATGGCGACTCAAACAGGAGAGCAATATTTTTCATTAATTCCACACCCAACGTCATTAACGAAAAAAGTTCAGATCTTGTTCCAAAAATCTGCAAAGCGACGTTTGGCTATAATTGACTTCATACGAGGTTGCATATTTTTGATTCGTTTTGACGAGACTCGACATACAGTTTGTTGCTTACTGCTGTTATTTAATTCTGCTTTACAATCTGTTCTCCTTTATCTACTGTACCTTTTCAACGTACAGTAGTGATGAGTGTTATCACTATACATCATCCAATCACGCGCATCCAGTGAATTTTACTGCTCTCCTGTTCGAGTCACCATTCGTCCTGATGAAAGTGTACTGTTATTTGACTGAAACGTCGGTGTCGTTTTCAGTTTTACAACAGTTGAGCAAAGACTTTTATTGTTGTTATCCTGTTGGCTGGTTCTGCAACATGTAACCTGTTTAACAGTTTTTTTCGGTGTCCCAGCGCCTTACTTTGATTTGCATGAAATTGTTAAGTGTTTGCGCCCATAAACTCAACTCAATTAGAAATGTAATTGATACAGATTTCATAACCACTGCACGTTACAAATGTAGAAACATTTATCAAACGCAATATATAATGCTCGTGCTTGACTGATGAAAACAGAAGCATGTAGCCGTCCAATATAATGATAAACCGCAAACGAGTATGCTGGATAACTTTCACATTTTTGACCTTGCCTAGTAAAGCTGCAGCGCAGCTTTAAGTGTCCTTTACGTTTCTGAATCTGGACTAGGAAGTAGTGGCTTTTATACCTATTTAAGCTCGCAAATATGCAAAATACGATGAAACTTTGGTGGAGCGGTACATGATAAAAATACTGTCACGACGGACAAATAACGCGGACTGTCTTGCCATAAGCGAACAAGTGCGTACGGGGGCCATTTTGGTAGGGTGTTCAACAGGCTCCCAAACAGCCCAAAACTGTGAAGGTTCACCAGTCGTGGTGGTTCTCGCCTACCACAAGCCATTCGAACACTTGAACAGATTGGCAGTTGATCATAGTAATCAAACCAAGCGCAGCACGCACCTTAGAACGTCGACAGCATCCGGCACGAACAAGAATTGATTACATTCATGACTCGTGACAAAATCTTTCCAATTGAACTCACTGATAAGAAATAAATAGCATTTTCGACACAGAATAATCAAATTAATCAACTGGTTTACGTGTTAGGAAGCATCCGTTTTCCGACTTCTACCTGTATCAACATTCCATATTTTTAGCGTTAGGCTACTTTGCACGTGAGCCTAGGCTCACCACCACATCAGTCAGCAATATTAAGCTTCGTCACTTCGTGCATTCTCATTTTCAAAATCGTCCAAACTCAAACCGTTACAGTAATCCACACAGACAAAGAAACCACACCACCTACCTTGCCAAAGTAGGCTATTTCAACCTGAAGCAAAATCCAACTGTACAAGTACACTTCAAGGAATCCAGCCTACTGCATAGCTTGCTGCCACTGTACAGATCAAGTGGAAATGCTAGCAAAACAACGCATGACATAACCAAGTTGTTAACCAGGCACGGTGAACAACCTGGCCGTTTTAAAAGCACTTGGCTCCACTGGCGTTTCTTTTCCTTGTTTATTTATTTAAATTCGAGTGTTACTGAACAACCTGCAGTCATGCTTGAGCAGACAAGTAAAAATCG
>JGI24021J15306_10012255_pt1 | contig 10647 bp, 8 predicted proteins | sample Ectturendosymbi1_FD_15306 | JGI IMG/M metagenome (IMG submission 15306) | reverse complement strand
CCCACTGGCCTCTGTAGGTGACGTACTAGCCATCACGCAGAAAAAAAACTTGAGAAACAATGGTGAATCCGGGTGTGGATGCCTATACTCGGAAAGTACTCCAAATCAACGGAAAGTACTCCAAAAAACGCAAAAATACAACAACCTGTTGAAAACCAATCAAAAGAATACTAAAACAGAAATATAAGCTAAGTGGGGGCACGGTTTTCACATTTAGCTGGCCAGGGGAGGCAAATCGACCCTCTTTCCTCTCGTCAGTTACTCCACTGCAACAAACACATTTAAAAATTAATTAAACAAAAATGATCAAAGTTTAAAATCTTTGTTACAGTTGAAAAACATCAATGCTTCAAATCTTTTATCAGTCAAACGACATCTATTGGGCTTGAACATTCGTCCAGCGACGCTGAAAATTCGTTTGTTAATAATTTTAAAATTGCTGACTATTTCTTCTAACTGCAGCTTATGATCGTCTGCAAGCCAGCATATGCTTTGTGTAGCTTTTAATTTGAAACGAAATGAACAGCGACTCCAAGATAAAAGCGCATCTGTCTATTAGACCAAAAGTCAATGGTTAACTAAACCTCGCAGCTGTCATTGAGTTTTTTTGCCAGTATCTGATGGATTACGGTTGACATGCCAGTTATCAGTGTTGTGGAAAAGCACTTTCTTCATCCGAAAAAAAGTTAATTTACTGTATATAAATTACTGTACTAATTATATACATAACTTACTGCAGCACTTACATTCATAAGTTCCCTCTGGATATATATAAATAAAGCCCACACCTCTCCTCGTAATGTCTCGCTATTCTGTTACCGAGGCGTCAACCCGTTTTTATGTAAAGCTTTTTGTTGCTACGCACCTCACTACACTCGCTACGTTACGCCAATAGGAGGGCTAGCTGGAACAAAGCGAGAATTCGCTACAAACGTTGTGCTTGTCGTTGGACTATCTGGATTTAACCCACGCAGATGGGCAAATGGCCTCCCCTGAAACACAACCATGACAAACAATGATAAAGGAGGAAACTCAGCCACTACAACCGTGGTTCATCGCACAGTGATGTTGGGCAAAGATTACCAAGTTTAATCGCGAAAGTAATTGTCGATTACGATTAAAATGACAATGTAATCGATTACGATTACATTTCATTTTTGGTCAGTTTAATCGATTACGATTACTCAAAAAACTGTAATCGATTGTAATCGATTACGATTACCCAGACGCGGATTTACCATTAGGCCAAAAAGGCTTAAGCCTAGGGCCCCCGATTTCGGGGGGCCCCAAAATTTTGGGAGTAAGGAAAATTTTCGGCATTTCTATTTGTATTTTTGTTTTGGTTCAACGCACGTTTTGTGCCATGCCGCTAACAAAAGATCCCTATTGAAGAATGAGCGCGAAATATTGCAATGAATGACGATGAGCATTCTCTTTTTATGGCCTTAAGAATTGGTTATTGTTACGCATGTGTGGAACAAAACGCCTGAATCCATTTTTTTTGAATATGTAATGTGAGTGTGGTCAGATAACTTCAAAGGTGTCTTTTTCGTTAGTTTCATTGTGACTGTTTTTGTTCCTGATATAGAGACAATTCAGAATAAAGTAATATGTTTATGAATTGGAACAACTTGTTCAGTGAATGTGACCATCACGTGTAGTGCTAATTTGTATGACGTCAGTGGCCGGAAAACGTCCAGAAGGGCCCCCAATTTGAAATAGCCTAGGGCTCCGAAAATGAAAATTCGCCTCTGCGATTACCCCATGCCTGTTCGTAACCCCTTGTGTCCGCCAGCACAGCTATGATCGTATAAATCGTTTTTCTGTTTCTCTTCGCGCGAAACTCGCCATAAAATTGCCGCTCTGTCTATTTTCCAGTTAGTGACGTTTTCAGCTCTGAAGCGATAGATCTCCCGTATTCTTCCATGCGAAACAGCGGGCTTTCTGATCAACTTAGAGACCGAAAATCTGAGCTGTAGCACCCACATCGTTTCGGTACGTACTTTTATTGTGTGTTGTAGGATAATTAGCGTACAGTTTACATAGTACGATAGTCGTGCCTTTGAGCTGCGTATTTACTTTGCTGTAAATAGCCGCGACAGTGTTCTTCTCTAATTGTTAATTGTATGAAGCGCGCTCGGCTAACCGACAGTGAAGTCTAAACCGGTAGAATATTCAGTTTAAACTACGCTGTAGAATGCTTAGTTTTATTTCTGTTGCATTTCAGAAACTGTATTCGATTATCAATCGCTGTTGAAGTTTGCTGCTTAAATTGTGACAATCGTTTTCGCTGAGCATCTTCCGTTATGTAAGCAATCGCTGGAATGCGAGCCTGCAGTTCTATTGATGCTCGGAATTTGTGAGGGGCCAGAACAGGCGAAAGGTTGTCAGATACGCGTTGAAAACCCCGTAGTGCAAGCTCCCCACAGCTCGCAACTAACGGCTGGTCTGCAAGGCCCAATCAAGCGTTTTATACACGATACTTGAAGACAAACGGCTTAAAAAACTAAACGCACAAATTGAACATTTAAAGCATTATATCCTTATCCGCATGAAATAATTCTTCTTTCCTATTTTTGTCAATTTGCGATGTCCACTTGAAAGTATTTTTGTGATTATGCAGTGCCAATTGCTTGATTACCTGTCTTACCACACATCTAGTTTCTCTTTACCAACTTTTGTGTCTCCCTTTCCAACGTTTACCATTTAAAGACCCTATAGTACCTAGTACATCTGTCATCCTTTCGACCTTCAGAACGCCTTTCTACACGTGCATCCCAATGACCGCTAAGGTTCAATCACCACCGCTTTGCTCTTAGTTGTTTTTGTTGATCCGTATTGGTGTCAGATGCTTCTTCAGTTTTATTGAATCCACTTTTATCAGAACGGCCTATTTTCCTGGTGTTACTTATTGCGGCTTGTGTTTTGATGTATTCATTTTCGTCTGGAGTTTGCTTTCTTCTGTTCTTTCTTTAGCCTTTCAGCATTTCACTCAACGGCTTTGCTTGCAGATTTCAGAACGGAGGATGCGCATACTTACGTGAAATCGATTTGTTATTTTTAAAAATTTTCTGATTGATTAGGTTGCGTCACCTTTGTGGAGGCTAAATACTTGAACGCAACTACATGCAAGTCCGGATCATCACAAAGTCATTAAAGCAGAGTCCAGTCGGCTGATTCCTCGAAAGCTTGCAGAAAACCAAGAGCTTTTGATTGTAGTTACCTAAATTTCCCATGAAAACAAACCCCAAAAATTTGATGGTGTAATTCAACTCTCATGAGAATGAAACGATAGTAACAAATTAATTCAATGTGTATACATGCTATTTGAATGTCTTTAAAGTCCAATGAGCTTCAGTTAGAAGTTATTTCTTCAATGATTTCACGGGGCAGATCTAAACGTTCTTTTAACTTGAAAAAAAGTTACGTAAATTACGCATCACGAACTTGCAATCAGTGGCTTCAGCTGAGACATCACAGGCTTCCCCTTGCCGATAGGAGCATTTACGAAATCCAGAAACTCAGCATCCGGGTTGCACATATACAGATTAGCAGCTTTGCAAGTGTCAATTACAGAACCACCGCCAACAGCGAGGAAAGAGTCGAATCCTCCTTTTTTAGCGAAGTCTATGGCTTCTTTGAAACTGCAAACAAATTTGCCTGCCAATGAAAGCACCAACTACCACTTAGAAAGAATCACTTGCTGCGGTTACTTGGCATAAAATATCGATGTGCCCAAATGATCGCAAACAAATGATCGCAAACAACAAACGAACGAACGCTTTGCGTCACAGATTGACAACTGTGGTTCTTAAACTTCTTTACCTTTAGTTGTGATATAGCAGCAAAAGTAAGATAAGTTTGACAGAAACAGAATGCATGATTTATACTTTATTGGCTGTAATGCCCGCGAAAAAAAAACATAATAAGGCTCTTCTGCGATTGTCAAGAGTTGGCAACTCATTCTGGGGTTTTAAAATGTCGAACAATTCAAACAAGGCAATGTACGAAGCGATGGTAAGTTGATGTCATTTTATTTATCTTACCTTTCATCAGTTGGCTCCACTCTTACGTTATGGAACTCTTCGTAGTTGATATTGCTCTGTTCGAGAGATTCACGGACAGTTTGCATAGGTGGAAGCTTCGCTAACTGTCAAACAATAATTTTTTAAAGATTAAAAAGATCATGTACGCGCTATCTCGATTTCACAAATCAGTTATCTACGTGACATACAAAAGCAAAAGCAACAGCACGAACTTAAATGATGCATAACGCATTATGTACAAAAATGTTTCTCAATCTGTGTGCCCCTTATATTTTGGAATATGCAGGAGACATTTACTGGAAGCAACAATTGCTTTGAGTCCTTACATAAAATTAAATATATGCAAAGTCGACTTTGCAAAACGATGGATTCGGAATTTGAATGGAGTTTTTTTGGCTTTCGAAAGTAAAATATTAAAGCGTATCTGCCAGTTAAAACCTGAAATTATTTGTTTCGTAGAAATAAAGAAAAACTTTGGATTTGGATGAAACCTCATTTTTTTCAGATTTGTTCGATAAACTCTTTTATTTTGTGTAGTCTTTAATAATTTACGTTTATATGGGCCATACGAAATTACAATTAAAGCAACTTCAGAATTAACTTTATTTGCCGAAAAATTGATATTGCAGGTAACAACTCAAACGAATTTTCGATGCGTTTCCTATTGTTGATGAATCTCTGTTCAAAATGAGGATTATTCTAGAAATATTGTACACACTGACTGATCAACTGTTATCACTTCGAAATTACTTAATTACTGATTAGAATTCGGCGTAATTGACTACAAATGGATAACTGATCTATTCAAGTAGGTTAATAAAACTGACAAAACCGCAGCAAAGCCTTCCCGCAGTACCCTCTGCATTTGCAAAAACTGCTGTGTAAATGGCGCGAGCAGTTTGTCCAACAGCATAATCTTAACAGTTATTACCACGATACGCGCAAATTAATCAATACCATCGTCACGCGCGTGACTAAGGACCGCGTTCAGGCTTTAGGCATGTGTCGCGTTCGGGAAATTTGCGGCAGTCTTTTCATCAACTATCCACAAATGTAGGCCCTCGTTGCGCTCACTACGCATCTAGGAAGGCGAACGAATGGGGTCAAGCCAGCGCAGATTCTTTCTACTCTGGGAGATTGAAACGCCACGTGCAAACTGCAATCTTGCCATAAGCTATTGACTGGAGACTGGAACATCGCTTCACTACCAGCGAACTCGTTGAGGAAGACAAACGATATTTATCCTCCGGGCCTAGATTTCGTTGGCATCTCATCGACAAAGCGTCGTGGCTCTAATACTGCAGAGCTGGGCGATGGGTGGAAACTCTTCTATCCGAGGGTTGAGCCAGAAAAGTTTGCCCAGACAGGGATGGAGATACTAGTAAGGCCTGAGTTGGCAAGTTTTCTTGATGAATGGATCCCTCTAGTTAAGTCTAAGAGAAATGGTGTGCATGTTGAAGTTGTTAGACCGCTCCCTGCGCTTGATGCAGGTATATGGCCCAAACTCAAGTGGGCTGTACCCGGAATTCGTGGAAGAAATTGTTGGACGTTCATGTCATAACTGTCAAAAGCGTAGCATCGGCTGCTCGGGTATGCGGACGGAAACGACTCGATGTCGCGTATAATGGCAAAAAGTAGCACCGTGGTGGAACCAGGAGGTGAAAGAAGCGATTCGAGGAAAGGAAGCAGCCTACAAGGCCTGGATTCAGAATAAAGCCTAATCTTCTTTGCATTTGCGGCACGCTGAGGCGCAAAAGTCCGCAGCCTTACCGGTGAAAAAGTCCAAAACGCAATCTTGAGAGTATTTCGGACCTAAACAGTAGATTCCCATTGCTGGCAAGCCAACAAAGTGTTATGGCAAACAATCTTACGTCTCCGCGAAAAAATACTACTATCTCCATCAAAAATCAAAGTGGTGTCTTACTCAGCAACGTGGAGGACATTCTTGAAAGATAGAGCATTGCTAAGATCGTTTCAGCACAGTCACTTTTACAACATCGGACAAACAAGAAGTGCAACTGGAAGAGGAAAATATCATCACTGAAGCCGAAGTCACTGAAGGCTGCAAGTTGCGATGAAATCCGACCTGGAATGCTCCAAGCCTTGAATCAAGGAGTTCTTTTGCTGGGTCGTGTCGTGCGTGTCAAGTGGTATGGCGTTCTGGAAGGACGATCCTTCCCATATACAAGAAAGAACACAAGAGAGAATGCTAGAACAACCGGGGCATCTCTCTCCTTAGCCTGCCTGGAAAAGTGTATGCCAAGTGCCTAGAAAATGGATGCCGCGAAATAATTTAACCAAAGCTGGAAGATACCCAGTGCGGTTTTCGTCCTGGCAGATCAAATTTTCTCTCTCCAGCAAATGTTACAGAAATCTTGGGAGTATTGCCGACCTCAAGAAAGCATAAGACTGGGCTCCACGCGAAAAGCTTTGGGGAGTGTTGCGGGAGTACGGTGTTGACGACAACTTTTCACTGGACACCAAGTCTCTGTATTCTTGCTCAAAACTTGGTGTCCGTGTCGGCGGAGTTAAATCACAACCGTTCACAGTGGGTGCTGGACTTCGATTAGGGTGTGTGGTGTCACCACTCCTCTTCATAGTCTGTATGAATTGGATAGACAGTCACCGCCGAATCGACGAGGATCTTACTTTTGGAAGCTGCAGGTCGAGTCGTTTGCTTTTTGCGGACGATTTGGTACTGCTTGCATCCTCTGGGCAGTGTCTTCAAAATGCACTGGATCCACGGCCTCGAAAGGATTTTTTCCAGGGGTGGCAATAGCTTGCTTTTCCAGGGCGTGGCCAAAAGAATTTTCACAGGGGCGCCAACAGTGGTGGAATTTCATTTTAACAATTCTGAAACTAAGAGAAAAATATTTTTCTACTAGAGTAATAGCAAAATATCAAATTTCAAAACCCGGGTGGGGCTTGGCCCCCTTCGACTTCCATTGCTAGATTGGTTTTCAGCTGAATGCGACCAAGCGCGAATGAAAATTAATACTAAAAAGACCGAGGTATTATGTCTTCCCAGAAGCCCAAGCCAGTGCGCGCTGCAAGTAATAGGCAATGCAGCACGTCGGGTAATTTAAGTAGCTTGGGGTGGTATTGACGAGTAACGGAAGCCAGAACAAGAGATCGATAGCAGCAAACGCAGTTGTGTGTGAGCTTTATCGTTCTGTGTTCACAAAACGGGAGCTTTCAAACACCGAAAAGCTGTCAGTTTTTAAAGGGGTCTTTGTTCCGATCCTCATCTACGGTCATTCATCTTCAGCAACGAGCGAAAGAGTGTTGCCTCCAGTACAAGCGGAAGAAACGGGATTTTTGTGAAGAGTTTACGACGTGACGCTTCGCAATAAAGTATGTTGCTGTGAAATTCATAAGCACCTTTAATGTCGAGCCAGTTCTCCAAAAAGAGAGATCTCAGCTGCGACGGTTGCCCACATGATGTGTCCAGAATGTCCCGAGAAAGATGGGCGAGGCAAGTCCTGCTGGCTCCACCCATGGAAAAGCAGTCCAGTGGTCGACCAAGGACCATGTGGTGCGATTAAATATCCGACCTGGCTTGGTCCCATCGTGGCGCCATCGGAACTATAAGAGGTTGCTGATAACCGTGAAGTATTTCGAGTCCTCCTAGAACTGCTGCCTTCGTGGACCTCTCGAGAGGAAAAGCGGGTGTAAAAGTGAATAAATGAAAGGCTTTCGGTGGTAGGAATTAAATATGCTGGGCAAATCAACAACAGACCTTTCTTTTCATTCGAAGAGGGTCTGCAATAACTTATTGAACATACATTTCAAAAGATCCTGAAGAAGCACCTTCATATGTACAATTGGAGATTGTTGACTTGCAAGACTCATTTGCATAGAAAAGAAGCCTACGAAAGCAATTTGCAATACCTCTGTGTTTGAACCAGGGGCGCAACCAGCGGGGCAGTTTTCATGAAATTTCATTCGATGCGTCATCGTGCTTATTCAACCGTAGTATAACTTTGGTATTCAAACAAAAGTTTTTGGTAGAAATTCAAATAAAACTTCTTCAAAATGATTAGAATATAAATTTCATCTATATTCTTTGAAAGTTTTTGCAAATGTCAAAATTGCTGCGCAATGTTTTGAAATTTTCAGAGGGGGAAAATGGCCCCAATGTTCCCCCTGCTTGCGCGCCTGGTTTGAACATAAAGATATTGTGGCAAAAATGTTCACTTTGTTTGGGAGCACTTCTAGCAAACGATTTCAGTGTTTAATTTCAATAAAACAAAGGAAGTTCTTCTCTAACTAATGAACATCTCGAAAATAATCTAAAAATATCAAACTCTAGCATCGACCCAGGTTATAACGAGCTTGTTGTGATCAAATGATGCCATGTGTCTCATTAAATTCAATTCTGAATTCAATTTTGAAATATTTTGAATTGTGTATTGTGGAGATTCGTTGTGCATCACAGTATTTTCTACTTCATTGCATTTCGTCAGTTTCTTGAAATCGTTAGGCGGTATGTGGCCCATAGGATAAAAATTTGTGTTGTGGCGCTTTTACTGTTTTGATTTGTGCAGGCCTGCTGCGAAGCAACCCAACAAGATAAGCAGCACGACATTACACTAAAATACATCATAGTAACACCATTTGAGCAGATTAACACAGGTAGTTACTGGTGCCTACGCATTCAGGTTAAATATGCTTCACGAAGAAATATCGCAACCAATTCGCACAAACCACGCATGAGTTGATCCTACGCAAATGCAGGAGCTGGTATCTGCCTTTGGGTTCAATCCGACGAAAACAAAAATCCAACACAATACTTACATTTTTATCTGTGACTACCATAGCCTTCTTCGCATTCATATTTTTTAGGTCCTTTCCAACTTCTGCACTGCATCCAAGACCATATCTAATATTCGAGCATGCCATCTGAAATTTTAATCATTATTAATCCAGATTTTCACAATCACATGTGTTACAAATTCTACAACAAACCATTAAAAAATGTTTTAAGACACTTTTGCATGAGCGACGTCAGACGAAGAAAAATCCTAGCTGCACCACAATTTCCAGCACTTCAGGGTTTAGAAACGGATAGGCGAAGCAAATCCACTTTCTCTAAAACAATATAAACATACTCTTGTCTCTGAAAACGAAAAATTGAAGGCTTATTCGATTTCCGGCTGCATAACCATTTGTTATCTGACGACAGAGTTGAAGCGCATGCTTCCAAGTGTTGAAACCCACCACGCTTTTGTTCTATATTTATGCTGGAAATGATTTGTCTACATTATTGCTTACCTATTATTACCAAAATATTGTTCTCTATTTATGTTTGTTGCATTGTTGCTGCTACAACTGTTGCGTTGTATGTTAAAGAATTGCAAAAACATATATTTTGAAGCTTGGGTCTGCAGCAGATTGTCGCTAAACACAAAGATACATGTCTTTCACTGAAACAAGCCTGGTACCCAATGTTCACCCAAGCAATAAACGAAACCAACGTGCAGTGAAGACCGCAACAAAACTTTTGTCACAAAAAAACTAACACAAAATCATTTTCACTGAATGGTTTAAGTGCATTAAGCACGTGCTCGTGGTTACCTCTCAAGAGATCGAATTAAGTTTATGTTAACAAAATTCAACGCGTACGAACTCGCTTGCCGAACGCGAAACCCAACTTGATATTTACCCTTTAAGGCCCGCAGAGGGCACGATCTTGCCTTTCAAAGTTATTATCGGCCATAACTCGCGAAGGGATCGCGCTAGAGAGGCAGTGAAGACTGAAGACATCCTCGGATTCAGAAAACAGCAATCGATCCGATGAGTTCAAAAAGGGCACCTGGAAATTTGAGAAAAATGCAAATCTTTGAATTTCCGGAAGGGATATTTTGGCAATTTTCCGAAAAATTCAAAAACTTCCTTTCACGTTTTCCTGTTAGCTTTTTCGAAACGTTTTTTTTGCATGGACTGCATCTGAAGACCCAACTAATAAAAAATCCTAACCAAATTGAGTCGAGTCATTACTATTTTGGGGGGAAAATCTTTTGGGTGAAAACAGTGATCGGATGATGTTATCGGGGCCTGAGAAAATAATACAAGGGACAATTTCTTTTTTTTTAACAGAAAGTAGGCAAAAATCCGCATCTTCAGAGCATTTGATTGGCCTTAGAGCGTTAGTGTTTTGAAATTTATGGCCTAAAAGCAACAAATCAATTAGCTAATCCCCTAGGTCCTAGCAGATTAATTAATTAATATTATCGATCAAAACTTGCATACCTTTTTTCCTCTCAATATTTTCGCTTGAAATTTGGTGGGATGTTGCAACACATCAAGCGAAACCTGTTCTGGAATTTTCAGATGTTTGGTGTTTGATGGTTGGGTACAATTTACCCTTCAAAAACGCAACGAGCGTAAAATTAACCCAAACTTTTTGGGTTTTGCGCCTTTTACCCTCCCAAAAAACGAAAGTTCATTTTTTCAACTGTTTTCGCAAAGTTGCGGTGATGGCTGACATTTTTATGTAGAAACTTCATTCCCAACGCGTTTCATTTCCGCTCCACGGCTTTTTGAATGAAAACCACGAATTTTTTTGGCTATGTGATAAATGGTTTTCCTACAAAAAGAC
>JGI24021J15306_10012254_pt1 | contig 10647 bp, 5 predicted proteins | sample Ectturendosymbi1_FD_15306 | JGI IMG/M metagenome (IMG submission 15306) | reverse complement strand
ATGTGCAAGTTTGAATCATCGCAAAAAGACGAAAGCAGATGGTAGTCGACTGATTCCTCGAAAGCATACAGAAACACTAGTGCTTTTAAGTGTCGCTTTTCAACAAATTTCAGATTTTAAGATTTTTCAAAAATGTTTTCCTTTTTCCTCAATGCTTCCGCGGGCCACTGAAAACGTTGTGGCGGGCCACATGCAGCCCACGGGCCTGTCGTTGGACCGCACTGATTCAGAATATTAATCATCTTATTGTTTTAGAGCAGTGTTTGCTTCAGGTATATCGTACACCACTCCACCCCAATACTTCATGGTGTGTCACTCTTTCCCTTCAACGGTGAAGTCCACGTCCGGACGTGCTTTATTCGTCCGCTTTGATTTCTGAAAAAATAACCAGATGTACTTAATTTCTCCTGCATGTGTATGCTGAAGTCTGAAACATTAGCGGTGCTGGCCACCTACTTTTTTCTTTACGGCGGCTGCAAGCGGATAAATGTTGCAGTTTGCCATTGTGCTGTGCTTATCACAACTGAGATCATTCACAGCAGGGGTGTCAAACTAAAATTCACAGTGGGCCAAAAAACATTTTGGTTCAAGGCGAGGTCCGGACTAGTTCACTTGAAAATTGATCGCAATCGTAATGCTCTCATTGCTGCTGAATAGTGAAAGAAGACGCGGGTTTGCTCAATGGTTTGCTACGCTGCAGCGCATTCACCGGCCCCTCTATGCGCGCAAATGTACTCGCAGTGCATTGTGGGGCTTGTATTATTATGCTGGTTTGAGATCTCATGGGCTCACATTTTTATGACCCGGACCGACCCACACCCATTACAACAAACCTGTAACACCCCCTAAATTTTAGTCCGTACCTGGCCCAGTCCATGAAAAAAACGTCTATTTTGCCTCATGAGGCAAAATAGATGTTGAAGGTAAAATAGACACTAGAGGCAAAATAGACGTTCTAGCAATGCTGGAACTATTTTGCCTTTAAGTCTTAACCCCTTGTCTTTTTGTAAATTGTCTTATGACCACTTCAACCAATCGTGTTTAACCAAAGGCAAAATAGCCCCGACATAGCTTTTGCCTCATGAGGCAATATATACCATACCTAGAAAGAGATAGGAAAAACATATGTAGGATCTATTTTGCCTCATGAGGCAAAAGCTAAATAAGCCCTTCTTGAAGAAACATCTTCGATGAAAAGTGTACTATCAGCATTGAATTGCATTTTGTATTTATAATTGGTAACTTTCTGTGACGTGCTGTTGTGTTTGTATGAAACACATACTGTTAGTAACGGTACCCAAGAAAAAATAAAAGTGTTTGGGCGGTTAAGTGTCCCATGAAAAGCTCTCGTTAACTGCCATTTTAGTGGCCATGCCATCTCTACTGGTGGTGCATGATATCATAGGCGTAGCCAGGGGAAGAGCAAAGGGGCCATGGCCGCCCCAAATTTTTAGAAAATATTGTCATTTTGTGCTTTGAGAGGCGTTTTTCTAAACTAAATAGTGTTATTCGCCTGAAATCAAACATTTTTGCCCCCCCAAATTTTTGGGCTGACTACGCCACTGCATGAAATTATATACGTGCAGGCCACTTGTAATAATAATTAAATATCGTCCCACAGGCCAAAAATAATTTGTTCGCGGGCCTGATTTTGCCCGCGGGCGGACACAAATGAGTTTTACAGATTTTTCAGTTTATGATTGCAGTAGAACCTACCCTCCATTTTCACTGCTTGAGCATGGCAAGCCTATGGAACAAATTAATTTTGTGCCGTGCTTGATCTGGACAAATCGTTGCAGGGTTNACAACTCTTGTGATGTATAATTTATTTTCATGTACTAAGTGGAGTGAGCGAAGAGGTGGAAAAATGTTGTGACTGTTGGTCAAATGAATCGATAAACCTGAATCCGGATCTCCAAGTTCTCTCACTGTTTTGTGTCATTTGATAGCGTATTCGCCCAGCTCGAGATGCAAATGTGCGTGACAAGTTAACACAGTTTTTGTGAAACAGGGAACTTAGTCAAACAAGTTTAAAACTTGGTGGTCAGTATATCGTATGAAAATAATGCCTTCTTATAAGTTGTGTTACTTCAATGCTCGTGGACTCGGTGAAATGAGCAGACTGTTGTTTGCGGAAGCTGGCGTAGAATTCGAGGATTGCCGCATCGAACGGACGGATTGGCCTGACAAAAAGCCAAGTAAGTACACCTACCTGTTGCATAGTAGCACTTTTGTTAATAAATGATATTATCTATATGACTAGCTAACGCACCGCAGCAATATCTTTTCCATCTGATCTGAAAAGTCGCCCAATGATCTGAAAAGTCGCCCAATGATCTGAAAAATCGCCCGATGCTTGTGTGTCGACTCGTGAAAGGTAGGAGTTGTCAAATATTTATCGCCGTCACGGATTGGCACTGGGTCAATCGAAATTAACATAATTTAGCACAGCGACATGTCGCACCAATCACCATAATATCTCTCACCGCAAAGATTCTATCGCCACGATGTGTTTTTAGTGAGAAATTGTTTGTGGCAGGTTCGCAACTAGCTGAAATTTTCGGGAGGGGGCAAAATAATTGTAACAAGTTGTTGTATCTAACAACTAGAAAAAACTTATCGGCGCTTTCACACTATTTTTGAAATCTTTGAGGAGGGGCAATTGCCCGGTTTCCCCCTGGTTGCGGGCCTGCTTTATGGCAAGATATGTATGGTAACAAAATTTTCATTGTGAGAGCTGCCGCGGTTTCAAGTTGCTTGCGGTCAGACGTGTCATGGTGACAAGTTGTTTATGTTGATAGGTGGATCGGTGACAACTAAACATGGGTGGAGTCGGAGTTCTAAGAACACTAGGAGTCGGAGTCGGTTTTTATCCGACTCCGACCCCTGAAGTGCAGTTTAATCGTTTCGTAAATCGCACTCCTCATGCGAATAAATTTGTTGCTCTAGTCAGTAATACAATGCGAATAGTAAGCAATAGGTACTATCAACATAACAAGCTAAAATAAATGTTAAGAATTTTTATGTTATATTTTTATGTTCAGAATAGTAAAAATTATCAAATATAGAATAGTTCTATAGCTGGCTACTCGCTCTTGCTTTATATCACTTGCAAAGATTTCTTGAATGTAGTTCGTGGTGTACGCCACAGGAACTTTTGTACAAATCAAGTATAAATACATCTACAGATTATTACCATTGCTAAATTAGTAAGCACCGGCACCGATCTGAAAAGGTTATAATATTGAAAGATAAAATGCCATTCAAATGTTTTTGTTCCATGAAGACGTTAAGGGAAGGTTTTATCTTGGTTGAAACAAAGCCAGGTGTTTTAAACATCCGTCGAATTGCATTGTAGTTTTATTGTAAACACACGTATTTTATCTTTTCAGACATGAAGTTTGGTACTTTGCCCGTTTTGTACGTCGATGGGGAAGAAATTGCTCACAGCAGGGCCATAGTTCGATACCTGGCTCGTAAGTTTAGCCTCGAAGGTGGAAGCGAATTAAATGCTGCAAAGATGGACGCATGGATGGAGACCTTGTTCGAAAGCTTCCAAAAACTTCCATTTACTGAACAAGATGAAGAAAAGAGGGTAAGAAATTGCGATTTCCAAGCATAGTTGTCAAAAGTAAATATTTTTCTGTTTTTTTTCCGTTTCTATGGTGAAGTGATGGCCAGTGAAACTGTTATAACCTGAGCAGAACAGATATTACTGCCTGTTTGCAAACCTTATCCACTTCATTTTCCTGGCCATGTTAACAATTTTAAAAGCTTTAAATATTCTCTTTATGACGTTTCAAAGATAACATTAACAAGGAACAGATAGAAAATAAGGAACGTTACTTCAAGGAGGCGGAAAAAGTGTGGGTATGCGCAGTGCAGTATTGTGCTTGTTTTTTCTAAATCTTCTCAACTTGGCATAGAAGCTTGGAAAAAATTTGAAAGTAAAACAGGATAAAAATGTATTGCTTTTTCACAATGCGTTCGTCGTTATTATTTCAGAATTCTTTCCCGGTGCCAACAACGGTTTTTGTATTTGCTTACTTCTTTTTTAAACAAACACAAAACAAAGCAAAAGGTCAATACTGTTTCAACTAGACAATTCACTAGTAATAATCAGTTTGCCTCCATTCCACAGTTGTGGCGAAAGCAATTTTGTTGATGCTTTGTCTTGTAAAAAACATGTTTAAAACATGCGTCGAAAAAATTGATTTTTGGTCCATTTGAAAGCTTTTTGGTTTTTAATATGTGTCGAATATATACCAAATTCTGATGAGAGATGTAAACGGGCGTCATTTTGAAGCCCGAACCAGACCCGAGCCCTACATTTATTTTTGAAGAGAAAGATAGAGAGGTTATTGGCACAAACATTAAACAATTTCATGCAAAAATAAAATTAAGGCGCTGGGACACCGAAAAAAACCTGCAAAACAGGTTGTCTCGTCTGGCGCCACTCGAAAATTAAAAAAACAAACGAAGACCTTTTTTGGAGAACACACCAAACAAAGGTCTTCATGATCTTTCTGGGAGAAAATCTGTAGGCAAAAGTCGCAGAACAACTTATCGGGCAAGTTTGGAGAAATTCGTGAAAAAATCCTTATACTCTTGAAATTTTGTTTGCTGCAACACCTATGCATACAATTTATAAACTTATTTCTGAAAGAGTTGGTTTCTTAAAGTACACGCACTGAGCTACCTGGCTCCAAACTACGTCGCATTCTGCCTCTTCTCGCGTTCAGTGAAAAGCTTTCTTTGGACCGCGGACGCAAGGCCGATCGCGCGAGTGGTAGTAACCAGATGGTGCTGCAGTTTCAATTTCTTAAGTGCAAGAGTTTAGTTGTTCATTTCGATATTTTCTTTGCTAGAAACTGATGTCATTTGTGTTGTGACCAGGTTGGCAGTATTTCGGTTAGTGAATTCGTTTAACTCGATTTTTCATCTAAAATGCAGACCATTCGTAAAGATTTCCATCAGTATCACGAGGTTATAAAGATCAGTGTTTTTGAATTATCGTTATTACATTAGTCATCACTGATCAGGAAACTTTGCAATTTTGTGATATTCTCACACCGTCTTTTCAAGAATTTTGTTGTACTCATGTGGTGGCTACGGCTTAGTGACATAAAAATATTACACCAAACTGGTACTTTAACTAACTATAAGATAAGCCTTTACCAGAGTGCAGTACTCTTTCCCTTCGGGAATTACATTCATTTTGAACAGTTGATATAATCTGGAAAATTCACATTGTCTCTCACGGTTTTTCAGATTTAATTACACATGATCAGCATTATTGTATGGCTGTTTTTGATAAATGTTTTTAGGCTTCATCGGAGACCGAAGAAAATGACTTCAGTCTTACTGTTACCTCTAATGTTGTTTTCATGGCAAAAAGAAAACATGCTTTTGTAAAGTTTCTTCAGTTCATTTTACACAAACGTTCTTATCGTTTCAATTAATAACCTTGTTTTTTCTCATGAGCAGAGCAAACAAAGATTTTTGGATGAACCTGAAACCTGGCTCTGGTCGACCATTTAACAGTCCCTTAACAACGCCTGATGGAGGAAATTTTAAGTGGTCTGCTGAGCGAAAATTTGAGAAAAGTTGAAGCTTTTGTTGATTCCAGGACGTTATCACGCAGCCGTTAGATCTGTGGTGTTGGGTTCTAAGACAACTGCCAATCGGACAACTACCAACTATAGGACAACTTCCTGCAAGGACAACGTTTAACTGGGACGACCAAGCTGGTGAAGCGTGTGCGACCCGGTTGTGTTCGCACACCTTCAGTGTGGGATTGATTCTTGAACCTTGGGAAGGATGGATTGTGACGTCATCGATGTTAACTCCGCGCCAGACGAATCGGCCAAAGAGAGCTCTAACTTCCATCTGCATGGAAGTCACTTATAAGTGTCGCTTGCTTGGTCTTTCCCTTCTCCTTGCTTTGGCTGACTTTTGCTCACATGTAGCAGTCGTGCTCGCGTGACTGCTACACTGGACTTCTGCGATTTACGTCAACTGCCCATGAGGAAAACTGCCAACTGACACGATTGCTGTTGGTAGTTGTCCGGTTGGCAATTGTCTGGTTGGCAATTGTCTGGTTGGCAATTGTCTGGTTGGCAATTGTCCTGTTGGCAGTTGACCAATTGGCAGTTGTTTAGTTGGCAATTGACCTGATACCGTGGTGTTGCGTTGGCCTAATCACATGATTTAATCTGAAACATAAATGAATTCAGCTAAAATACAAGAATGAGAAAAAAACTTTTCTTATTGATTCCGGTTGTTTGCAATTGTCAACGTTATCAAACCGCAGAAACACATTGCTAGCAAATGGAAGTGGAATGTTCTCAATTCGCCTTTCATAAATGAAAAAAATGTGGATTTTTGAACCGGAAGTACTAGTATGCAACCGATCGTCATTTTGAAAGACGACTTTTGAGAATTTAAAGCAAGATTCTAAGCAGCTTAATTCAGTTAATCTTTTAATAGTGTTTTTGTCTATGCACTTCGTTAATAGTGTGAATGTGATTTTATCTTGAGTTCGTACATTAATGGAAAAGAAATACAAACAAACAATTATGTGAGCTCGTGCTGCTTTCATCGAAATGCGCCTTAAACAACAGCCAGCTGACACATGTCAGGATAGTTGTTTACGTTTTGAGGTAGGTGTGGAAATCTGTAACTGTTTCACTTTTATTTACCAAGTTTCTGAATATAAATTAGTTTAAAAAAGCCACAGCGAAGGGAAGGCAGTTCATTTACGGGAAATTACACCACTCACAAACGACATTGAAGTCAATCTTATTTGGAGAAACAATACGATTGAGGCGTCTCAACCAAAGGAAAGAAGATTATCTCAGCAGCTTTATAAGTCGACACGAAGAAAAGGCGATCTGCTTAAACTTCCCTTTGGACTTGACAAACAAGATAATAGCAATGGCACAAAATTGGGAAGAAAGGCTACGCCCCCCAAAATTAGGCATACCATACGTCTAGTTTTAGCGGGGACAGACCCAGTTTTAATCCCGGCGTCCCGGTCAGTCAGTCAAAAGTCCCGGTTACGCATTTAGTCAGCCAGTATAGTCCTACACGTGGTATATCAGCTCTCGTTGAGACAATTTGTTCTACCATGAATAACATGTGGTCTGATGACAGAAGCAGAATGTGAAAGCACGTTATCACCTGTAAATAGAGTAGTGCTCGCTTATTAAGCCCACGGTTAATAAGCCCACCCGCTCAGGGCCGGCGTTAGTAAGTGCGGGGCCCGATTGGAAACACTTTTGCGGGGCCTCACTCAGTAGCATGTAGAAATTTTTGAAGGGGTGCATTAAGTCATAATGATAGAAATTGGTGATGTTAAAAAGGCGAGGCCCGTAAGGATGACGCCAAGACCTCTCCAGCAGAGACTTCAATGAACAACACCGTAAAACTCAATAAATCAAGGAATTACAACACTCATTAATACCATATCTCTCTGGCCAAGAACCTCCCTGACGAGAAGGGAGGTACCGGTGTAGTACCTGCACGGTCCTGCAGAGACGAGAGGTATTGATTGCTGTGCTTTGGTGTATATCTAAGGATGAAAAGTTTGCAATAGTAGCAAAACATTCCGTGTTTCCAGGCCAGGTATATTAGCTCTGGATGACTTACCGCTTCACCATTTGGTGGTATTATCGTGCAGGGAAACATAGAAAACCGTGTCCCACCACTCTCAGTTCTGGGGAAAACATTTATGCTATCGTTGCTCAATGTCGTTCGTTACGTAACAATGAATAAAAAGTTCTCAGGAGCAGGGTTGTTAATGGGCTTCATTTTGAAGCCCGAACCCGGCCCGAGCTCGACATTTTTAACCCCGATTTAAACCTGAAGGCCAGATTTACCGAGTGAGCAAGACATTCGCAACTGCGGGGTATCAAAAAACGTTGTGGACATACTCGAAATCAGCGGAGTTTAGCTGCAGATACACGGTTTTATCACACCCAAAACAGCAATCACCTTGCCCGAAACTTTAACTGAAACAAGCACGAACTTGGCTTGTTAGTCGCTGATAATACTGCGGAATGTAATGTTTCTCGAGATAAAAAAACAATCACGAAATTATCCACGATTACGCTATATGCGCGAAAGGAACTATTTATTGGAAAGCACTATAGCAGTGGTCTTCAACCTGGGCACGCGACCCCGTGGGTATCGTTTGCCTTTTTCCTAAGGGTCGCGAGAGCTTCTTATAATGTTCATAATTACTTCTCTGTTTTAGGCTATATTTAACATAAGGAACCATTTTTGTGGTAGCTAAAATAACAGGATCACCTGGCAAAAATGATAGCTTGTGTGATTATGACTATTACAAAGTTTTGAGCATAGACGTACGAGGGGGGGTCGGGGGGGTGGCCGCCCCCAACGGGCTTGAAAAATTTCAGGGGAAACTGTTTTTTTCAGGGCAAGCGCAAGTTGCTCTAAACTCCTGAATATAAAAGTATATTCAATACAGTGAAAAATTTCAGGGTAATTCTGTTTTTCAGGGCAAGCGCAAGTTGTTAAAAATCCTGAACGTAAAAAGTATATTCAATACAGTGAAAAATTCCAGGGCAACTCTGTTTTTCAGGGCAAACGCAAGGTGCTCAAAAATTCTGAAAAATTCGGATAAAAAAGCAAAACAAGGATACTCTAGATCAGGGATCTCCAAACTACGGCCCGCGAAGGCATTTCATCCGGCCATACAGACATATTGTCAATAATAAAAAAAACAATATATTTACGAAGCATTTGTTGATTTGGCAGAACGTAACTTATTGCGAAACAATCACATTAAATAAGATGTCCGGACCTCGAACAGCTGTGCAGTTGCTTATGTGGCCCAACTGGCAAAAACGATTGGAGACCCCTGTTGTAGATTAATCAGCTGTAAGCCACTTTTTCTACAGATTGTTTTGTGAAATGTTCAATTCTGGATAACGTTCTACAAGTTACTGGAATTGGGCCATCACCTTATTCATGCGAGGTCTCTAGCTTAGTTTGTTTTAAAACACTCAGATGTTCTTGCTTTGTTCTGGTGCTGATGTTATTATTAATAAAGAAGTGGGGTCAGGTTTCAAAGAATGTGAACGGATGAACGGTTTTAAACCATGGATTCGAAAAGTGCAAAGTAATGCTGAGAAAGCCTGGTGCAAGTTTTGTTGTTGCGAAATGAGAGCACATCGATCAGATTTAAATAGCTTCTAATAAACAGATTTAAATAGCTCCATTATGCTTCTAATAAACACCAGCGTAATGCCGTTCCCCATTATACCATGTAGCCATGTTAAACTTTCATTTTCAAAAAAATTCTGACAGCAGCAATCGGTTGTTTCGTTTTGTATTTGCAAATACAGTAGTTTTGTAAATGGCGGAGGCTGTTGATACATGTTGTAATCTTTACGTAAGGTGCGATAGTATGTGCACCATCTGCATCCACTGCCTTTACAAACTGGTTTTGCAAAGATTGCATGTTTCCTATATGCGCCAGAGAGTAATTTTTTCCAGTCCGCAGAATTGACAAACTGCACTTTTTACTGACTTTTAATTCTTTCATTAGTCTTGAAAGTTGGCTATAGGTTTTTGCTAATTTGGCTACTTTTGGCTGATTTTTTTGTGAAGTTTGGCTATAAAGCATTTTGAAATCTGGAACCACTGGAGGGTCGCAGACTGGCGGTCTGTGTTCTGATCAGAGATTAGCATTGGACTGGACTTGGATCGGACTGGATGCGTACTACTGTATGACGAATTTTGTTGATTTTGGATTGGATCTGGACTGCAAAATGCTTCATAAATTTGGGATCAGGACCGGATTTGGACTGAGTTGATGGAAATGAATGGCGTAATTTTTTTCATTAGAAAGTTGCATTTTGTTCATTTTTGGACTTTATTTGGACTTGGATTTTAAATTTCTTAAACTGTTTTGGACTATGGTTGGACTTGGACTGCGTTTTAAGAATTCAGGACTGGATCTGGATCGCAAAATATGACAGTACACTCATCTCTGGTTCTGATCTGACTGGTGCACAGGGCTCCCATTACTGTTTTTTTCCACCCAGATCTGGATTTTTTTGAGTCCATCTGGGTGTCTAGGTTTAATTTTGAAAAATCCTATCAAATCTGGGTTTTTTGAACATAAAAATTGGCAACGACCTATTACCATAGGCGATAGTAATTGTAACAGTAAAATGAACATAAAATGTATTCTGGTCATTGTAGTGTTCACATTCGACCATTAGGTGACAAAAGTACTTAAATCGGTGGAACAAAACGTCTTCAGTACACCCGTATCAATATCATTACCTAATACTGTAGGGTGCTTGACATCCAGTACAGATAGCTATGCAGTTGCGCGTACATTAGAAGTAAAGGCCGGATTACACCAGACGTGAACGCATAACAAATGGTAGTGTAAACAAGTGTGAAAGATTTGCATTTGTGTGAATGGTTGTTATCCCAGACGCCAGCTGAGGATATTGATGAAACGAAGTTTGCAACAGAATGTTCAAATTGTTTGGTTGTCCTATTCATGCAAATTAAAAAACAATTTGCATTGGAGTAAGGATTTGAAGCTTAGGAATTTTAGATTCCTTTGCAGCTCAAGATTTCACAAAAGATCCAAGTTCAATGGCA
>JGI24021J15306_10012252_pt1 | contig 10648 bp, 4 predicted proteins | sample Ectturendosymbi1_FD_15306 | JGI IMG/M metagenome (IMG submission 15306) | reverse complement strand
AACTCATTTTCAAGGTGCTCTGTTATGCCACTACCTCCGTGTCTCAGAAACTGCTCGATTTCTTTGCGCAGCTCACGAACACGAATAAGCGCTCGAACACAGGATAGCAACGGCACTTTCGTGTAGTAAAGAAGAACATTGTGTTGAGCTTAAACTTCATTACAAAAAACTCTGAACAGACTGTGATTCAAGGTTTGGCTTCTGACAAAGTTTACTGCACTCACAACAATCGACAACACATCTTTTAAATTTTCAGGGCGTGTATGCCTAAAAATGTTGGTGGTTCGTACCCCCTGTTTCGGTGTTTAGTACCCCCGGTTAAGAACCACTGCCTTAGTTGTACCCATGAATGCTTACATGCATGCTTGATATTGGCCTGCAAAATTTCAAGAAACTTAACTCCAACTTCCATCTCTGCCAGAACTAAACCAAATAACATGTAGCGGCGTAAAATTAGCACTGTTATAATGTTTGGAAGGGAAACATTCATGTTACAAACTTTCCATGTTGTAGAGCATGTAACAACTCCTGTGCCCTGGGGGTGTTTCAACAAAAATTCATTCAAAATGCATCACACAAAAATACAAGGTATTGCAAAATTTTTGTTATCGTTAGGTAAACATACCTATTTACTTTACCATTTTAAAAAAATAATCACCAATTTATCAATATTGGTAGAAACTCCTGAAAAAGTCATGTTTTATATTTTATACATTTATCTTTTCAGGTATAGAAATGGTATTCACTTTAACACGTTGGTGCTGGTGTACACATATATCATACCTGGAAATCGGGGAAAAACCAGGGATATTTCAGTTGACTTACCAACCGCATAGCTCCTGAACCAATTGCTCTAGAGAGCTGTTCAAACCCCCAAACAACTCGGCAAGTCTTCGAGTCTGCAACCAAAAAAATTGTGGTTTTGGGTTTTTGTGAGTGACGTCATAAGTGAGATAGGTTTTTGGCCATTTTGGCTCATGTTACCTGACCAAAGGCCCAACCACTAGATGGAAGTATTTTGCGCAAGTTTTCATTGGAATGTAGGCTAGAATCCAAGTCTTTTAAGCCCTTGATCAACTTTCTAGCGTTTCTAGTTAAAAAATTATGGCCTAAAATAAACAAAATAATTAATTATGTAATGATGGGATTAATTACTAATTTTGTTGTTTTTAAGAACTTTTGAACCCGAAACCCAGCAAGTCATCCAAAGTATCAAAAGACGCAGATTGTAGCTGAGTTTCCAATAAAAACTTCAGCGAAATACTACCACTTAACGGTATGGGCCCAGGGCCAGGTGAAATGGGCCAAGGTGGCTTAAAAGCCTTCCACTTATGACGTCACTCACAAAAAATCCGCACCTCCCAACCAAAAAATTTTTTTTAGTGCAGACTAGAAGACTTGCTGAGTCTTTTGAGCCTTTGAACAGCTCTCTACTGCTTTTGGTGCCATAGTTACGCTCGCGCCAAGTGCGATCCATTTTTTGACGCGAAATCTTCAAACATTACTGCATGCAAAAGAGTTAAGCACCATGGCCCATATATTGATAGTTCAAAAGAAGAGCAAGTTTGGAAACAGAAACCTTGCAAATCATTTATAAAATCTTAGTACAAATTCCTAAGTTTTTTCTGAGAGACTTGGACTACACTTTACCGCACATAGAATGATTTGATATGTGAATTTCCTCAAAATGCTATACTTTTTAAATTGGATGTCATTGCTGAAATCAAGTACAAGAAGTGGAGTTAAGTAACATTAGTGCATCACTATAGAAGTAAACAGCAAAAACTTGTTACTAATATTGTACTGATAACTCCATACAGTTGCACTCTACTACTGATTTGCCATTTGCAGCAGATATGACATACTCATCCCAGACAAGAATGCAGGAAGGTTGCTCACAAGATGTTACACATCATCAAATACTCATTTTTTTAGTTAAGGCACTGACCTTATGTGTGCAGGTCATGACATAAAGTTGTAATAAATAGGGCATGAAAATGAATACTATAACTATCTTGAAACAACAATCAAGTGTGGAATTGAAAACCTTAGTGAAAGAACTTGAGGTATGATGTTGCCATTGACAAATGCCACTAGCATTTCAAATTTGTGTACAAAAGCCAGCTTAAAATACCAAGCATACACAAAGATATAACTCTAATTAACTGTCAAAAGCAAGATGACATTTTTTGGAACATAGAGTGGTTTCATTTTATGAACAAAGATTTTTTTAGCTACACTTGAGCACTCATTGCAGATGAGACTAGACTGACAAACACAATAAAAATTAAACAGTCTATTACACAGCTACGTGCATAGGTGAGTACAACTACTTCAAAAATTGAATTAATTATGTGAAACGTTATTTTCTTTGTCAACAAAGTGAAGGCAGTACTGCATCGTCATTCATTTTGCATTTGATTTTTGTTTGTGCTGATTCTGAATTTAAGTCCAACGTTACGTGGTGTTAAAATTTTCACAACAGTTCATGGCAACATATTTACTCTCCATGGTAACATGCGGTTCAAGGTCACTTTCTGTACAAAATACAGATGATTTTATGCCACAGCCTGCTTTGTAGCACTGGAGCAACATAGCTGCATTGGCATAGTTCTAGTATGCTAGTCACAGAGCACTCTTCTGGAAATCAGTCTGAGTCTTCTTTCCAAAGAAGCACTGATCTTTCCCACCATTGCATGAGCACCAGCAGCACCCAACTGTTACATGAACAATTTGACTGAGCATTTGAGTTGGTGTAGGCTAAAACTATACCACTCACAACAGTTAAGCTCAAGTGTACTTCACAGTGACGGTCCACAGTACTCAAGGCATTTTCTTGTGAGTAGCCTAGCGCAGTTCAGTAGTTGAATTTAAGGTTAATTGGGCTGCTCTGCTGGAGTCCATTGGAAAAGTAAATCAAATCGTAAACAAAAATTACCTAATAATGTTCCTATAACTCTTCTCGCATCTTCTTTTCTTCTTTCGAAGCTGTCAACGATTGCAAATAAGACAACGGGATGAATCTTGACTGTTCTTCCATCCGCCATGATCGCTGACTCGCAGTTCTCCACCACCAGTGTTGCTCGCGTTGAAACATTGAAAGTAAATTAATGGCAGAAGTAAGCGATGCGCGTTAGAGCGAAACGGTTTAGAAGCACTACTTTCGAACAGTTTCACGAATGTTTTGTTGATTTGAAACAGTTTTAACCTGACAAATGCAATCTTTAAGGCTTAGAATTACCATAAACATTGCAACAGTTGACTGATTTTTCTAATACGCACATTACAAATTCAATTACTTCATACTAAAATTTATCAATAAACCAATCAAGCAATCACCAACGTTGAAATTATTCTGCTCTTCAATACTTGTTGGAAATTGAAATAACAACTAAATTCACTCCCACATGCCGATTTTAATACTTTTTTGATGAAATAAAAACATAATAACTTGTGAATGTTTTTTCTTCAGGTCTGAACCATGAAGAAAATTGTTGTCACAAAAACTGAAAACATTCTCGAACGTTGCTCAGCTTACACTTCAGCCTTCATCAACAACATAAAAAGTATTGTGGAACTGGATCGTATGAGATTACTTTCACTTATACTCGCAATACAATCCTTAGGATCATCGTGGCGAACAGTTAGTCTGAGATAAATTCATAAAAAGTATTGATTTTCTGCGTTAAACGCAAAACTTGCTGCGTGCATGCTTTGTCCTATACTGAAACACTTGAATATAAATTCAAGAGACTGTATTTAGAAATTTAATTTATTGCATGCCTTTTAAGCTCTTGTAGAAAGTTTTTTTGTAACGTCATTGTCAGCTAACATCTTGTTTGTCTTGCATTGTATGCAAGATGCCTCGACCGCGATAAGTCCATGTATAAACTTTGATTTCTTGTTTTCAGTTAAAAATGTGTCCGGCAACACTGACATTCAGTTTAGGCTGGAGAATTCATCAAATCACACGTGTTTAATCCTTGTCTGTCTGTATTGTGCTTGAAGTGGTATTTTGTTTTGAAACGGTGAAGTATACCTTATTTGTTTGTTGCAGTGGAAAAATTTGTTAGTTTTCATATAAACTTGATTTGAAAACGTAAGGTTTTCTTCATCGAGTAGCAATCTGGTGGCATTTATGTTTTTTTCGTAGTTCTTGACTGATTTTCTGTGTTTTTTTGGATTTTCCGTGTTTTTGTAACAAAAGTTTCGCATTTTAATTCAACTTTCTCAAAAAAGTGGCACGTGCTTACTATATTCATTTGTGACATGTGTTTGAGTCGCCTCCATTTTGAAGAAAGTGACAAGTACTAGTAGCCTAGATAGATAGATACTAGATAGCTAAGCTCAGACCTTGAGACCACCGGTACGGGTGCCGTGTAAATGGCGGAGCTCCGTACGAGCGGAGCTTGATTGCGGCGGCTTAATGACGTAACCGGGGTGGAAAAAAGTTGCGTTGAAAAAGCAAAAAAAGAAAAGGGGAAGGAAAAATGTATAATTCATTGCAACTTGATATGCGTTTCCCCAAAACATGCAATGCATGGAAGTTTGCGATGTTTAAAAATTATATCCATTCACAACTGTTGAAACCTATTTTTTGTCCGCGAACTGTTGTGAAACTCAGGTAACCAAAAATTATCAAACTTCATACTAGATTTTTTTACCGTAGTGTAATATCACCTTTGGCAGTACAATTATTTTTAGGTAGTGTCTATTTTACCGCCAAGATGCTGGCGGCAACAGATCAGCTAGAGCTATTGTGCCACCAGTCGAACATTCAGTCTGTGGCATGACGCAATACAAAGAAAAAGGTCACTTTGTCAGGAACACGCTGTCCTGCTTTTGGTGTAATGGTTAGGTGTTGCAGCTGCTATGCCAATGGTTGGTGGTTTAACTCTTGACTTGCCGACTTTCGTTTGTTTTTTTCTAGGCTCCGCTTAGATGGTACCTTTACGGGTTAGTGTTGTGAGGTTAGGATTAGGGTTAGGTAGGTTAGAACTAGGGTTAGGTAGGTTAGAACTAGGGTTAGGTTAGCGTTAGCTTTAGAGTTAGGTTAGCTTAGGGATAGGATAGGTTAGGTTAGCTTAGCGTTAGGTTAGCTTAGGGATAGCTTAGGATAGGTTAGGTTAGGATTAGGGTTAGCTTAGGGCTTCGGTTTGGGTTAAGGTTAGGTTGTAGGTTTATCTTTTAGTTATATTTACTTCCTTTCTACCAAGCCTTTTGCTGCTGCCATCCTGGTGGCAAAATTGACACTGCCTTGTTTTTACTACCATTTAGTTCTCATTGCTCAACACAAAATATCGGTTTTAGCGACTCTGGTTATGTCATCAAACCTCCACAACCAAGCTTCGCTTTTTACGGAGCTCCGCCTTTGACAGGGCATCCTGGTACGGCAGTAGGTCTTCTATGGAGATGTAAACACCAAAATTTAGTGCCCTGTGAAAGAAGTTTATCCATGAGTAGCAGATCTTGTTTGCGAATATTAAATCATAATGACGTAACGGGAGTCGCAAATATTGATATTTTATGGTGAGCAATGACTATGAGACCCCAACATTAGTAAATATAATACTGTATTCATTGGTGGCCTAGACCTGGTTTCAACCACCATCGCTCTCACACAAAGATTATTCCATTCTTGGTAATAGCCTCTGTGGGACCCACATTTTGGTTCCAACATTAAAACATAGAATTGAAACATTGCAGCTTTAGCATTATGTGTTTGGTGGAAGGTTGTATTAAATTGCAAGGACAAATTATTTTTTCTGGTGGATCTTTACCTTTATTTATTGCGTAACGAGGTATTTTCCACTTTTGATATGTCATCACACCTGCATGAACAGATGTCCGTTCTTTACATTGTACCTTGCTTGCTTGACTCCTTGGCGTCCGGCTGGTTTCGGGGATTTTCAGAAAAAAACGCCTAAACGCACGTGGCTTTCCACTGAGCCGAAGTACGAATATATCGTACACTGATTCTCAAAGTGTTAAAATTTCACTAATGATGCTAGTGCTCAATAAGTATGTTAAATAACATTTTCCAAGTCAGTCAATTTTTAGCTGAACACCAAATCAGAAAACAATGATAATGAATATGTTGGTGGACTCATTACAACAATGCACTGACAACAAACATATGCACAAAACCTATTAGAGGTGTGCATTTACAAAGTAACGCGCAATGAAAATGTCACCTGATTTAAAGTTATGCCTACCTCCAACTATGCACAGCCACAACATGGTATGCAATGCTTAACATGTCGAGAGCAGGCCTACGGTATATTCATACTTCGATTTCAGCCCAAAAAACAGCAGTTTTCGGTTGCCTTACCAACGCCCTAGCTCCTCCGCCAATTGCGCTAGAGGGCTGTTCAAGGGCTCAAACGGATCGGCCAGTCTAGTAGACTGCACTCGAAAAAAAATTTTTTGGTTGGGGGATGCGGATTTTTTGTGACTGATGTCATAAGTGAAGTAGTTTTAGGGTCATTTTGGCTCATGTTACCTGGCCTAGGGCCCAACCGCTAGGCTAAAGTTTTTCGCTGAAGTTTTCATTGGAAACTAGGCTCGAGTCCGAGTCTTTTGAGCCTTTGATCAACTTTCTAGCGTTTCTGGTTCAAAACTTACGATTTAAAGTAAACAAATTAATTAATTATCTAATTGGCTAATTAGTCAAATATTTTTACTAACTTACATCATAACTTTTGAACCCGAAACCCCAGCAGGTCATCCAAAGTATCAAAAGACTCGGATTATAGCCTAGTTTCCAGTGAAAACCTCAGCGAAATACTACCACCTAACGGTTGGCGCCCAGGGCCAGGAAAGTGGGCCGAGGTGGCCAAAAAGTCCTCCACTTATGACGTCACTCACAAAAAACCCGCACCCCCCAAGCAAAAAATTTTTTTCGAGTGCAATCTACTAGACTGGCCGATCCGTTTGAGCCGTTGAACAGCTCTTTAGCGCAATCAGCGGAGGAGCTAGGGCGTTGGTAAGTCAACTGAAAACTGCTCCTTTTTTTGCGAAAATCACCGAAACCGCCCGGGTGCCAAAGTGTTAAAAACTATTGAAAGAAAAAGAGTTTCAAATGAATTGGTGCTACATAGGCATTCATTGAGACATTGTTTGTAACATATTTGTTCTAACCTAAGCCCTCAAATAAGGTTTGCAGGTTTGTTTGAAAATTGATGTTGATATTAGATAGGACCAAAAGTTTCAAACAATTTTGTATTAACTTTTATGCTGCGTTAGAAGTACTTAGCCTGAACATGTCAAAGCTGGCAATTGCTTTGGTAATGCATGTCTCTGCATACCCATATCAATAAAAATTTTGACAACTTTACATTTTGAGTTTTATGGGCTAGTTTGTTTTTACCCCCAACGGATGTATTGACTTGGGCAAAAAAAAACTAATTACTTTTTAACGCAGATAACATTTTTTATACCCTATGTTTCTATTTTTATATGATGTTACTATAAAACAGATGAAGTAAATTTCTCTGTAGTACTGCTCTGCAAAAAACAAGAACCTTTATTTGTTGTTGGGCATTTCAGCTGTATTGTAAATGTATTTGATCACTATAATATCTCATAAGCAATTGCCAATTATCTTGTTTTGAGTCTAGAACAGAGGTTCTTGAACTATTTTGGATGCTTCTTTAGTGTTAGTCATTGAGGAAGAGCTGGGTGTGCAGAAAGTTTGCCAGTATCTGCATGTTTGGAAAATATCACCAATTACCTGCTCAATACTGCTTGAACTGAAGTGATCATTGTAATCTACTGTTTTTGCATGAAAGCATGCTGTAAATAAATCATTCCAAGTCTACTTTGTGATTAATTTTTGTGCTAAAATGTGGATTACCTTTAATGTACAAAACACAGGCAATTCTGCATGAAAGAGCAGTAGTTTTTTTTACCCAGAAAGATTTTTTAACCCCTTCTCCTGAGTAAAAAACTTGTGTTTTTTCATTATAATTTTTCTTTGGATAAAGATAACAAAAAAATTTCAATGTTTCAATATACTTCGGCAAGGGGATTACCTTCTATCAAAATACCAAGAAAATACCTTAGGGAGATAAAATTACAAACTTAAATTTTTTCTTTTTTTTTACCCCATTTGACTATAATAAGAATGACCTGTATTCCATATTATTTGTCACAGCTCGTGTTTTGATATATTAATTTTAGTCTAGATTTTACTTGCTTTCTCTGCTGTTGCTGTAGTCCTTAAGCATTCACTCATTGGCTTTCCTTGGAAATTTCAGGACCGAAGATGTGTATAGTTACATGAAATGAATTTTTTAAGAGATTTTATTGGTTCATTTAACTGTGTCACTTTTGTTGAGAGTAATCAGTTGAATTGAGTTAACGGGTGTTTATTTATTTCAATGTTGTAAAGTCATGTAGTAGTTACAAATAAGGATAGTGCTTACCTCAATATGATGATTTCTGTAATTGATGAACATTTTGGTAATTTGTGTGTTTGGTTAACATGGCATTTTTTTTTGCAGACAAGCAATCTTGCATTGTAACTGACAGTATTACAGGAATAATAGAGGCATGAGCAATGTTGTGTGCCATTGTTGTTTTTTTACTTATGCACCTTGTGGAAACCAAAAGTAAGATTGACTTGTGCTTATTTTTTCAGGTTTTCTATGAATTTTGTTAAATATCTTATGTCAATCAGCAAGGCTTTATTTATTCTGAGAAGATTATGTTGCTAGTATGATTTTACATTGAAGGTGCATCAATATAATATCAAATTAATGTGCGTACTAAGAATATTATGATTTTCTGCTCCTGATCCCAGTTCCATTTTCAAAAACTTTAATGGTACAGTTCCCTTTGTTTATGCTTGCTTTTTCTGTGATGTAGTCGAGACCAAGACCTGGTTGAAACATCGGGACTGAGAATATTTGCAAGACTTCAAAATTTGTGGATTTTGCCAAAGTTTTTCAAAAAAATATCATCATTACTTGCAAGTTGAATTGTTTTCGAATTTCGAAAATAATTTTTCCAGCCTACTTGGTTGTTTCTTACCTGCAAATAAAGCAAACAGGAACTCCTTGAATTATGTAAGTTTTACTAAGCCATTTCCTTGTGATATTCAAAGTCTCATGACAATAGATAGACAGTGACTGAAACCTGTAGCTTTCGATACCATGGTGAGACCTGAAACCATCGACACTGAGACTTGCAAAAAGAGGTCTTGAGACACCATCACTTAATACTCATTTCAAAATATAATATAGGGATCATTCTGTGTCAAATGAACCAAAAAAATTGGAAAAGTCAAGCCACCATCTCAGATTTTCCTCAAATTTCATAAGCAGATAGAACTTTTTATGCTGATTCCAAAAACCTAAATTTTATTGAAATTGGTTAAGGTTTCACGAAGTTATGGACCATACAAAATGACTACTTTTGTGGTCAATGAAGCGTAACGACTGGCAAGAAAATCATCAACTAACTTTGAAAAAGTCATTCTCAATGTAATCATGGAATTGTTGTAAAAACTTGACAGGAGGTTGTCTCAAGTATCTTGACGTATGAAGAAAGTTTAATACAAATCTATGCGGTTACCCCAATTTTGGGATAAAGAAGATGAGTAGTCATCAAAATCACTCATGCATGACATAAATTTTGAATGGTAATATCTCGATGAGCGCACATGCCATTTGCATGTGCAGTGAATCATCTGAAAACTCTCACTGAGAAGATTATAGTCTTAAAATATCCTCATTGCTTATTTTGTTTCTTTTGAATAAGCATCCCACAAAGTTTTTGCCTAAGCATGTGCACCACTTTTCTGCTGAACTTTGCACAACCATAACTCGCCAGCCGATTGAGTAGGAGAGCTGTTCAAACCCTCTAAAGATGTGGGAAGTCTTGTAGTTTATATTTTTTTAGTCTTGTAATTTATATGGAATTAGCAATAAATGGAAATCGTGATGCACAGCAAGAATCTTCTGTTTCAATAAAATTTCATAAGAAATTTTACCATTTAAACTGGCCCGAGTTAGGGTTCCTAGCACAGGAGTGCGATGCAAAAAGTGATCATTTGGACTTCTGGAGTTGGATGAAATATCCAACTCCTGGTCTGCATAGAGATTCAACTCTGACTCCACCTGATACCCTCCGATGCAGCAAACCTGCAGCCTACCAGATTTGGTGACACATCATCCACAACCAATTGTATCGTTTACCCATCATAATTAATGGTGGTTATCCAAAAATGGGAGAGAATGATGTGTACTGTACCTTTGCTTTGTTTTTCCATTTGACATGTTCAAAGCTCTGTTATTAGCCATGTTGACTTCAGTGTAGGTGTTTTTCATAGCCTTTTTTCAGAAAGAACTATTTTGTGTTTCGCACCAAAATTCATGGCTTTCAATTTTTAAAGTGCTGGTTCGAATATAACATGTGAACTCAAATGAAGTATTCAATGCAAATTTAAAGTTGAANATGAACAGGGGCGCATCTAGGGGAATCTGTTTGACTGTCGTGACAGGCCCCTTTGTACTGCAGGTATTCAGCATTGTGGTGGTTGCTGTTCGTACGTGCATGGTCGTTCCTTGTAGTTCGATCGATCGATCGATCGATNGATTGTTGCAGCTGCCCGGAGCCGTCTTGCTTATCGGTAGAGCGCCTTTCG
>JGI24021J15306_10012247_pt1 | contig 10650 bp, 6 predicted proteins | sample Ectturendosymbi1_FD_15306 | JGI IMG/M metagenome (IMG submission 15306) | reverse complement strand
CTGTACTCGCAATTGCGTTGTATAAGAACTTTCCGCAAAATGTTCTCGTGTCTTCGTCGTTCTGATCGCCGCGAAAGCGACGGCATGGGCCATGTAGTTTGTAACAAAGGTTATAAATCACAAGGTATTTCAGTGATGACGTAACAATCAAACTAACGCTGTCCTGTAACGCTTCACTGCACCAGTGCACCAACTATCCAAGTCCACGGAGTGTGTTGCTGGTTGGGAGTCAAACATTGCGGTTCTCACAGTTTTCAGGTATATAGTTAGGTATATACCATCTGATTTTTTCTGACCTATTATTCCTCGTGACCGTCTTCGTAGGTTAATATTTTGTTGTCGAGTAGCTGCTCCGGTTGGATTGCTGGAATGTGACAGACGTGCATAACAAGGCTACTGCTGCTTTCTCAAACAGCAACTTCTGAGATCAAACTAGCTTGCAGCTGCTTGTTGGCCTTTACAGCGGTGGTACTAGACAGTTTATCGAACCGTCTGTTTATTGAACGACAGTTCATCGAACCGTCTGTTTATCGAACTGACATTTTATCGAAGGACAGTTTATCGAACGACAATTTATCGAACCGTCTGTTTACCCAACCGACAATTTATCGAGCGAGAGCTAGAGCTTGTTATCTGTCACTGCAAGACATTATTCCGGCGTAGTCTCCACCCTGCATACAAAAGCGACAGTCGTCACGCTCTATTTAATTTGTTCCAAGAACAAGGTTCGTTTTTTCCTTTATCGACAGGGAGCTAGCAGAAGTCAAAGCGCTCAGAACCAGAGGTCAGAACAGCAAAGTGAACAGTTGCTCGTGAATTGTAAAGTAGTTTACAAATGGAGTTCATTTTGAGTGAGAAAGGCAAACGAAAGTTGGCCTTGAATGGTTTTATGTATGTCAGTGACAAAACCCAAAATGGCGTAACGTACTGGAGATGTGAGAACTACCTCAAATGCAAAAGCCGTGTGTCCACATCCGAGAACGACAGTCTCATCAGAGCGCCAACTGAACACAGTCATCCACCAAACCATGCACGCATTGCAGTTGCGAAAGCAAAAGCCAGAATGCGAGATCGAGCAGTCAACTCAAGCGAATGTACCTCAAACATTATTCAGAGCGAAACGCATGGTATGTCCTTGGAGACTGCTGGCGTTCTTCCTAAAAAAACATCATTGCAGCGGATGGTGCAACGTAAGCGCGCATGTCCGGAAGGTAGCGGTTTAATGGATGAACTCCGCGTAACACCGAGTGGAGAAGCCTTCGTTCTCGAGGAAGATGATCAGAACGGGTTTTACATGTTTTCGTCTCAAAAGAATCTGGATCTACTGAACAGCTGCGCTAATTGGTTTTGTGGCGGTACATTTGATGTCGCCCCGCTTGGTTATCAGTTGTACACGATACACGCAGTGTTCGATCAACATCGCACTGTTCCGCTTGTATACGTTGTGACGGAGAACAAATCTGAGGCTGTGTATAATCGCATCTTTCGCTTGTTGGAACGAAAACGACCAGGAATAGTCCCAGAAACGGTAACAACAGACTTTGAAATAGCAGCATATAACGCGCTTTCTTCCAGCTTCCCTCAGGCAGAAATTCTCGGCAGCCTTTTTCATTTCGGCCAATGCAACTTGCGAAGAATTCAGGCTCTCTCTCTGCTGCGGTGGTTCACTGCAGACGCCGAGCATGCCCTTCGCATAAAATGCTTCCAGGCACTTGCGTTTGTTCCGCCTCAGGACGTTGCACAACGGTTCGAGGACTTTGTGGCCACGTTCAGTGACGAAGATGAGCAGAACCTGCGTGAATACATTGACTATTTCGAAACAACTTGGATTGGAGCAGTACACTGCGGGACTCGTCGTCAACCTCTATTCCCTATCCGGTGTTGGAATGTCTTCCACCGGGTCCAACATAACCTTCCACGAACGAACAACAGCATTGAAAGATGGCACAATTCGTTCAGCAAGCGAGTCTCAATGTCTCATCCGACCCTTCGCAGACTCGCCAAGAAAATTATGCAGGAACAAAGTTCCAACGAAATAGTGATTGAACGATTGAATGCTGGAATTGTTGGCCCTCCACTGAAGAATCGATATGACGCTGTCAACCAACGGTTGAAGATCATTGTCGAAGTTTATGACTCAGCGAATATGAACATACGCAGCTACCTTCGAGCAATTGCACACAACTTGTAACTTTGATTTGTAAGCGTGAACTGTAAATCAATGAATGTGATTGAAACTTGCAACGTAATAAGCTTTTAGGACTGAGGCTGCGTAGTATTCGGTGAAATCGATCCTATTAAAAAATTTGCTGATCGATTCCTTGCTTGCTCCCTTGTGGAAAATACTTGTGTATTCCATTCATAAAATTCGTTCCATTGTCTGCTTAACATTCCGGACTGGCTTTGATGAAATTCGATAAACTGTCGCACCACGAACAGCCATTCACCTGCCATTCACGGGAATTTAATTCATTTGCAATCTCGTCTATATTTGAAAGAAAATGGTTTCAACAGTCGAGACCGGAATTTTTAAGTTATTTTAATGAGTGTGCTCGTCTCAATGTGATGACGTTTATTAGTGACGTGATACTACAATCAAAACTGTCTTCGATGATCTTACAGCCTGGGTTCTGAAACTTTTTAAATTGTGGCCCACCAACATTTTCTCATAAATGATGCTGATCTAATCATAGAAAAAGTTAGTTTTCACCCGAATTGCTTTAACTGGAATAGAAAACTATCTGATTCCAAATGCCGAGCAATGCAACAGACAAACAAAAAATAAAAGCATTTTTTTTTAACTTCTTATTGTTATACTTTGTTTAAACGTTTTTTGACTGCACCTCATTTCCTCAATTAAATTTTATCCACTCCTTTGTGTACAAAGGCATGTTGTCTTCATCTGTAAATTTGCTTCACCATGTTCTCTGTTTGCTTCTTTGTTTTTTTAACTGTGCTTATTTGATTTCCAACTGTGGATTTTTGACACCTTTCCAAAAGTGATAAACAGGCTTGATTGACTAAATGACCGCCATGGTGCTTCACCAATCCTATGTGACACAGTAACACTATCTGTTCAAAATGATCAGTTATTTAGCCATTGTGTTTTCATTTATTTCAAATATTAACTGACAATCCTTATTGCGCAATGGCTTTTTGTATTGTTTCTGCTTATTAGCTGAGTTATATGAAACAATAAATCAATCAATCAATCAATAAACAACATTATCGTTACGATTCACAGCAATGTGCAAAAGCTTTTACTTGGGAAAGACTTATTTTCAAGTTGTTTGTCTGCCGCAGCTTGTCTTCTGGTATATATCCATTTAGTCTTGAGTTTGTTTGTTTTCTCTGCTCTTGCTTTATTCTTTCAGCGCTTCACCCGTAAGCTTTGCTTGCAAATTTCAAGACTGGGTATATATAATTTTACGTGAAATCGATTTCCTGTAAAACCTTCTGTTGATAGATTCAACTCAATCGCCTTTGTTGAGAGTAGTTACTTGAATACAGATATGTGCAAGATTGAATCATCGCAAAAAGATGAAAGCAGAGCGCAGTCGGCTGATTCCTTGAAAGTTTGCAACCAACCTAGAGCTTTCAATTTTCATTAAAAAGTCTTGAAATGCAGATCTAAGCTTCGATGTTTTGGAAGTTTTAACTTTTGACATCATGAATAACAATTGCATTAAAAACACCTCCGTATCTTACAAACTAAATGTTATGTCACACCTTTAACAGTTGACTGTAAAGCACAACAGTTGCATAAAAATCATCTGTTAAAGAACTTGTAGACCACATCTGAACAAACAACTATTCACTCTTTCTTGATTCAACTTGCATAACAAAAAAATCGTCTGAAAGAGCGACTTAGAATTAAATGCTTCTGTGTACTTCTAGCAGAGGAATATCTCTTATTCTTATTTGACAGGCAAAAACCAAATTCTCGTTATTGTCAATTGACGTAGATCTAATGCGTATTTTTTGACCCAGGGTCAGGGGTCAGGGGTGAAAAGAGAAGTTGCTCCGAACTTCGCCAACATCTAAGACCTTTGTTCCTGTTTTTTCACCAGGTTGTAAATTTCTGGTATAAAATATTGTGCGTAATTAGGAAACTACGCTCAGCATCCGAAATGAGAGTTCCTACTCGTGCTGCAACAAGTTTACTTCTAGCACGAGTGGTCCACAAGCTTTTCTTACTTTTCGCTGCCGTATTGCGTTTGATGTTAGTAATGTTAGAAACGGATTTATCAGCTTTTATTGGCAAAAGGTTGACAAATATTGAGCCAGAGGTGAATTAACGACTTTTTATCTTCGACTTTTTGAAACTTTTACAAACCGAAATATCAGTAATAAGTAGTAAATATCAGTAATAATAACTCAGTCCTGTTATTGACCATTTTCTCGATTTTCCCTGTTCTGCTGTTTACATTCACATAAAGACGTATGACACGTAACAGCACGATTTATCTCTTGCTTGGTCGTGGTTGAGACACTGCTGCTTGAAACCTTGAACTGGACGTTCCTCGCTTTCATCTAACACAGGGGTTCTCAGCCGGGGGGTAAATTTTCACCTACCCTGGGTAACTTTCATGATGTTGTTGTACATTTTTCTACAGCGCCAGTCGGTAAACAAAAAACAGGGAGTAAATTTTATGTTAGGAACCTGGCAAGGGGTAAACGGGAGAAAAAAGTTTGAGAACCCCTGATCTAACAGGAGCCTTGAGTCCAAACAGGCAATGACTGTTTCGCAATACAGCGCTGTGGAAGGCGATGCGCCTTCACTGGAATCGCTTATCACCAACGGACCAGATATTTGGCAGTGTGAGTTCCTTTTCACGTATTGCCATTTAAGGCGGTTAGCCGCGAAATGTTTGTCTTCTGGCGCTGGCCCTGTCCTCACGAGTGGAGTAAAGTCAATTAAAAATCGGTTCAAACATAACAAAAAACAACATATAAAATGGAATCTTGGCCCCTTACTCTCGCGATAGGTCCCACCATGGAATAAAACAAACAAGTCTGTAGAAAGAAACAAAAGTGTCTACAGCCAAACAGTCACTTCCACTTGAAATGTTACATATGTCACCGGTTCCAAACAAAACAAATCAATCAAATGCGACGCTTCTGAAGCAGCCAGCTGCATGTTCAGCAAAAGCACGAATACACAGAAAGAATATCAAATTCAGCTTCTCACTCGCAATTCCTTGTTTCAAGCTATAAAGGTCAGTGACCTGCAGCATATGCAACAAGATCTTATGCTGTGAGGTGGTAGCTAACCTGACAGAAATATGAATTAAGTGTCTGCCATACATCCTGTCCATCATCATTACTTTGGGAAAATCAACAGTATACTCGTCAGCATTTCTTTGGTTCATCGCAAACTTTCCCAATTGCCATGTTTAACTAACAAGTAGTGTCAGGTTACTACCAGGTAACAATATCGACAATTCGCATGTAAACTTGACTTCGATACCTTAGTAAAGTGAAGAGAACACTTGCATGGCGCCTAATTGTTTCTTGTTGGAAATTTCGCATGAAAGGAAAGTTTAAAACTTTTTGCAAATAATACAACCTGGCAACTGCAAAGTATATCCGGAATGCACCAACATTTCATATATACCTTGCAAAAGTTATGCCAGGACGTTTCAAAATAAGGCAAACTTTCGATTTATGGCGATTTAATTTTCAATATAAATATGCCAGTTGACAACATCGCCTCCCACTTGCAGTCGGTTCATTCAAGGTAAGGGTTAGAATCTAACTTGGTTGGGAAATTATGTCTTTTTCAAACAACACAGTCAGAGAGGAGCTACCCACAAAATCATGAACAGTCACGTGAGGAACTTTCTGTCATGATCTGTTGTTGAAAACAGCTGCTCCAGGTCATGTTGATATAAAGTAAGCAATTTTTACCCTACTTAAGTAGTTCCATGAGGTATTGTTGCCACCTCTCACTTAATTTGCTTTTGCTGCGTTCATTGCAAATCGATCGTTTTTTTTGTATTAGATTCTCGCGTGATGTGGTGAGGTGCCTTTAGTCTCCAATCGCATTTCGATCATTGCAAGTCGTGTATCGCATGCACCGAGTAGCAAACGAATTTCCGTTCCCATGCCTGAGTCGCCACATCTACTGAAAATCCATTCCCGTATGAGTGATTGGACGCCTTGTTCTCAACTTGTTTGAATTCCGTGACACCATTGCAATACTGCACTAGTCCATAACTGTCGTGACGCATTTCAAATCTTCAGCTTCAGCAACCTTTATTTATGACATACCCGAAAACTGCAAATGTTTCATGTGGCAAAGTTAAATCAATTTTTTCTGGATGTTTAATATTGCCTGAATCACATTTTGCTTCTCATATAAAATTTTTGCGCATGAACTTTATATTTAGGCCAGCGGACATTTTTAATTTCCATTAGTTTTGTCCCTTAGCACTTGAAGTAGCTTCGCCCTTAAGAAGTCTGTGGCCGAAATGACCTCGAGTCTTTCGCAGCCTCCCGCTCCCCCATACATTTTACGAATCAGTCTGCTTGGAATTGATCGCAGCAGTATACAACGGTGCTATTGTGCCAAGCAATAGCTACCAACCGTGATGGCCCCATCTATGCAGGGCCGGATTACAGTAACTGAACGCGAGGCCCTGGGCAAAGTCGTGACGTGAGGCCCCCTGAATAGGGTCTAGGACATTTCGGCGATGCTGTTTCGGCGATGCCGTTTCGGCGATGGAAGGTTTCGGCGATGGGAGGTTTCGGCGATGGGAGGTTTCGGCGATGGTGGTCGCAGATGTGTTATACGAAAAAATGTGTGTTTTTGAAATATTTCAGTAGTTAGACTGCAAAGGATGTATGCTTGATAAGCGTTTTTGTTGTCATCCTGATGGCAGGTGTGGCTTCTCTTCCGCCGGAAGTTTGGATGAGTTTAGTGGACCGTGACCATGTGTGGAAGGAAATATGGCTTGTGCCGTTTCTTTTTCCTGGCATGAGGCGTTTGTGAGTTACTGAAGTTAAGCCTGGACAGCAATTATTGCTTCAGCTTTCGCGTAGTTATTTTGTTCGCATTTCACAGCCAATTTAAGAGTATATTCGTTCTTTCTTTCTGTCGGTGTACAAATCTATTCGTACTTCCAATATCTTGCCAACAGTTGCTTCCCGGAGTGCGAACTCCTGTTCCAACAGCCGGGTACCAGAGATCGCCTCTGGGCGACGTGTACACGCATTTGGCTGAGCGGGATGCCGGAGTTTGCTCAAAGACAAACTCCAGCTCACATACAATCAAATGCCAAGTTTTCTTGGCCAACTTGGCCATGAATACCAACAGTAGAAAATTTCCTAGAGTAATTGAGCAGGGTTGATACTATGGATAAGTTCAAAAATTTGAAAGCAACAACGTTGATCTAAAGTCCATCGCCGAAAGGGTGATCGCCGAAACGTCCATCGCCGAAACAGCATCGCCGAAATGTCCCATTCCGCTCTGAATAAACGCTCAGCGCAATGGTGGGCAAAGTGCGGCTCGCCGACATGTTTTGTGTGGATCTTCTAGCTGAATAGCAATATCTCCAGTTGATAGCGAGTTGTCGCCTCGTATTTAAGTTTGTTTCATTTATCAAAGTGCTTACACGAATTAGTATGGTTAGTTGCCAAGGAGTCTACGCGACTTGATATTGGTCATTTTATGTGAAACTTGCATTCTTGAACGAACTGTATTTGACACTACGAACTGATTTTGCGCCTCGCAGGTGTTTTTGTTTTTCTGCAAATGACTCTTTCTATTGAACTAGTTCGCCCACCCCCCTGGTTTATCGCAACTGCGGAGCGTTTCACATGCCCTCCTTTCAACTTTGCAGAAGCACCGTCAAAAACGTCAAAATCAATATGATTTGGAAGTCTACACTTCAGAGCAGTCCCGTCGCCACGGGGGGGCTTTGGTGGGTTTAGCCCCCCAAACAAAGCTCCAAGACACCCCAAATTTAAATATGAAACACTATAAATTAGTGGAATTTTTGTCAAATTTGAATGTCAAGCACCCCTGCACAAACGTAAAGGCCCCCCGCACAAATGTAAATCCCCTCTATTGACGACTTTCTGGCGACAGTTCTGCTTCAGAGACAATTGGGGGTGACCATGTACGGCGGTTCATATGTGGTTAATTTGTTCAAACAGAAAGTTGTATAAAAAAACGATCGTTTGCTACCGTCACACTACACAACAATCTTTTTTGTCATAGACTCTGACCATCCTCGTTGCACAAATCGTCCACACAAATATGTATACTATTGAGGAAAGATATATGTCTCCACTCTCTCGCAGATGAAAACGTACTCCGTTCAGAAAAAAATGTTCTCAACGATATAGGCTATGACGCAAAAGCAACTTGAACCGTACTACTTGACGGAAGTTTTGCGATGGGAGCTTTACAATAGTTACACCTAAATGTTCCGTGATCTAATGGACAATAGCACTTTGTTTGGCCTAAGACTGATATTCTCACAATCACGACAAACATTTCGCAAATAATTGTTACGTCAGCGCATTATACGGTAATTCCAAAGGCGTTAGATTGCAAAGAATACAGTACTTCGTAACGAACATATTGAAGTGACCTTGGTCTCTGTCAATGTGGGCTGTTTGAAAAAAGTCAGCTACGAAAATTTTCATGACGCCGCATGTTTTTGAACGCAGAATCATTGATGATTGTCTCCATGTTGTTCTGGCTGTTGAAATTGTTTTTAAATCATGAGTTATTTGTAGATAGTGCTCGGAAAAGAGGATATTAGGCAGTTTATTGAAAGAAAAAGCATTCTGATAGCTGAACTGTAGAAAACATTTCAGACAAATGATTGAGAATTGAGATCCAACCAGACAGGCTAAGGGGGTAGAAAAGGTGAAGCGTTTTGTGAACGTCCATTTGCATGTCATCGTCAGCAACCTGAAAAGGATAAGCAAAATTTCGACGTTGTCCCCTGGAAAAATTTCTGCGGACGCCCATGGATGCACTGATTTCGACCTAATTCTTGGGTTATAAAGCGTGGTGCTGATTGGTTCAATTCTTTTAAGTCAATCAAAAACGATAAATGCCGAAGTTGTCAGTTTCCATAACCTATGAACTAAACGCAATAATAAAAAAACTCCACAATTTTGACGAGTGGTGAACACCCTAAAAACATGAAAAAAGAGTAAAGGAATGTTTTCGTATTCAAGCGCGAGGCCCCCAAAAACGCGAGGCCCCGGGCATTTGCCCGGTTTGCCCAATGGCTAATCCGGCCCTGCATCTATGCTTGTGTTCTTACATCTGTCTGTTAGTTCCGCGTTATTCCCAAGTCTCCTTGTGTTCTACTCAGTTGCGTGTGCATGGGCGCTAAGACGTGAAATTATAATAAAATACCAATAACAATGAAAAGGACATGTGTGCACTTGTGTGACCCGACAATTTATCGAAAGACAATTCATCGAACGACGATTTATTGAACGACAGTTTGTCGAACGACAGTTTATCGAACGACATGCTTATCGACTTTGATCAAACCAAGTACGGGAGTTTAAATGCACACATACAATGGAACGATTTTATTAATGGAACGAATTTTACCATCGGAATACGCAAGGCGTTTTAAATGCACATNTCAATCACATTCATTCATTTACAGTACACGCCACGNTTAATANTTACTTAAATTATGAATAGGGGTGTAGTTGCTCGAAGGTAGCTGCTAANAAAATGACTGTGTTCAGATGGCGCTCTCATGAGACTGTCTTCATCGGCTGTAGACACACAAATTTTGCATTTGTGGTGTTCCTCACATTTTCAGTAACTTACGCCATTTATAATTTTCCTTCTGACGTACATAAAACCTTCAAAGCCAATTCCGTTCGCCTTCTCACTTGAAATGAATTCCATTTCTAATCTATTTTACAATCACTCACATTTGTTGCGGGGCTATCCGTCCACTCCGCATCTCATTGGTAATCTGCCCACTGCGCCGCACGTATGTTGTTATTGTCAGATAAACTGATGAGTTGTTGCGCGGCGGGTACAAATGGGTGTCTCGATTTGAGGCGCCGTGCGTTCGCACTCGATGGACGGGTGACCCCTGAGTGGAGCAGATGTCCAGGCTCCATGGCACGGCGTGCTAGAGACAGTGTGGCTTCATTGCGACGAAGCTCAGCAGGTTGGATGCCTGCGAGGATTGGAAGGTTGTCCGCTGGTGTAGGACGCAGGCATTCAGTCACAATTCGCAAGGCGTCGTTGATGGTGGGGTCAATAAGGCGGGTATGAACACTGCGGCACCAAACAGGAGCGCAGTACTCTGCGGTTGAGTGCACCAAGGCTAGGGTGACTATTCGTAGAGTTGCTCCAGCATCCCAGCCGGAGCCAGCAAGCCGCCTCAGAAGTGCGACGCGTGATGTTTTGATTGAGTTGGCGCATACAGGAAGTGAGGAAGTCGCAAAACCAAGATTTGAGAGCCGACACGGCGTGGAGTACAAACTCCGGGAAAATAAAATCCAATCCCGGAGACTTTCCTGGCTTCAGGCGTCTGAGGGCAGCAATCTCGTCCGGCCTGAAAGGTTCAGAGACACTGTGACCCTCAGGTGTTGGAACCTTCCGTAGGTCGGACAGCTCCTTGTTGACCAGCCTGGTGGACTTGCGATTTC
>JGI24021J15306_10012246_pt1 | contig 10650 bp, 8 predicted proteins | sample Ectturendosymbi1_FD_15306 | JGI IMG/M metagenome (IMG submission 15306) | reverse complement strand
TGTATTGTCTGATTTTATCAACCTGCGTTCTGCAGAGTGTGTGTGTTCATACTATGGACTTCGTGTCTGCTCACAAACAAATAAATTAAATTAAATTTAGCACTAAATAATTCTTACTGTGAAAACATTGCGGTTAGATTTCATAAAATGCATTATTCCAAAATCCCGGACAGTGAAGCACTGTTTAACATTTCTCCCTGAAGCATATTTGGCCACCAAAATCCCGAACATGTCAGGGAAAAACCTGACATATGGCAACCCTGCTATAGCAGACATCGATTAGATAGCCTTATCATCCTATGGAAATAAGTGGTAAGTTCCTGAATTTTTGTTGTCCAGGTGGTTATAAAAATAGATGATAAAACATAAAACCAGTAATAAAGATGTCGATAAGTGCACATAAAAGAGGTTTTATGGCAATACGATTTTTGCGTTTTAACTGGCTTCAAAACCCCGAAGTAATATTGAATGAACACCTACAAGCTGTTGGTTTAAGTTCTGGATATCTCAAAAATGATGTTGAATTGTTCAAAATATTTCGGCAGAAGCTGCATAGAAGATTGCATAAACATTATCACAGCTCACTAAATCTTATGGACCCGGAAAATATTATTTGGCAAATAGATATTACGTGGACACTATTGAAGACAAAGCAAAACAAGGAACTGAAATACGAGCAAATAAAAAGAGCCATCACCATATCTAAATTTAAGAAACTATCTGATAAAGAATTGGCTTCCGTGCAAGAAAAAGAGAGGCTCAAAGCCTTGAATATATTACAAAGAACAAGGTTTACTTGGGAGAAGAACCCGATAGAAATACTTAAAGAAAGGTTGAAAACTGCTGGCTTAAATAGGGATGTTTTTGATGAAAGCCTTACTTTGTTTAACGAACTTAAAATCAACTTAATAGACAATTCCAAGTCTAGGGATTTTGTGAACTTCCCGCAATATTGACAGCTGTAAATCAAAGATACCATCCGCAACTGCCTTATACTACCTAGGAGATGTTATTTGATATAAAGCTGGATGAAGAGCGTTGTCGACTATTACCAGCAATGTTACAGATTTAGAGTAATTGAGGAGAATAATTGATAATGTTCTAAATATTATAGAAAAGGGTACTTTTGACATGTTTTCTTTCTGATCTTTGGCTTTGAATCGACGATTGAACTGTTTTGGGGATATTATTTGAGATAAAAAAAAAGAAGGGACTAAACCAAGAATACTCAAAGGAAAAAGGCCATCACAGTATAAAACGGCAGAAATAGTGTCTCGAATGTTTCTTCTTTGACCCTGAAATTAAAAAGTTGGGGAGTTTATGACTGAACTATTCAGCCGTTCTAAGACTAACAGTGCTGAGTCGACAAACTGAAGATGTCTGTAAAAGCCACTGAAAACTATGTACCACACTTGATAATGAAAGTCGTAAATGCTGTTAACACGGTTATACTGAAGCCAACTGTTACTTTGCAAAGTATTAGAATATACCTTCCTAGTCAAATTGATGTACTAAGTTCAAGTTCTGAGAACTGTTTCGAAAGCCTCCTGAAATACATGGATATGACAGAAAGCGAATTAGATATTTTACTGGCGGAATCGGAGGAAGACAAGCTATTGTCTAACCCAATAGACTGTATTGTACAAGCCATTAACTCTATACATTTTGATGAGCCACAATGTCCTATACTGAGATTGTAAGATCAGTTGCAAACCAAGAAGTTGAAATTAGATGTACTAGCACAAAACCCCTTATTTTTTGAAATGTTTAAACAGAAACTTTACAGAGAATTTCAAGGTTCCCTTTTTCGGTATTGGCCATTACTTGAATATGTGAATATACGTGATTTTCAATGGCAAGTTATGTGGCTCTGGAAATTTGTGATAAACACCCCAACTGATGAAGATACCTACGAGTGGATGGTTGCAGAAATTTATTCATGCGTAAATTTATTGCAGCATGCAGTCACACTTATCACTTTTGATACTTTTTGCTTTCAACTGTCATTTGACATGTTAATGAGAATTGTGATTTTTTCTTCTGTTCGTTTTTTTTTATTTTATAAGTGTATTTTTGGTAATGTGAGAGGTACGAACATTATTCTAACGAGTTTCGGTCAAACCTGAACTATGTATTAGTATAGAACGTTGGTAGTAGTATGAGTGTGTTATAATCGACGTATAAAAATTAGTGGTGGTTTTACTTGTTATCATTCGTACACTACTAATTTTAGATGATGTAATCGGCCGTGAGCGAAAGTGATTATGTTTTGTATTCATTTAATAAGTTTGAGTAACCATATTAGATGATTCGAATCCGGCAAAAGATAGGACAGGTAAAAATAGTTACAAATACGGTTAGACTTCCCGATTGTAGGATTAATCTTGTAATATTCATGTATGGCTTTAATAGATAACTTAAGTTATGTGATGATATATTTCTGTTTTAAAATGTAGATAAGTTAAAGTTACTAGTATCTGGAAACTTGTGAATACAATTACGCCGACCTGAGTCCAAAAGAAGATAAAACGGGGACTATTTTAGACAAGTACAAACCAAATGGAGAACATAAACAAAACAATATTTTTGTGATACCTATTGGAGATGAAAATCTCAGTGAGAGTGCGGTTAATGCTTATGTATATCTATATTGAGTGGACAAAGGATTGAGAGCTCCATCCCATACTGAATGTCTTCTCTTACACGTTAAAAGAGACTTTCCCTTTCGTTATCATTTATATGCCATTCTGTTCAACTATCCTGGGAGGAAACAATTTCGAGAACTTGCTCGATAAAATTGGCGATTATTAAATTCCGAGGTCATATTAAGAGCCTACGGATGTATATTAAATCTGCACTGACATAAATCAAAAAAATGAATTATTTCCATGCTTCGCTTCTATTGCTAGATGTTGAATTTTATGAACGTGAACTTTTGTTTTAAAAAATTAATATTCTATTACCACTATATACTTTGGTTCTTAAAATGGTAATATTATTTTGTAGATGTCCATCTGCAATTCATAACACGACCTGAAACGTCTGTCTTTGGTGTTCCTGTATATGAACTTTGTATTGCATGAGTATCTTATGTAACATCACTGTTATAATATTGGAATGTCCCGGAAATCTATGTAAACAGCTATATTATGATAGATTTATGAAAAACTGTAATCAGGACTTAAGCCGATGCAAAATTTTGAAATGGAGTTGATCTCTAAATTTCAAGAGTATATTGAATCAAACTTTTAACAGACCTTTGCTGTAACGATGTATCTTGCTTTCAGAAAATTTAGAAAATATTATAACTATAATGCAAATGGTAATGACTCATGTCAGAATGATTAAAGACTCTATCGACGAACAGACATCGGATATAGACGAGATTATAGAGAAAGAAATATAAAGAGAAATATGTGTGGTGTAGATAAGGCGCTCTTCATGCTTAGATCAATGAACTTTTATTGGCGTCAAAATCCAATAATCATCCTGCGAATTGAATTACGAACTTTAGGACTGGATTATTTGGCTTCCTCAAAAATATGGAATAATACTACCTCGAATTTTTGTAATATTCAAACGACCAGCACCACCAGAATTGAAACACCTTTATCGTTGGAACTGCAGCATCCTGGAAGACGCGCTTAATGGCGCTCAAGGTAATTACCTTGAAACTGAAGATACTTTAAACATTGTAATGGTTCAGAAGCTCTTTACATTTTCAGAGATACAAAGTGAAAAAATTATACTCGTGTCCAAACCATTATGAAACCTTGTGGTTTTGACTCTGTCTGTTTAGACAGCCAGCCGAAGGCTGAATAGCAATAGCCTGATAGAAACATACACTGAGATTTCTAATTAAACGATATTTTATTAAGTCCTCTCCAGGAAGACTTGAGTTTTAAAATGTATCACTTGGTAAATTTATCTTTCATTAGAAAACACCTAATCAGAAAAAATGATACTTAAACCATTAACGATAGAAGTTGGAAAACAAACGGCATTTTGAAGATCACGAAGTTTATTAAAAGCATACGAAAATCGAATTGAATAATGAAAGAAGTAGAATTGGGAAATAGAAATAATCATAAGAATAAAAAATTACTGAGTCCAGTATTTCATGATGATGGGTTCAGTTTCAATGAACCTGCCCTTCGACATCTGTAGATCTCCCAGCAACAATGAACAGTCCCAAGTGATGAAGCTTCGGATTTTCTTCCGCAGCAGGATGACCGAATTGGATGTATACGTTGTTATGTTGCCATTTGTCATCTCCCAGGAACCAAACAAGCCGGAAAGCCACGTTGTCTGGTGGCGGAGTAGATCTACAATACTTGTAAATGTCTTCAACTTGATACAATGCTGAGACAGGATCCAGACGGTGACCACGTTAATAACAGCTTAAAGCCAACACCGTCTCACTCTTGAAGACCTCTTCAACGTTTAAGTCTGGTAACAGTTTCATGATTATAGATGAGTAGACGTCTCTTGATATTGAATGACGACTAGCTTTAAAAACCCGGCTTATGTAGTCTAAATGGGCAGAATTTCCCGGATGAGAAATATTGCATCACCTCCCATTAACGGAAAGCTTTGACCAAGAATTAAATTACAAAAGGGGAGTATCTTATCTCAGATTTTTGAATTCTACAATTCTGACAGATTACAACTGGCCTGAAAAACAACGAGATAAACAGGAACCCAATGCAGCCTTTGTCTATAATGAATTCCGCATAATAACTTTTATCAAATGCAAATGTGACATTTTGATTCGTTACTTTTACATTTGATGGATCAACTGGAATCAATTACTGACGAAAATGATCGCACACGTCTATTTCAAACAATGACAATATTAAGCGACAAAGTTAAGTACTGCTGAACAAAACCAAGCATCGATAAGATCAATTATAGAACGTCACGTTCATATATTAAGAAGTGACCTGGAACGTTATTATGTTTCAAAAATCAACAATCTTTATCAACCTTGGACATAATTACTGATTTACATCAAGATGTCCTCTATGAACATCAGTTTCAAAACGGAAAAATTATCAGTTCTCCTAAGTTCAGAATTGTTGAACTTCCACCACCACGGAGGAGTCAACCACTATCCAGACTACTCCAACCACTATGACAGAACAAGCTACGACTACTAGTTTATCTGAGACAACAGAATCAGCAACATTTATGATTCCTGCCACGGTTCAACCTGAGATTGATTGGGAACATATGAATGAATTAGATGAACAAGAAACCCGAGATAACACAGAACTTGTTACACCTGTATTGGCTAGGATTATTGGTGCTTTAATTACAGTCGGATCGACTATTGTTTATAGCATTTATCAACTGTGTACACTTTCTGACACTATGGTATATAATAACGTTACTTCTGTCGTATCTTAAAATAATATTCTTTAATTAATGTGTTATCTGTTACAGGTTCATTTTGATAGGATTTGTGGAAGTTTATTGAATAATTAAATGACCAAGGGACAATTGACAATGAGGACGAAAACTGATCCGGAAAATTTTTGCAGGAAAAGGAGTAGCAATACCTACTTACCTTGGAAGGAGTTGACTACATATTTCTGGAACAATGCTTGTTTTTAAGGAGTTCTGTTTTAGATTCCTGCCAACTTCAACCATAATCATTTGGATGTGCCATCGTATCCCTGTGAGAACTTGGTGACCATCAAGTCGACTTTGCTTTAGCTATACACAAAACAATGATGATAAAATAACAAAGATCTGACTTGTCGACTTATGACTGAATACACTTGTTGAAACCATTATCATGATAGACATGATTTTTGACCACTTACTGTATGCTACTTCTCTGCGGAGACATGAAATTTTGTTCCTCTCTGAATACAGGGAGAATGAGAAATGTGGTCACATTTCGTAATTGTCGTTATTAATATATTATTAAAATCTATTGTCGACTTGGTGTTTTTAGATCCAGTGCCACAGTGATAGTGTGAAAACTGATTTTTATTTTAGAAAATTGAACGTTTTCCGCATAAAATTAAACCTTTTTTCATTATAAATATTTAGTGATTGTAAATTTCTGCCATTTCCAATTTTTGTAGTATCTATAGAAATTAATGGAGAGATGTCTGTCCCATAAACATTAGGGAATTGTGATGGATGGTGTAGACAGGAAGCAAATATTTTTAATCTGTATTAATCTACCGATTCCGACAAATGCGATACTGCAAGACGAAGTTATCGTAAAGGTTTCGGACTTCTCACAATTTCGATAAAGGTAACGTGAAAGTTTCAGCGGATGCTCAGAAATTGTGTTCTTGCTTCTTGCCCTCGCCATCCTCGATTGTCTTTTAAAACGATATTTTGATAGATAATTCAGTTAATTTTTGGACGAGGATTACGTATAGTGAGCTTGGTGCACAAATTATTACAAATATACATATTACTATTAATAAGCTCATGGCTCCTCTGGCTTAGGAAATTTCCATCGTTTGAAATTATTGATATATTGCTGTACGAAGATAAAAACGAGTATCTTGCTCGTTGGATATTCGATCTCCAGTAGAAGGATTTTCTCCCCCTTTTTACAGTGGGAGTGGCCCTTATTTGCTTATCTTCCCTGGAGCCGGACCGTAGGAGGGAGGAATAAGGAATTCATTCCATAGCCAAGAGGAGACTTATGGTATCTATATTCACTCACAAGACACTACAGTGCATTAGTAAATTACATATGATATTTTTATGGATGAGATGGATGATATTTTTGTGGATACATTACACATGATAAATAATATACGATATTTTGGGGATAAAATGAGATAGCAGATTGTTAAGAGTTATACAACAAAACGAGTGAAGAGGATGGGGATGACGTTGAGCGGTTGAATAGAAGGAAGTGACAGACTCTTTAGTCCGATGTACGACACTGACGTCCTGTGGCTGTGAAGGACTACTGTTCTAAATTTTAACTTATTGATTACGACAATTTTCCGACTCTTATGAATCTGCAGGTATCATGCCTACGATGTCGAACGTCAAGACAGCGTATGGTATTTTCTGTAGATTTCATACCTATGATACCAAATGTAAAGGTAGCCTATAGGAGTTTCGAACTTCTCGCAATCATGTATTCGGGCCCGTGCAGATTGTGTTTGCACTTCTTCCATGTTCTTCTGACCACGTTATCTTCATCCTCATCAAGCACCATGTTATTGTTCCTTATATTAGGAAAATGGGACAGACATCCACTCCATGATGACCACAAAATCCATTAGGAAAGATTTTGCTAAATTCATTTACCTTATTAATTTTTAAAATATGTAATATACTTTGAAATTTGGATACCAATGACAATTAGACCTTAACAAATTTAGAAAACTCTTCCGATCTGCAAATGGTCTGGCGGTATTGGCGAACTCGTCACTCGCCACTACCGTTGGGCCAGGCATGGAGATTTCTTTGGTGACGCTTAAAGATCTTCTTGCTGAAAGATTGGGGAATCATCAACAAAAAACCCTTAAGTTGCATATGATGCCTTGAAGGTAGTTGTTGAAATAATTATCACAGTAAATTGCAATTATCTTATGAAAATGTTTATCGTTGCAGGATAACAGACACCATGTATTGTTTGACTAAAGTAATAAAATTATCCTTCGAATATGTACTTGCTGCTGGAGCAAACAAAGACCCTGACGATCATGAAGATCGTATACCTGAGCACTCCTTGGGGCATCAGGACAAACCTCCCACAAACCAAGCGAAGCTGGAACATGAAGAACACTCAAACCAGAAAAGTATACTTGAAAGACCATTTCTACAAGGGGTCTGCGCCAACCCACCTAGTCAAGGACTTGTTGTACATCTACCCGAAGCAAAAGTCAGAAAAAGGATTACTGAACGAGGTAATCTGTTATATGATTTGTATGCCCCCCGATCTTATTTAATCCCAGTACATAAATATACATTTTATCTTTGTATACAGGAAATAAGGGTTACCGGAAAAGGTTATATTCTATTCAAACAAAAACTTAATACCAAAATTAGAGGAAAGAGAAAAGCTATTGTGAGAAATACCCAATTACATGTACCAATACCAAGCGACTTTGGCGGAATAATTGAAGCAGACCAACAATTGGGTACTTTAAAAATTATTCCTAGTAAAAAATCAATTATAAAATTGTACCATTTTGTGAATTCAGACCCAGTACCACCAAAAACGGTGGGAGTTTATAACGGGAAGACAAGTGAAATAGCAAAACAAATCCCGAAGATAACATCGTAAATTTCCGTCATCAAGACAAAATATTATTCAACCAATATATAAATGAGAAAGAGTATGATGCTTTGCAATAATGCATATCTTATCATAGTTAAAGTCTTGAAAAATAGAATAGTTTAATTAACTGAATATCAGTTCTTTACAAAAATAGCCCATGCTCCGATATTATTTTGAGATTATTTCAATGAGAAGAAATTCTGTTTGAAAAATAAGTTCTATAAGCACAAATCCTGATTCTTACGCAGTCCTGCTAAGATAAAACGCAGGACATGAATTAGCTCCTTATATGACGTTTCCATGGTTCTTCTGATAACTAAACAGCAAAATTTTCTTTATACATTTAACACCAATAGCCGTAGTTAGCTTGTCATTCGCAAAAAGGGTTTACTAACTCATTAATCGGATATATTAATACCGACGGCCCAACCGTAAAATCTGTTAAAATTATTAAACGAACTATGATATGAAGTCTTCCTTTAAGACTTTGAAAAATAAATTTTGTCAGCAGGCAACATTCGCTGACAATCAATTCTTTGCGAAATGTAATCCAAGAGCTTTTGATGCACAGATTTCGTGAGGCCTGTTATGATCATCGACTATGAATGATATCTTACAAATAAATGTGAATAATAAAAACCTTAATAGCAACCATACATATAATAATCAAATGCTATATATATGAGATACGAAAATAGAAATCAAACTTAGCATGAAAAATCGCAAATATTGAATTTTGAAAGAAATCCCTTTATGGATAGTTGAATCACAAATTGAAATGCACGGAAATGCATTAAGATTACAAATTCAGTTATAAATGGTCATATTAGAAACCACCAGGCATTTTAAAACTATTAGAGCAAACAGTGACAAAAGATTGTGCCTGATAACGATTAACGAAATTTGCATTTCCAGATTATAGACCGCCTTCTCAGATTGAGCAAAGGCTTTAGAGAACAAGAGTGATATAGGAATTATGCTCACTATATTCTTGAATCAGGAGAAATGCCTTTATTTAATCAAACGATAACACAGATAGTACCCTAGATGGGGAAGAAGCAAATATTTCCCTTTTCATAAGTTCTGCATACAGAACGTATCCAACAAAACACGTATTGTAGCACAGGAGCTACGGAATGTCTTACAATACTTAGATAGTGTTGAAGACATTTGACAAATACTGAACATTACCTTCGGTTGAAGAAAACCGAATTGTCTCTTGTTATGCGAATATCCCTAAAAATTCAGATGAAAAATCTTATAAAATCATTCTACCACTTTCCAGAAATCGTCCTAATTTCCTGTCACACATATAATTGTTGAATTAGTCTTGCAAAAAATATGAGACCCTGTAATTAAAATTTATTAAAAACATCAGGGGTCGGAAAATAAGAGATTTTCTCATAGATCAAGATAATGGTCATATTATCGACCTATCCTTCGATGACACCTCCGAAAGAAAAATCTACNGAGATCATTGCTTCTGACGTGAATTTTGAAAGTCTTTCAAACAACTTTACCTTATACTCCAAATACCGAGGTATAACNATTTNATTTGCAAGGATCTATTTTTCAGAAAATGAGTCACGAGAAACATCATCAAATACTAGTCCGCATAATGACACCTTGCGATGTGTGCAACATCTTTTAATCAACTTCTTTTATTTCCCTATGTTCCACAGCTCCCGATAACCTACGATTAAGATCTCAATCAGATCCGTCTAATCGATAATCACTGAAGCGTAAAATTTCATTCTTAAAATCAAAATCACTGTAAAAAATGCGATCGAAATTAAAAACCCAGGGCGTTACATGTTGTGTTTTCCTCACGACCTAAATCGCACTGGTCAATCAGTTGAATCGTGGGCTTACCAGTGTCAACACCTAAACCATAAGCGGGCAACACCTTTCTGGCTTAGGTCGAATTGAAGAATAGCTAGTTGGCGAACTTGTGGGGTCTGGCGAATTCGTGAACCAGAATACACTTGTAGCTGACTACTATTCTAGACCGGATAGACTAACGGAATAATTAGAGATATAGCCAATTTCGGTAAGCAAGTTATATGGTAAGTGCTGAATAATGAAGGGCACTCTCTCTCCTCTCCCCTTTCCTAGGATGCTATAAAACTGTGTATTAACTTTTGAATACTGTAATACAGTGCATGGATAGAAAAGATATTGTAAACCCCTGCTCGGCGTTTTGGCTTTTGTTAAGTCGAATATTTATTGCATTCGTAGATTTGATTTGGAAAGCCCAATGTCGAAGTTTTGTGGTTGGAGATGTGTCTTGAAAAATCTATTTCATTCATTCTTGCTGTATGCTGCCAGCCACCTAACACAAATGCCCAGTCTCGTCAGCAATTTGCAGGTGCTTTTAGTAA
>JGI24021J15306_10012244_pt1 | contig 10651 bp, 13 predicted proteins | sample Ectturendosymbi1_FD_15306 | JGI IMG/M metagenome (IMG submission 15306) | reverse complement strand
CGGTATTCACGAAACAAATGTTCGCTTGACCTCCCTGTAGTTTCTGATTGCCTTGCTAAATAAATTCATAAAAGTAGACACATGAGGTTTATTTAGTATTGTTTTTATTTCACGAAATATGCACACGAAAGGATGAAACTCACCGATTGATTAGATGCAAGAAGCAATCCAAACACACTCTCGAATCAGAGACACAGACACAGTCAACTCAGTGGTCAGCCAAACTTACAGACACCAAGTTAGGATTTCCCTATTTCCAACTCTGAACCTTCCTATTCAGACGATAACATACTAAAAGGAAGTAATGCAGTTTGATGCATTTACGTTGTACGCGGTTAGTCGTGACAGGTTTTCTTAAACCTAAAGAAGACTCCTAGCTTGGGTTTCCGCAAGTTTCGTCACGTATATTTTGTGTTGTTATCGTGACAATTTCTCATGTCAACTTGCTATCCAATTTTAGTTGAATGGTAAAGGGAATTTAAAGGTTTATGGGACATATTTGAAACAAACCCTTAGTGTAAGTTTAAGTAGTGTTTTTAGTTGGCTCTAAAAACTGTTACTCAGGATGTCAAAGGTCCCCTTAGTAAGGTCAAATAGGGGGTAACAGCGATTCCCTTGGGGTAAAGTCAATTCTGTCATTTAAGGCAACAAAGTCTGCCTTTGACAATGCCGAGTATTGTGGCAGAGGTTAATTCGGACAGTGCCAGACAGAGTGGCATAAGTTAATTCGGTTAATGCCAAATTCATGGAACAGAGTGTCAGAGTTTTCCTGTGACCAAGCCAAATTTGTCAACTAATGTGACGATGTTCCACTAGGATTGAGCAAGGCAGTAAATAGCCTTTTGACAATATCAATCCATAGGGCAAAGGGTGTGTCAGAGTTCCACTAGGACCAGGCAAGACAATAAATTGTCTTTTGACAATACCAGTCCCAGTGGCAGCGACCAATTTGGACAAGCCAAATTTGTGGTTCTGAGTGTCATAGGTTCACCCGGACAAAGCCACTAGTGTTGACCAAAAAGCGAATCAGTGACATTGCTTTTTAGTCAGAAACTCTTGATTACGAGTGTGATAGTCCGATGACACTGTCACGCCTTCGCAACTGAACCACCTGGCCGCCCCGTCGAGCTAAGTTTGGTCAAATGGCAGAGTTTGTTTCACTTCAAAGGCTAAACCATTCTGGATGGCGTAGACCAGAGAAGGAGTTCTCAGTTCAGAGTAGAAAAGTGAACTGATCTGGATTGCCAAAATCGGCCTTTTTAAATCCAGATCTTCTGGAAAGTACCTAATTAATCATTTTATTGGTTTCTCATAAAACATTACATCATTAAAAATATCACATGACCACATTCAGCAGCGCCTCCAGTGTTGAGAGCAGAATGAAGCTTTGTTAAAGTTCAGCATGCAGTTCACGCTTGTTTCTTGAAACCTGGACTTTGTTTCTTTCCATCAGATCAACACTTAATATGTACAGACCATCATAATGTGTCTGCTACACAACCTTTTTTGCTAAATATTTAATAGGAAAATGTCAAATTTCAAAATCCAGGGAGGCCGAGACCCCCTTCCCATGCTCATGCCCAAAATATTAACATCTTCACTTTGATTCTTATCTTGAGTTATGAAGACCAATTGTTGCACTTTATACATGGCTGTAAGAGAATTACTTGGATGAGATGCAATGTTTTACTTATGATATACCATTCAACCCGCAGTGAGTCACGACACCTGCATGAATAGTATTGGAACTTGTTCGACAACATCAGCTTCACTAAAAAAAATATATTGATGCAACTTAGGCTTATTCATCATCCGTGTGTGCATCTTGTTCCCTGCCATTTTAAACGCTTGTTGCTTTTCAATTTTTTATCCAACTTGTAAATCTTTGTGACAAAATATTGGTTTTCAACTGGCATATTTTACCTAAGTGTATTCTTTCCCAGTACTGCTTGTACGTTAACTTTCATGCACGAGCTTTTCTGTGTGAAAATGTTTTTCATATTTCTTGTGTCTTGTTACTTCCAACGCTGCCAACATTGAAGCTAACAAACACCTTTCCCGCAGACACGCCACGCAGCTATTGACGCCGTTTCAACTGATTAGAAGTAGTAATTGCTATAACCACTGCCTCTTGCGACAAGCCCTCCCATAGCCGCTTGCTTTGCACTGAATTTACACATTTTTTATCCCAACTCAGCTCGAACCCAAATAGTAGTGCACGAAACAAAGCATTTAACGTTGGGCTCCAAACAACAATCTCCAAATTTTGCAGCATGCAAACAGACATCCCCTCCCTTTCCAAAAGCAGGGATTCTGTTTTGCATTGTGAACTCAGAGATTCATTGCTTTTACTTCATAATAAAAAATGCACAAAAATTCCGACACTAATTTTTATCACATTTTCTAGCAGTTTACCCGGCCATGCTACTGTTGCAACCTCTCGGTTGACGTTGCGTTGAATGTGCGATTCACCACGAACGAGATGTGCGCGAAGAACACCACCCATGTATATGTGGCACGACCAAGCAATAATAGAGTGAACACGGCGTGTGATCTGCCACAGTGCGAAGTTTTGCGCTCATGCCGCTCGGGCTTTCCGATCGCAACAATAGGCATGCCTAGAACGTTTTGGCGAAATCCGAAGTTTTGAAAACATTGAGGATTCAACTCAACTGACATTAATTATTGGAAATTAATACAAACTTGACCATCACATGGCTAAATATTTGCAAAGAATAACTTTTATTAGAATGGAGCATATGAAGCAAAAAATGCAATCGTTAGAAATGAGCTTTTACAAGTACTGCATGGAGAACTGTACGCAAGGAAGATATTGCATAGGTTTAGTTTGATGTTTTGCAAAAAATATAGAAAGAATACATGAAGCAGGGGCAGGTATTGACTATAATGTGGAAAGCATGAAGAACTCTGACGTTGTCATCCACTGTGACCTGGTCATCGGCTACGTCACCATGAAGGTTTTTTACAGAAACATTTATATTCTGATGTTGTTGACGCATCCATCAATGAAAGCAAAATACACTGGGAAAAGGTAGAAGAGATTTAACAAACAAGTTATTATGCGGCGCAGAAAAAAGTTACCAGACGTATTGTATAAAACGAAACATTCAAAAAGTTTACAACAACATTTTAAAAAATACTGAGAGGAGCAAAAAAAGAGTCGCAACAATGTTTGTAACAAACAACAGCATCTGATCATCAATGAAGCCACTTGTGAAGTCACGATATCCGAACGAAGCTCTGCTGCTATGTACAGCTTGATTATTGTATTACAACAGAAGAACAACCGCCTTATCCAAGCTTCAGTGACGTAACAATGAATTTCCATTCACACGCAGTCAGGAATGCGTGTCTGGGGAGACCACCTCCCGTTCGAACATATGTAGGTGCGGGAGGTCATACCATGAGGGAAGCGGTACCCTTCCTCACAAGCTGACGTGCACAACAAGCCAGTGGGCCACGACTTGCACGTCACCCGGCCCCGACGTGGGGGTGGAGGGGTTTGACATCCAGACGATGACGATTTTGCTGTTGACGACAAGTAGTAGAAAATACACAAAGTCTGGGATATAGATACTTTTCATATCTGGAATGTTGGTATATTTCGTATTTTTGTTTGAATAAAGCAATAAGCTGATGTTTCTGTTACGCCACTCTTGTTTCTTGCATTAATTCTGTTACTATGACAACTTGTTTTGCATACTATTTTGTTACTATGACAAGTTGCGTTGCATATTACTTGACACCATAACAACTTATTTTGCATATTATTCTGTTGCTATTGAAGATATCGTGACAAAGATTTGTGTTGAAAAACTCACATCATGCAAAGATAAACAATGATCCGTTTCAACGCGTCATCAGCATTTCGCACAAAGTCACAACGACTCACGCTTTATCGCCACAGTGAAGGAACACTCCGCTGTGTTGCCCGCCGCGTCCCCGGCAACGTATGTGACGTCATATGACCCCCAAGTTATGCGCTCGGGGGGGATGCGAGACAACTTGACGCTTGTCACTTGGACGTTGTCGCTGAAGAAGCAAATAACAAATAATTATGACGTAAACAAATCTGTCGCTAAAGAAGCAAACAACATATTATTATGACGTAAACAAAGTAAACAATACTTGCTACGATAAAGATAATGCATCAGTTTTACGCAAAAGGATGTCCAATTACCTGAACAGTGGCTGGTCCCAGGTGACGTTGGGATACTGGTCGGTGGTAAAGACTTCGAATGACCCCGGGCAGCGGCGGATGGTGGGAGCTGTTTTATCTGGTTTCGACAAAACAGCTTTGATGAACAAGAAGAAACGTCAACAAAAGCCACCGGCGTTGGCGAACATCGATTGTTTATCGCGAAGCTCGCGCGAAATTCTCTCAATCAAAACGCGATTCTTTACCTTTGACGTGCACTTGCACACGGCACGAAGCATGCTGCGTCCTGTCGTCAGAATACGCTGTGAAGCGCACGACCGTGATTCCAGGCGGGAATGAGTTGTCCACAGTCTGACCTCCGCTGCGCCGCTCAATGATGTCCATGTTGGAGACGGGATTGAGGATCTGCGCGCATGAAGTCAAACATCGCGCGTCAACAGCAATCGCACGGTGACGTCACAGAACAGCACACTCACCGTGACGTTTGCATGCGATCTTCCGTTGGTCAAATCGATGTCAACGTCGGGGGGACATTCGATGTATGGCAGGGGTGAACCTGAAAATGCCAGCCATGACACAGTGAAGATAGAAACGTCAAAAATTGAAACGATGGTCACTTCGGTACTTTTGTCTTAAACTTTATCGCTCTCTTCGAGAAACAAACCTTATTGTTGCTGACTTTCAATAAAACTTTTTTACCTAATTTTATCCAAAGTCTTAGGTGTTTTTACTGCAACAAAACTCACGTTAAACTGCAAGTTGAGTGGTGGGGAGTAAAGAGCCCACCACATCAAAGCTATGAAAAAGCTGCGCAGATAAACTACTCCCGGGGAATTTCGAAGTGTTTTATACAGTTAGGACGGTTTGCTACGTCAGCGNCCTTTCAATGGTACACCGGGTTGGTCACGTGCCTCTCACGCTTGAGGGCCCGGATTCGATTCCCGACCTAACCTATTTGCGAATCGGTAATAGCGACCTGTCCAACCTCATGCTCGGCGTTGACGGGGGGGAGCTTGGTCGCCACCAACGCAGCATTGATGACGATGGCGGATGTATCCCCTTTGCCCACAGCGTTCAGTGGGGGGGAACACGCGCCTCCACGCTGACGATACAGAGCTTATTTGATGAGATTCGGCAGTTACGCCTAGCGTTTAATCAATACTTCAAAAATAGTGAGATGTGTATTTATGTAGCAGCATATGCAATAAAATCCATGATTCAATCAGCCATGAAACTGCCTCTTGCACAAGGTGCATAACAGAAATCATGAAAAACTAGGGTTTTTAAGCTTTTTCTTACAACAGTTGACAAAATGTAGGCCTCGTGACTTGCACTGGCCGCCGGAATTCTTAAAAGTTAAGAAATACTTTGGTATATTTTTAACGATTAACCAGAACCCTTAGCATGCGGCACACTGCCCCAAGGATAAGTGACTACTGTTGAACACTGTGAGCACAAACTCATGTTCACGACACTTACCACTCTCAGTTCGGACGCATTTTGGTGGAGAGCTGACCCAGGCCTGTCCCGGGCCACACCGGGTGGTTGAATTTCCAATCATCGTGAAGCCCTTCCTGCAGAAAAATATGCACAGCCTCCACTGCAGGTTCCATTTCTGATAACAAGATGGCGGGAACACATCGGTGTTGTTTGGTCTGATGATTGGGGGGCAGAGCTGACGGGCTGTTTGGAAACAAACGAGTTTAACACTCACCTTATGTTCGAGTTATAATTACGCGCGGCGGGCAAGTTGCAAGAGTACTCGCGACGGTGGGGGGGTATTTGTTTGGAACCGACCGTCGAAGAGCGTCGTGCTACATTCTCGAAAACGTCTGCAGTGACTGGTTTGTTGATTACGGGGGGTGAACCGTTTTAGCAGCTGTTTTTACTTTCAACCGTTTGCTGCAGCACAATATTTTTACACTCAATACATGGTTACTCGTTGCATAGCGGCCAAGTCAGTGAGAATCTACAATATGGAAATCCGCTGCCTTTCAAAATGAAACAGTCGCCGACATTTGCATTGCGACGAAGCAGAAGTTTGTACGAAATACCGCAAAATATATTTCTATAACACTATTTTTGCAGTCTACGTTACAGTTACTCACGAAGGCATTTCGGCGTCTCGCCAGTCCAACCCTCCTTTCCACATGTTCTCCTGTTCGACCCTGCCAGTTTGTAACCTCGATTGCAAGTATAGATGCAAACTTGTCCGTAACTTAACTCCTGCTCAGTCTTGCAAGGCTTGGGGGGAAACACCTGACCGTTGGGGGGGTCGCTCAGTGCAGGGCACGCGTGCTGACCGACTGCGAGGCAACAAAGCGGCTAAATATTGTGCAACTTGCTGAGACTCCAAAGTCGAAGATGATTTAAGCAGGATTTATAAAAGACACCTCTTACGAATTTGTGAAAAAAACGCCAACTCAAATTATGCAGTTCACATGAACAAGTACCATCCTCAGATGTATGACGTATTGAGACAAGCTAATGAGCAACTTCACAATGCAGTGTTGTCACAAGGTTCTTTAAATAGGTTTAAATTGACAAGATTTAGGGTACTTTACTTTCGTATTTTGTCGTTTCACAAATTTCAAAATGAAGTCACAAAGAAAACTTTGTGGTAAAAAGTTTCTAGTAATCATTTAATTACAAGGACCACAGCAGCTTGAACCGCACAGTCGCAGTGGCAATAACACCAACGTCTATGAAAAAACTTTAGGCGGTGAAGGATCCGGATATCCGACAATCAATCCAGGACATTTTTAATGTCCTGCAGTTAAAGGCAACCATCGCTATTATGATTATGTCCAAATGTCAACACCCGAAAGCAAATAATACTTGCTATGCACCTCCTTGATAACCCTTTGGGGTTATACACTGATCCTTCAAGCAATAGGCAACTGGCACACATCATCTCACCTGTGCACACTGGCTCTTCATTGCTCCAGCCGTGCTGTCTGCACACCCTCTGTGTCGGGCCGCGAAGTATGAACCCGTGGTCACACACATACAAGCACATCCTGCCCAGGGTCAGTCGACTGGCATTCCTGCAGATCTGCGATGGGAGAACTTTACCGTTGATCGGGTTGCGTAGCGCTTCGCAAGCGTTATTCTCTGCAGGAAAACGAAAAGATCTTATTCTCTTCCCACCGCCTTTTGCTTCCCACGACAAACTTACCGACACATCGGTTGGGGTCGTGGAGATCTTTGCGAAAGCCAGGAGTGCATGAGCACAAGTATCCACCGGCAGAATTGCGACACTCAGCGTTTGTGCATGGACTGTGTTGGCACTCGTCAATATCTGTGCAAGTGAAACACAAAACAATCGGCAACAGTTTATTGCGCTGAAGTGCGGTCGGTAGTAAGGTCTCAGAACACAATTGAGATATTCTCTTTACACACTCGGCGCTTCCTAAACTAATGATGTAATTGTTTCAACTCCATTTTGCGAATAAACACTGGCCCTGAGTTGCAATGCAAGAATGCGAAGGCCACAGAAGAAATAAACTAAATTGCAAAAGTCAGTGTCTCCGTTCTTAACCTGCGGTTACGCTGAGGCTTAGTATGATGCAATTGCGCCCAGTAATGTTAGTCGCGTGAAGTTTTCAATAAAAAAAACGTCTAGCTAAACCGTGAAGTAAATGCGACCTCAATGCTCAGATTTTGCGATGAATTGTTTAAAAACCGTACTTTCGAGCTTTCACATATTTTGTAATGAGACAAGTCTGGCATTTCGTGTACAGGTTGCGGAGTGAACAAAGCTTCAAACCATCCTCTGGACTATCAGCAACGAGACCAACCTTCTTGGAGTTTAAGGCAACTTTGCGCATTGTCTGGATTCTAGAAGGTATTTGAAAGTTTGAACATCAAAAAGTTTAACCAGGCATGGTGAGCAGAGCACACAGTGCAGTGGAGGTAGATTAGTGCCTTTTGCATTGTCAGCCACTGTTCAATGAAGGGGTGCTGCTGGTGGCACAAGACATACATATCAGCGGGTTGAATGCAGTAAGCATGCAGCCTTGTGTTATCAGTCCAGTAAAATTTCAGCCAATAAACTAGGAAGCAGACAACCGGCTGCTCGCAAAGCTTTACTTCAGCACCCAGAGCACTGCAGGCGTCCCACTCACCAGTGCAACTCCTTCCGTCCGCGCCCAGCTTGTACCCCGAAGGACACTCGCAATGCGCTCCCCCATCAGTGTTCACACACGTGTGGGAGCATCCGTAGTTGGTGTCATTGCATTCGTTGATGTCTGCAAACCAACCACACTGCGATTCAGATGATAAAAATGGAGTACACTGAAACGCGATCAACTCATGAACAAAAGCAACAAACTTTGTGAAGCAAGTGTTTCGGTGCAGCTTTACATCTGAAGATAAGTTATGCAAACATAGGCGTGGCCAGGGGGGGCAAGGGGTTATGGCTCCCCTTAAATTTCTAGCATATCTTGTCGTTTTGCGTTTTGAGAAGCGGTGTCCCAAACAAAATACTGTTTTTCGCTTTAAGTCAAAGTATTTCCCCCCAAATTCTTGGCTGGCTACGCCACTGCATGCGGAATGCTCCAGTGTCCAATAAATCAGTTACAATATTTCAAAACTTCAAAGCAGGTTTCGTGTTAGGCTCGCGAGCTACGCTCAACCGCTACACCCCCACCCTGGTTAACCAGAGAGGTAAAATGTTCGACTCCGACCTTTTTATTCCGACTCCAAAAAATTCACAACAGTCTCCCCCCCATCAGTTATACACAAGTGAGGACCCACGTTGCGCCCGCTACGCATCTGAGGAGGTGAATGGGGGGGTGCTTCTACTCTGGGAGACTTTGTTGCCGTATTTGTTCGTGTATAAGTCGCAAAATTTTGTACCAATCGTTCACCTTGGAGAATCGGCGTGCGGCTTACACACGAATCGCGTGGATGTGTGCTTGGTGGCTTGTGCATCCACAGTACAATGAATCTAGGTATGTGTGTAAGTGGGGAAGAGATGGGGCGATGTTCATGTGTGCCCGTGTGTATGATGCGGCTCTTTGCGATGACACAATAAGAAAATGTGGTTCTTGGCCTCTTGACTGGTTGGCCATCCCTGATTTACAACCATCGCCGAACATTACTATTGCTGAGTAACACTTACAAGCTCAGACAATACCTACCTGTGCAGGGGATCATTAACTCCGGGTTGCCATAGTAACCGGCTCTGCAAATGCACTGACGATAATCGCTGGATGTTGGGTCTTCCTGGAGGAAGGAATCGGCCGGGCATTGGTCGCATCCTTCACAACCTGTGCAGGTGGCGAACGAGGTCAGTGCAGTGCTTTTTTAACCCCGGAAAACCAGGCAAGGACGACGACGACCCACCTGCCTCGTGCGGTGGCCTTGGTGGCGCGATGCATCCCCGCCCGTCACTGCTCAGCACCCTGCCCCCCGAACAACTGCACAGGAACCCCCCTGCGGTGTTGGTGCAAACACCTTCACAGTCGTTCAACTGATCGGATTCGCATTCGTTTACATCTGCAATAAATGATCAGATAGAGGTGAGTTTGACAGGAGTCGTTTATTTCCAAACCCTGGGACTGGGATGGGACGGCACGCACGCCCTCCAGCGGTACTTCCAGCGACGATGGAGATATACGAATCATTCCCAACACAGCAATGTTCGTCCTACTTAATTCTACCCCGAAGGTAGAATCGTTAGCTGGAGCAAAGCATCAACTGAACCCATTCATTTAAAACAGTGGTTCTCAACCTTTGTGGCCCACGGGCATTGGACCATCTTCTTAAAAATTATCCGATGAACAACTTTGCTATGCTGACAACTTCATGAACAACCATTTAGAAATCAGTTGAAATCATGAAAATATTCCAGAACGCACGAACCAACGCAGGTTTGTGACTTGTCCCGAGGGTTGATCACCACAGTGAATCCATCCGCACATCTCAGCGCACACGTTCGCCCGTCATCGTTCAGCTCATAATCATCGCCTTCACATCCACACCGGAAGCTGCCGTAGCTGTTGACGCACACCTGCTCACACACACCTCGCCCGTCGGGAAGACATTCGTTGATATCTGGAAAAATAAAAGAAGGGAATTCAAGTTCTGGGACTACTTATTCTACAAATAGACTAACGATGCATGCAAAAATTATTGATAAAGCTTTTTTTGTATTCAATAAAGCTTATTTCAGTTGATAAAGCTTATTTCAGTTGATAAAGCTTATTTTAATGCAAGTTTTGCGTTACTTGAACTAAACCTTTCAGCCACACATCGGCAGGAGAAAACTAATGAAATACAGCGAGATGGCGACGCCGAAGTTCAGCGAGACCCACATCAACAGCACACAACCAATTAAACAACACATCAACAGCACACAACCAATTAAACAACATTTCAACAGCACACAACCAATTAAACAACATATCAACCGCACACAACCAATTAAACAACATATCAACTGCACACAACCAATTGAACANCATC
>JGI24021J15306_10012241_pt1 | contig 10652 bp, 7 predicted proteins | sample Ectturendosymbi1_FD_15306 | JGI IMG/M metagenome (IMG submission 15306) | reverse complement strand
GGGTTCTGCCCAGGCACGTAGAGAAGCAGTAGTTGTACGCGATCACCATGGAAGGGTAGAGACTTTGAAAGTCCACAACGATCACTGGACAAGTGTAAAGCCCTGGCTGGGGTTCCATGACAAGGGGGATGCACTCAGGGGCCTTCATTCCAGCCCGCTGGATCGGACTTGGAGATACGGCTGTGAAGTCGAGGGAATGGGCGACCCTCAACATCATGCTTTCTACCTGAGATGAGAAGTACGTGCGCAACATTCTGCAGTGCAGCGTCTGCAATTAGTATTTCCACAAGACCCTTCAACAGAAGACATTCAAGGATTGACGATGCTTTGTGTTACGTGAAAAAGATTTCCTATTAAAAATTTGCAGATAGATTCCTTCCTTGTCCCACATGTGGAGAGTAGTTACTTGAATACAGGTACGCGCAAGTTTGAATTATCGCAAAAAGATGAAAGCAGACCCGTCGGCAGAATCCTCGAAAGTTTAAAGCAAACTCAGAGCTTTCAACTACCGAAACCTCCTAAATCTTTTACGAGGGATAGGGGTAGTGATAAAGGAGGTACATAAAATTTAAGCTTTTTGCTTGTCTGAGGCGGTGAGCTTCTTTAGACCCCAAACTGATGGATGTGAGTTGGACAACTTTTTGTATTCGACTTTGCATAAAAACCTCAACAGTTCTTTCAAGCGCTTCTTTGCTACTTCGAAATTATCCCGAGGAAAGTATTTTTTAAATAAATAAAATTTTGCTTCTGAAAGATATTTCACTAAGTTTACCTGATCGCAATTACAAAAAGTTACTAAATCTGAGAAACTTACCCTAAATTGCGAGCCACGGGTCAAGACTTCATAAAACTGAATCCCGAACACGCGGGCGAGTTCAGACGTCCGGCCAATGAAGTCTTGCTGCTCGACAAGCTTCAAATTCCCCAGCACCCTACACATGTAGTGATCTACGAGTCTGCCGGAGAGGCTGGCTGCATGATGCCGCCGGGCAGCACTAGACGCGGCTGACCAATCCAAACTCATGAACCATCGCGTCAGAGTCGAAAACGAATAGCGCGGGTACCGTTCGTGCAGCAGATGAAACGCAACGTTCTCGAACGTGTAGTCATAAAGAGGAAGTTCAGTTCGCATCAGTCGCCACAGGTTGAGGACTATCCTCCCCACAATGTGTATTTCGGACGCGTTGTCGGCGCCGTACGCGTCCGACGCAGCGCTGTGGCGGTTCGAAGCGGTGTCGCTTGGCACGCGCGATATCTCGCGACACGCGTCAATGCCCAGTTGCTCGGCACGCGCGAGCAGGTAACCCCAGGACGACATCTGAACCTCGTAGCCCAGAACGATGTCAGGGTCCGCCTGTCTCACCAGGGCCACGAACAAAGAGATGAGCTCCTTCTCGTCAGACGCATACGCCGTCTGTAAATTTGTGACGCCGCAACGGGTCAGGGATTTTTGATTGACAGCAGAATTCTGGCAAGAATCCACGACGCACCCGGACTGCAGAGATTGCAGCGAGTCTTTGCAAAACGTGTAGAAAATGGCCCGGATCGGGTCACACTCGGGGTCAGGGCAGAGCTTCAACCGGGTCTGCACGTGCAGTTCCATGCTGCACACTGTGATATGCTGCTGCTCGTGGAGAGCTTTGGCGTTTTTGAGATCGTTCTGACTCGACTTGAACACGTTGCTCGACGGGGGCCCTTCAATGCACGAGTCTTCCAAAGCATTGGACGAACGCGGACTGTCAACCGACGTGCCGTGCAGGGCGGGTTTGGAATGAAGAGCTGTGGGTGGCGAGTTCGAACCTCGGTTGTCCATAGGATCAGCATTGCTCCGCACTCTCGCCTCTGCGCCCATCAAATCACAAGAGTCAGGCACCTCGTCCGATTGATTAACTGTTAAGTTGGGCGGCACGCTGGTGGAGCTTTCATTGTCATCGCTGCCTGGACGGTTGCGCTGCTGTTGGAGCACGTCAATCGGGTTTTCTGATGAGAATGATGCAGTGCTTGGAGAAATCTCAACAACCTTACCAGGAAACAATAAAGAAGCTTTTCCAATTGATGCTTTGTCAGCGTCAGCAGTTGGTGAATTATTTAACACTTTGCTTTCATTGCCAGAAAACAAAGAAGTATTTTGAATTGGAGAACTATCTGAGTAATTACGTGATCCAAAAGCTGCTTTACCGAGACCACTATTTCCAGAATGTTCGTCATATTGCTTCTGACAATGTGACGTTGTCGTGTCCCCAGGACAAGACTGTTGCTTAATCATTTCGCTCGGGCCTTTTTTCTTTACTTTCAAAGACCCCGCATCACCATCAGCACCGTCAACACTTGACAGGTTGTGGCGAAAGCGCTTTGCGTCTCTTTCCACTTCATTCCTTCGTTTCTTTTGGCGCTTGGCCTCGGTTCTCTCAGCCAACCACAGACGCACACTGCCCAGGGTCGGGGGGGCGAGCGATGGTTTGATGATGGTGGCGATGCGACTCCCAGTGGAGATTCGAGCCCTGCTTCGAGCGACACGTGGTTTGTTTTCTGCCAAGTATTGTTTGGAACGGGAAATATACTTCTCTTTAGCCGCGTTATTGTCAGATCTATGAAAGCCGGACATGACGTTTTTCCAAAAGTCTAATCCATATCCGGATTTCGATTCAAACTCAGGAAGCTGGCTGGAAAAGACTTCGGCAGATTCTTCTGAAATGATGTGCATTCTGCAGATTGTGAAACGCATTGTAAAAAACAGAATTATTAAACAAATAAAACTCGAGAACTTGATACTTACCGGCCAGATCTTATAGACTCTTCATCACAATCTTTGGACTGAGGTTTAACGGTGGTCTGTTGACCTGAAGCAGCTTGAAGGAAATTGCAAACTTCTTGTCTCGTTGGGGGAAGAGGCCTTGCGGCGAAAACTCGAGAAGCAACTTCCTTCACAGTCGCTTGGGATTTACCCGCAGCAGAGAACAGTCGACTTCTTTCACGATTCTGGTCGTTTTCGAACTCATCTTCATCCTTGCTGTCAGCAGACAAACATAAACATGCTAAATATCGGCCAATACCATATAACCGTCAATTCAAAGCTAAAATAGATGATTCTATTTGAATAAGGCTTTTTTTGTAAGTGTCATAAGAGCAACAGCGCATTCTGCTAACATGCCTATCTCAATGCTGGCTAGGTTCACTTGAATTGGAGACCACGTTCTGTTGGCTTGTGGTCTCCTCACCAAATAAATGCTGTTGAGAAGCGTGGATTCACCAGAAACCAAGTTTGATGTCACGAAAAGCGTCGACAAGCTTAAAAAGATGTCTAAGTCTCTTGACAACAGCAGCACACTTGTCCAACTAATTGAGATAAGAGAACTGGGAAAAAGCCAACAATTTTTATGCTAACAATATGATTACATGAAAAAAAAACAGTTATCGACGTTGCAGTCTCTGTTTGCGATAAAAATGGAAAAAAATTCAAATTCACGTAGGTCGAACATGGAGTAGACTACATGCAGCAGATTTATAAGTTCGACGTCCAAACAAACCTGCCCAGGTTTGGTGCAAATGTTAATATTCAAGACTGTGAGTAAAGTACCTGGTGTAAGATGTCCTGCTTTCCTTCAATGATCGATCAGTTGATGGTTTTCCAACTGCAACAAACGTCCACTGTTGTTGAACATGGAAACTAATGTTAGTCAGCTATTTCAACAAATCTGTGAATCATAAGTAATTGAGATGGAAACCAAAAGAATAAAAAGTGGAGGCGCAGAATTCTGACTGGCAGGTTCACGAAGGCGTCACGAGATCAACGTCTAAAACCATCGTATCGTGTTTCCAATGACAGATATCTTACCACCGTGGCAAATTGATGGAACATTTGAGGGGAGTTCATCATTAGAGCCATCAATTTGACAAATGTTATCATCATCTGGATTCGTTTTGTTGCCACTTGGAGTATAATCTGAACTCAAAAGCAAATCCTCGACTCCGTGCTCCCATGGTTGTGTCATTATGAAGCTTTCTTCATCCACATCAAATTTATCACTAAAACAATTAACAAAAAGTTGCAAAACGGTATTTTATTTACTCAATAAAAGTAAGGTCACCACATTACACCAGGAATTCTCACCCAAACACTGGCTCAATTCGAATTGAACGACTGTGAAACTACAATTGCGTTATATCGGTTAATTCAGTGTTTCCAGCCTTTCCACACTACGGACCGGTTTAAAATAGGCCTTAATTACTTTCACGAACCAGCCTTCAAGTGGTGGTAAATAAATACGGCAAAATGGAATTGATGAATGTTCAGTTGATGATCATCTCCTTATGAACGTTTGCGTCGTGATCACCGTTTCGTTGAGGAGGGCGGAGTCAATCAGTTTTCTTAATGTCGCAATAAGTACCACGCTTCTTAAACTTTTCAAAAATCGTAGCCTTTTCGCAATCTACCTTTTTGAGGATCTTTCCATATGCAGAGTTTCTTTCTGTGAACGCTTAACAGCCAATAAAGTTTACTTCTGTAAAAATTAAGAAAACCTCCAATCACTACCCTACAACGAACTGTAGGTATAAATGAGTAACTTCAAAAGTGTCCAGAAATAAATATGACGTAATAATGTGTTCTGTGACGAAATAACGTAACTCGGAAAAGCGAACAACGCATTATTTGCTGCAATCTGTTGTTGTGTGTTAGGTGATTGTATACTTTGCAAATAATTTCTTGTTTCTATGCGGACCGGTCACAAATGTCTGACGGGCCGCGTTCCAGTGGTTGAGCACACGCCACAAAATCTGGTAAGCCGGATTCGATTCCCTATCGGGTCGGTGCTTGCGACCGGTCCAGCCTCGCGCTTGGCGTAAAGAAAGGTTGACACGCGGTGCAGCACTCGCTGCAAAATGAACAAAGGGGTATGGGTGCCGCTGACCACTCGTGACACTCTAAAGCAGGGGTCCCCAAACTGCAGCAGCCCGTGGGCCAAATCCGGCCCAAGAAGATATTTTGCCAATAAGGAAAAATAACACAGCTACGAAGAATTTGTTGATTTGGTGGAATGTAACATTTCCCGAAACAAGCACATTGTGTAAACTGTCCGGCATTGATCTGTTGTGCAATAGCTTATGTGGCCCTCGAACAAAAGATTTTGAAGACCCCTGCTCTAAAGGAAGTGCAAAGCCAGTGTGACGAAACTGAACCATTGAGTTATTGATCATAGTGGTTGGCACTGTGTCCTGATGTCAGATCGCAGACGTGATAGATCAGAACCGTGAAGCGATTTGCCGAGGGCGGACAATCCAGTCGAACGTCTGGTCACATTCAAACTTACAAGTCAAACTCTAGTAGCAGCCAACAGATAAAAGAAACACCAAGATCAGCTTCAGATCAACTGTAAGATATGTTTTCATCAATATACGAAACGAGTAGGAATTTTCTACCAAATACCTGCATGAGAGGCAAGTATTTAAATTTATAAAAGCATTCTGATTTCTGAAATGTAGCATCGAGTGAAACCAGGTAAACCAAGCAGCCCAAACGCTCAACCCCAACGTCCCGGCATGGCAGGTTTCAATCACCGACAAATACCAGCTGCCAGCCAGGTTTTCTAAGATACGACACGACTTACATGCTTAACAGGCTTTGCACTGCAATGCAAGTACCAACAATGCAACACAAAGAAATTTCTTCATCATTCGGGCAACTTGAAATTAGCCTCAGTTGTTTTACTAACGACTGTGAAATAAAATATTCTAGTAGCCAACTAGAAACTTACAATTTAGAAACGGAGAGTCTGATTAGCTGTAAAACGTTAGGATCACGCTGTGCATGAGCAGCAATGATCGGTTGACAACAACACTTGCACTCATGCCACTGTGCAACGCATCTTCAATGGACACCAAAACTGAATATTTTTGAATCGTGAATAATTTCAGACAACACAATCTTTATGACTCTGAGTGATGCAGTCACGAAGCTGAAGTGATGCAGCCACGAAGCGTTTTACGGTTGAAAATATGGAAATCTTGACTGACCTTAGTTCTTGCATATCATCTAGTACATCAAGAAACTGCGAAGAGTTACTGCCACACGTGCTCTCATGGCTGAGATTATGGGCGTCATCAACCTTAAATATGACATGCATGGTAAAAGAGAAAGCACTTATTCGCATCAAATACGACAGAGTTAGCTTGGACCTACCTCTGATTGTTCAGGACCTGCTTCGTCAACTTCGTCATATACGTAGGCTTCTATGGCGTTACGCAAAGTCTGCAAATTATGACAAGCAAACTGATAAGGCAACAGCCATCACTCTATTTTTGGTTTGTGCGCAAAATGCAGGTCTCTTTCTGAAAAGACTGGTATAATCTCAATCATTTCCATGTGTAATTGAAAGAAGGCGTGTGCACTGCGCAATCGCGCATAATCCGCGGTTGTTACGTCACAGTAAATAATCGAAATATTACGGTGATCTGTCTTAAGGGTTCAGTTCAGGATCACTACAAAATAGGGTGGAGTGAAATTTCAAATTTTTCCATTCAAACTTTGGGGCGGTCTAAAAAGCTGGAAACATGGCTGAAACTAACTTTAAAATTGATTTTAGGTGGTTGACCCCAAAAACCTACTTGCTACCTCACCCTCGGGGTCATGTGGGGGTCAAATTTGATGAATTCATGATAACTCAACTTCTTGGTTAGATAGAAACTGATTTTGGGCTCAAAAGATGCAGAAGACACAAGTTTCTATTAGTGATAAGAGGAAACTTTTGCCTTACTTCATTATAAAAAAAGTTATTACTGAAAAACTGTATTTTACATCTTTTTCCCATAAATCGCAAAGATAATGAATAAACTACTTCATTTTGAAGTTGCATTCAAATTACAATTTTAAAATTTTGATTTTTTTCAAAGGAACATTCTTCTAATCAATAAAGTTTAACCACTAGATATTTTATTGCATACAACCGTGCTCTGCCGGATTGAGAATAGTCGAGCGGCCATCCTGTCGTAAAAGGCAACTAATGGGCCACTTTCCTGATCTGTGATATAGATTGGCGTTAGGAAGGGTATCCGGCTTAGAGTTACAATGCATTTTAATATTGTTTTTGTCTATTTTTAAATTGTATATGATATTTACTTGTAGACATAGCTTGCTTCATCAACATGTTGACCAGAGGAAAAAGCACTAATACTATATTATTGCATGATATCCATTCGTTTGTCAGTACGAAAATATTTCCACCCAAGAAGTTACCAACAACTGAGGATGTGATTTGTCGTGTTCTGTCTGCACCAAATTGGCGTACACGACAATCAACTGATGCCGTTGCCACAGAACTGGTATATTGCAATGCATATCCATTGCGCCGTTCTACAGTTGCAGAAAAATTCATTCAAAGGTCCACACATTTAAGTCTGCTTCAGTGCTCTTCAACAGGGGTTCCGCAAAACATGTAGTGGGGTTCCGTGAGTTTCAAGGGTTCCGTGAGGGTTCCTCGTTTTTAGGGGAAATGATTTTGTGCTTCAGTATGTTGATGCGTTATTATGGAATTTTTTAGATCAACGTCTCGCTTTCAGACTCCATGTGGGCCAGTTAGTTATACAGGAGATTGAGGGCGAAGGCAGAAAAAGAAATATTGGTAGCTGTTGGGTCACTTGTTAATTGTTGTGCAATTAAGAAGAACTTTATTGTTGCATCACAGTTGTACGATGTTGCCGATGTGCAGTTCACAGTAGAGTGGACTGAGTAGAAAACAGATTCAGCCTGAGTCTAGTAGAGAATAGACTGAGCCACAGACTAGAGATGCTGTTAAGTTCAACCTTTGTGGGAATAAAGTAAAAAGAATGTAAAACCCAACGTTTTACTATTTAGTAAAGCCAAATCATGCAAAATAGCATATTTTCATATGTGAAGCGAAATAATAACAACAGCGATGGTGTCGACGGTAGTGAGCAAATGCAGTTCAAATGTAAAGGAGGCACCTAATCCGAAGCGGACCAAACGTAATTCAATTGCCAAAGTTAGAGAATGATACGACAGATATTTGAGATACGGGTTCTTTTTGCCGGATGACCAAATTCTGAATGTAGCAGATAAATTCCACAAATGCAAGAACAACCGAGTCATCAATTTTCTTGCTTTTTAATTTGTGTAGTAACTGTTTATTTGTTGAAGTGTCTAATAACGAATNCGGACAAATTTGATTTTCTTACAAGTAATTCGTGTTTTTTCAATTTTTGTTAATGGGGCTACATGACAAACGCGAAAGTATATCAGGGGTTCCGCGATGACAAAAAGGTTGAAGAGCACTGGTCTACTTGAAAGAAACCCGAAGAGGAAACGTGGTCCTACCTTCCAAAAGCAACTCAGTGATTTCATGGAAACAGGTAACAAACTGTTTGACATATTTTGCTACGATAAAAATCGCTGAAGTAAACTTGAATTGAAACATCCACTACGTATGTTTGACATTGAGTTTCAATCTTATGAAGACCAAAAAGGAAGGAGAATAGGGAAATGTGTAGTGTTATAAAGTGTAGAATGGTGCAATGGATATACACTGCAATATATACAGTTCTGTACCAGTTCTATGGCCACAGCATCAGCTGATTGTCGTGTACGCCGATTTGGTACAGACAGAACACGACAAATCACATCCTCAGTAGTTGGTAACTTCCTGAGTGGAAATATTTTTGTACTGGCAAACGCATGGATGTCATGCAATGCTATAGTATTAGTGCTTTTACCTCTGGTCAACATGTTGATAAAGCAAGCTATGTCCACTAGTAGATATCATATAAAATCTATAAAAAAACAATATTGCAATACATGGTAACTCTAACAATAACATGCTTGATATTTACTAAGTAACTTCATAGTTATAGGCCACAAAGATGGCGGCAAGTAAATCTGTCACAGTTTATTGACGAGAAAACTAGTTTCGCGTTTTCCAACACATCATCAGTCCTGTAAATGCAAGACAAATCTTACAGGCGAAATTCTGGCACTTGAAAACAATATAAACACACGAACTGTGGCTAGTTACAACGACATTACTAAAAATTTGGATGCTAAAATGCTGACCTTCCGAGAGCCTCATAAACCAGTTACTGCTAAGAAAATCTGCGTTTGGTAGCGGTCTAACAAAGACACTTTCCCTCTGGAGATAACACACGTGCGCAATGGCGAGTGCCAGAGAGAAACCACGCGATTAAACAGAGCGTAACAGTTCTGGAAAAATCAAGAAAGGTCGAATCTTTCAATGTAAACTAGAAAGTTTGTCCCAGTGGTTAATTTCGATCAAATAGATCAATTAGCTTCATTGAAAAAAATTTTTGATACAAACAAACAATACATTGGAAGAGTGCAATGAACAAATTTCTAGTTATTCCTTGTTCCAAACACAACTTTTTGTTGGTGGGACAGTTCGTCAACTTTTGGCAGTTACCAAGTAACTGTCAAAAGTTTTTTCAGTATATCTGTTTCTAAGATGTAGTAATCAAATTTTTATCCTATCCTGTACCCGTCAATTAGGGTGGCCGGATGTGCCCCACTTTCGTGAGGATTTTTTGAGGCAGAAATTTTTACAGCCGGATCCCCTTCCTAACGCCAATCTATATCACAGATCAGGAAAGTGGCCCATTAGTTGCCTTTTACGACGGGATGGCCACTCGACTATTCTCAATCCGACAGAGCACGGTTGTATGCAACAAAATATCTAGTGGTTGAACTTCATTGATTAGAAGAATGTTCCTTCGAAAAAAGTCAAAATTTTAAAATCGCAGTTTGAATGAAATTTCAAAATGAACTAGTTTATTCATTGTCTTTGCGATTTATGGGAAAAAGGTGCAAAAAACAGTTTTTCAGTAATAACTTTTTTTATAATGAAGTAAGGCAAAATTTTCCTCTTATCATTAATAGAAACTTGTGTCTTCCGCATCTTTTAAGCCCAAAATCAGTTTTCTATCTAACCAAGAAGTTGAGTTATGACGAATTCATCAAATTTGACCCCCACATGACCCCGAGGGTGAGGTAGCAAGCAGGTTTTTGGGGTCAACCACCTAACATCAAATTTNAAGTTAGTTTCAGCCATGTTTCAAGCTTTTTATACCGCTCNAAAGTTTGAATTGAAAAATTTTGAAATTTTGAAAAAAAAATTTTGAAACACCCTAAAAAGCACATAAATCTGACAGCGAGTATTTGGAGTAGAACTTGAATAAGAAAAATTATGCTGTTGCTAAAATGTTCGTATTTGTTGATAAACGTATAGTATGAACATTCAAACGCCAACTACCAGGAATTCGTTGTGATGCAAGATTTCCTGGCATTCACATGTAACCAAGGTAATTCAAATGTTTAAATACAATCAAAACAAGTATGTACTTTCCACGATGGGTGTAAGCAAGGAATCGATCAGAAAAGGTTTAATAGGAAATCGATTTCACGAAAAATTACGCATCCTCAGTCCAGGACTGATACATGTGAATGCCAGGAAATCTTACATCACAACGATTTCCTGGTGATCCAGGACTGAGGATGCGTAATTTTAAGTGAAATCGATTTCCTATTAAAACTTTGCAGATCGATTCCTTGCTTACACCCATCGTGGAAAGTACATACTTGAATAGAGATATGTGCAAGTTTGAATCATCGCAAAAAGACGAAAGCAGATGGC
>JGI24021J15306_10012239_pt1 | contig 10652 bp, 8 predicted proteins | sample Ectturendosymbi1_FD_15306 | JGI IMG/M metagenome (IMG submission 15306) | reverse complement strand
CGGAGTTAGCAAGTGGGGGCCTCGATTAGAAACATACTTGCGGGTCCACACTCAGTGGTGTGTATACATTTTTGGGGTTGCGTCAAATCATGATCAAAATGTGTGATGTTAAAAAGGCGAGGCCCGAAAGGATGACGCCAAGACCTATCTAACAGAGACTTCAATGGACAACGCCGTAAAACCCAATAAATCAAGGAAGTCTAACACGCATTAAAATACATCCTCTCTGGCCAGGCACCTCCCTGACCAGAAGGGAGATGCGAGTGTAGTGCCTGCAGAGAGGAGAGGTATTGATTGCTGTGCTCAGTGTTTTTTTATATTAGTTATGAGGCCCGTGAGGCACAGGCCTCAAAGCCCCTGCAGTGAAGGGGCCCTCAGCATGAAAGCTGGCATTCAATCCTGCCTACGCACTATGTTTGTTGCCCAACATTCAGTGCAATATACCAGTGGTCCGCAAACAGTGGGTCACGACCAAAATTTGGTTTCGAAACATTCCACTCTTGGTCACGAAATAATTTAAATTTACATTTTAAATTAGCCATTCTAATTAGATAGAATAAATGCGACCATTTAGACCTACTGTTTTATGTCCTAGATTTTATACAATTTTGCGCACGAAAATTGCTACTGACAATAGTATGCCTAGTCATAAAATTTATCTTTAATTATAGAGTATTTTCTACAACATTCCTATGCTCATGAAATGTTTGGGACGCGAAAATTTAGAACTATTTTTTAGGGCCGCTCCAAAAATTATTTGGAGGCCCCTGCAACATACAGACTTTGCGTGCAACAGGAAAAAACGCATTACAGGCGCTTTTGACATAATAGAAGAACAGTATGGGATCTTGTGCACGACACAAAGAAAAAGCGAAGGCATAAAGCATGTTAGGTTGATAGTCCAGCAACATCAGTAAGAAAGGCTAACTTTGTTGTGAAGGTTGTCGTCTTTGAGTGTTGTGAGAAAACAGTGTGCCTCGTACCTTAGATACGGATATCGTAAATTCAGGCCAAATGCAGTGGAAATACAAAAGTGGAAGGCTGAAAGAAAACTCAAGAATAGAGCAAGAAAACGAGATGAGCAAATGCAGAAAAAGATGCCATGTCTGCTAACATGGGTTTGAGACAAGCTTGATCTCTAACATTAAACGTAAGAACTAAGAAGCCACCATTGGATAAGAATGAGTGCGGTATAAGAAACCAAAAAAACGTCAAAAGCTAGTTATCAAAATCAGTGTGGCTGTAATTGAAAGCGATGCCAATGTTAACATTTCACAACCATCAACAACGTTTTAATAATTTGTCACTGATGAGTATTGAGAGCGAACTATTATGGAAACAAAACTTTTGACAAGCTCGACCCTCGAGTTATTTTAAGTCCTCATTTGACCCACGGAAAGTTTGATTTTGAGACCCCTGTTCTGGAATAAAATGAATAAATCAAAACACAAGCTGCGAAAAGTTAAACTTAAAATATAGGCCGTGGTCATAAAGCTACTTTCACCAAAGCTGAAAAACTCTCTGACGCCAATGACAGATCAACGAAAAGAGAGCTATAAGCAACGCAACGGTGTCTCATTCAAGGCAGGCAATGGGATGAGTAAGCAGAAACTCGGTCTTGTGGTCGTAGGAATTCAATGACGTTCGCTAGAAAACGCGTTCATTGACAATCGTGGGAAAGGGAAGCACAAACGTCAGTAAGTATAAATCTAGGTTTGTGATAAAAAAAGGGATGAAACATTTGTGGCGAAATATATATGAATAAACACAACAAAAATCAATGTAAATGAAAAACAGATTTTGTTCGAAAATCACTTCGGAACTGAGGATGCGTACATCTACATTCAATCGATTTCTTTGCTGAAAACTTTACTGATTGATTCGACTACAACATATTTGCCGTGACTAATTACTTGAATGTAGACATGTGCATTGTGCAATTCCGAATCATCTCATGCAATGAAAGCGGACCCATTCCGCTGATTCCTCGAAAGCTTGCAGCAGACCTAGAGCTGTTAATTGTTAAACTTAACTTAGCTGTAGAATAGTGAATGACCCCCGACCAAACAGCACACCTCACGCACTCCAGGCCCCACCCTTCTGCACAAAGATACTGCTAGCATTAACATACTCTATTTACGTTGAAAAAGTCTATTTAGATTGAAAATGACTGCAACATAAAGAGTGTCTTTAACAAATAGGCATCTTCTTTAACCGCATTTCTCAGGACTTTTCGAATGCGTGCAAAACACAAAAATGGATACGTTTAGATTCGAAACGTCGCGCAGTACGTTACCTCTTCAGAATGGCTGTATTGCCCAATGAAAATGCCATCGTAACTTACGCAGGTTCAAGATTAGCAGCTTGAAAACCAGTGGCTGACAGGATTGAAAAATGGAGTAGGCCACTGCAACTCAACTCTATTCCATCATGAGACTAACAGGTGTGTATCTCGGTGAGAAAAACAGCAAAACAATCACAGCGGCAGAAGTTACCAGACGTTGAACGCTACAAAGGCTACGGTTCGTGATGAAATTCTACTTGAAATGCTAAGCATTTGGAGCAAAGTGTCAAGTCTTAGTGTTAACCGCGTGTGTCAACCACCAAGTAAAATGAGAATCTTGAAAGCCATTAATGGACAAAACAAGGAAACCTATCATAGTAATAAACGAGGAGTTCAGTAATTTTGTGGCACAGCACCTGAAAAAATCATCGTAAAATGTGTCTTTCAAAGAAGATGAGCTGAGAAAATTTGATCAAAATAAAAACATTGCATGGAAGGCTTTGCGTTTTTTTTTGTAACATAACAGCTCAATTCTTAGAACTACAACACATTTGTAGAACGTTTTGGCAACTTGCAAACATTAGAGTTGTTTTTCCAACCTCACATAATAGTGTTTACGTCTTGGTTTATCATAAGCGATTGCTTAGACTTTTTGTCTTAGGTGTTGCAAAAAAGACAAATTCTAAAAGTTGTAATTCCTCAACCTATTACAAAAAAATACACCTCACGATGATATCAGTTTTGTTGTACTGGTCTTGCATACCTGAATGACCGCATGCAAGAATTCCAAGGACAACCATAATTATTCCAACTCCCCTTTTCACTTCGAAATGCATCTTCTTTTCACACCAGTTAAAGGAATCAAGACGTCTAACAAAAGAACGGACATTTTTATTTGGTTTGTAACTGGTGCTTCACGGTCAGCTTGAAGTTTGATAAGATCAATATAGTCAATGTTTTACGCGGTCAATGATATTTTGAATATAATTTAACAATACATTTGCAAAAATACATTTCCTTAACAAAGAATTTTAAAGGCTAACAGAAATAAGCTCTTGTCAAACAAAAAATACTTTATTATAACACAGCAAGCTAAAATTAAATAACCCAATAAGACATAAATAAATAATCATTTTTGTTTCATTAAAATAAGAGTACAACATTTCAATAAATAAAACAATGAAGAGACACACATTGGATTTTTAAAAACTTTTTTGAATTCTCCACTACATAAGTCAGTGAGATTTTTTTACGTAAAATTCGTAATTCTCGCGTTCTACCCACGCTATCGTCAACATGTAACGTTTTGTTTTGTTTTTGTTATGTAGAAAATGACTTAAAACATGGAAGAAAATTCGAAATAGCGCTTCATTCCCTGCACTTAAATTCATCGCGTTTATTGAGCTTTTCAGAAGTTCACAACAGATTTCCTAAGTTTTTTCTTGGTCTTGTCTCCTTCGATCTCTGTTCGCACATGTACAAACTTTCTGTAACAATTTTTATAAACTTTGCTAAAAACACTCACAACCGATGGATAGGCAACTTCATGTATTATAAAATGTCTATGTCAAGGAACACTTTTACTTTCAGTTTAATACTAATTTAAAGTGAAGAAATCTGAACCAAATTTCAAAATGCACGATTGAATAAAAATGTAAGTGCACAATTAATTTTTTTCTTGTCAAATGTACTCAAATCTCCATTTCTACCAAATTTGTTTTTTTATTTATCACCCATTAAAATAATGCAGCATGGACGCAATTTTGTTGCAAAATGTGGGGGGACAGCTTGGTGTTAAACAATTTTAGTCATCGGGTCGATGCAGATGTGACGTTTTATATAGGCCTATACAGATTCCCCAACCTTATTTCTGGAGATGTTTTGAGAGAAACATTAACTACGCTTTGCTTTGTGCTTACAGATGATTTACATATTAATATACTTAAATTTGTTGTTGGACATGGTGCTGTAATTCAGCCTGCTTCCATTTATATCGCATTTGGATACAAACAAGCACAGCAATATAGCAGAATACATCAATTGCGATTTACCAGAACTGTCAGTTGGAGTGAACAAAATGCTGAATTACGTACAAACCACTCGTATAGTAGAACACTTCAACTTTCATGCATTTTATAAGAAGTGTGGGTTGCAGCGCGATTTGATGTGTTGTTCAAGTCGCTTAACGTTACAAAGACGATAAATATTTTTCTTGCACATTTTCGTTTTATGAAAAAGCTACAAATCTTTGAATGCTACTGGGCATATTGCATGCAGCTCCACCCCTACAAAAATCTCCATTGCTAACCTCTTATCAGCAGCAAAAACATTTGGCCCCAAATTAGCGCAGCCTGCTTCACAAAATGATATCAATCTATATTTACTGTTGGTGGGTGGAGGATGTATCCTTTCAATCTCCCCTTGTTGGCTTCTGCATACATACCCACACAGAGTTGTAAAAGGGTCTCATTTTGAAGCCTGAACCCGACCGGAGCCCGAACCGGCTCGAGCCCGACATTTAGATTTGAAGCCCGATTTAGGCCCGAAAGCCAAATTTACCGAGGGAGTACGGAGCAACAAAAAACGTTGTGTTCGGGTATAGCTGCAGGTACACGGTTTATCACACCCAAAATAACAACCACCTTGACCAAAACATTGGCATAATCTGATGCAAACGTAGCATGTTAGTCAATGATACTGCGGAATATAATGTTTCTCAAGAAAAAAAATAAACTATCAGGAAACTATCCACGATGGCGCTATGTGCATGAAAAGCCTGCTTGTAGGCTTCCTAAAACAAGCCAAGAATCGCGTGAGTGATTGATCTCTTTGAGACAAAGCCATCGCGTGACAGTTTCCTCAGCGCTGTCGCTTTCTCAAAAAGAGTGTGAGACTAATCCCAGCAGAGAATAAAAGAATGCAGCTGTGTTTGCAAACAGAATTAGCTAAAAAAAAATCATAATCACTTCATTCACAGAAGCTACCGCGGTGAGCACAACAAATCTACGTCACGAAAGAAAAAAATCGTTACTCTTAATGCTGTAAAAAATTTTGTATGCAGACCCGAAATCACCCCGAAATATTTTGACAAACTTAAGCCCGAGCCCGGCGCAATAATCCCGGCCTGACCTACACCTCTGCACCATGTGAAAAGTTTCATTCTAAGAGTTCCATTTGCATAACGACACGAAAATATATTTGAGATTAAATCAAACGACCCAACGGTGAGTTGGCAAAAAAGTACCAAGTTTCACCTTCAACACGAACAGAAAGTCCAACAAAACTAGGTGTGATGTACTTGTAATGNAAATGTTTCGCACTTGGATGAAAACGTTGCTGCATTGTGGATTTGGTTAANCTCAAGCGAATCAGATGGCTTACGAACCAATGCATTCAGCACAAGCACAAAATGTAAGANTCACGGAAAAAATATCTTTTGGATTAGTTGGTCACCATTCTCGCGACATTACAAGAAGTGAGGATAAATGTATATTTTATCCTTNTTTCCGAGCCAAGTCCCGACGTTTTGAGCTATAGGTCAATATACAGCTAGGTAAATACTGCAGGCTACTTCTCCAACGTTTTGATTGAAATCCTGTTCACTAATAGTTGAAGACAGTCTTTTGCAAAATTGCCCATTCCAAAAGTAAGTCTCCACAATAGTGCTGCTTGCTGCATTTTGTCTTCGGCAAAAGCTTCGCAGAGGTTTGCCGGAAAATCTAACTTTCTAACATATACACTAGCATCATTAAATTATACGCTGTCGGTTTCTGAATACGTGAAAACCAACGTTACAGCAAAGCCGGTTACATTTTTGCACGGAACAAATCATGGATGTGCTGTGGTCTCTCACATGAGCAGCTGTAATACTCTCACTGTTACAAGAAAATAACCTTTCTAACAGTATACCACACAGGGTAAAATGTCGGACAGAAGCAGTTAACCATCTTTCATGGTCTCTAAAAACTTGAAAAATGCTAAAAATTATTTTATCGAAGCTAAAATTTATGAACTAACAGAATAAGTGATACCACACCAAATTCCGTTTCAACATGAACTTGGCTATGTGTAGGCTACCATCTAACATGAAAAGCCCTTCACACAAAACGTGACAAACACCACTTTTATTTTTGAAACCTCTCCAAATACAAAACCTAAAAAGAAAAAAGTGGGGGGGGCATGGCATATTATATCCCCAGTCTGAAAAAGTGGATGGACACGTCCACAGTGTCCCCCACCAAATTGCGTCCATGTAATGCAGTACAACATAAATGCAATTGTTTTGAAAGTTTGACGCTAGATCTTCACAACAGAGAACGAATGAACTTTTAATGAAGTGACTGCTGACTGAAGTCACAAGAAAATACGTTCATAATTTATTGACAATAAACCTACTTTAAGTTCTTAAAGCTGAGGCAACTTATCAAATTGGCAAACTTGCTTTGTGGCAAGAGTGGTTGCCTTTTTATTGTTCGGTAAAAGCATCACTGTCAAGAAAGTTGTTATTACACCTTATGATTGCANTTATCAAAAACAACTGCAAAATTCAGATTTTTAATACAANTTAATACATTTTTTATACATAATAGTATANCATTTCATTCACAATTTCACAGGAAGAAAAAATCACAATATCTCTTGCTATAATATCTTCATAAAAATGTTCNTTTTTCTAAACAAAACTGTGCTTCAACCAATCCAGAATGTACAAAACCGANCTGAGACAATATCAGAGAAAAATACACTTTGAAAGATTGTACATGTGAATGCAATGAGAGAAATACAAGTAAAAATAACATTTATGTTAGCTTCCACAAGAAAAACGAAGTATTTCTTTGTTTTTTTGTCAAACTTTTGCTTTACTAGGGCAGCACAGAATGAGACAGAAGAGAACGCTAAGAACTCTGTGAGGCGTTTTCCTGCCTCGTTATAAATATACAAGACGAACTTTGTTAATACTGAAGGTTGCAGGTGAAAAACAACAAGAAATACTTCTCCGAAAAATGGAAACTCTGATTAGGTACTGAAAGACGTTATCAGAGTGAGTGCACCCAATAAACGTCCCTTAAACCCCTGAGTTTCCATGTTGTTCCTGTTAACTTGAAACAATTGGAAAGATCACTAAATACAAACAACCAGGCCCGTAACCAGCTTGGGACACCAGGGGGGGCGAAGAGTTTTCTGAGAGGTGCCCAAATTTTTTAAACTATGTCCAATAGTTTTAAATTACGTCCAACACATTTTTCCAGGGGGGGAGAAAAATTTTCTACGGGGGTGAAGCACCCCTGCTCACCCCCTGGTTACGGGCCTGTAAACAACTGTAAGTTGTTCCCTTTAAATAATCGGCTGCTCCATGGAATGATAGTGCGTGACAATACGTAACACTTGTCTGTAGACGTTTTTCAGATGTTTTTAAGACCAGGCGATGAAATTATACCTGCGAGCATGGGCTTTGCACAATAAGGAATTCGCCAACCAGTGCCTGGTGAGTTGGTGATTGTGTGTTACCAAGCTCTGAAGAGAGAATGTGGAGTATGAACGTACAATTTTCTAACCATGCAAGCTCTAACATATGTTTTATTGTCATTGTCATCTGAATAGACTTCGACAGGCTTTTAAAGTGATGAGTTGCCCATTTCAAGCACCTGCAAATCACAAGAGTGAGCTTTAAACTGACTCAGAAGGTCACCGTACAAAAACAAGTACAGTTGATACAAGTTGTCCTCTGGCCTTCTCAGCAATTTGTACCAGTAATGGCCTCGATTCTTGATTTCATGACAGGTTACGATTCACCAAGTTTGCAACAATTGCAGATTCCCAGTTATGGTATAGCTTGATAAGTTATGCTGTAAAAAGAATCGCGCGGAAGCAGCCCTAGGAAGACTCGAAACACTTCACGGTCAACAGCAAGTTCAGATAGTCCTGCTGTCTCCACACCAAGACGGGGCCAAGCAAGGTCGGAGATGTCGACACTCCACCTGGTCCTTTCCTTTTCCAGCATTTTTTGAAAATTTAGCCTAATGGAAGTTTGCAAATTGTTTACTCTGCTTCATGCAACGGCAGGGTTTTTTAAGGTTCGGCTTGGGTGACCGTCAAGGAATTTTGGAAGACCGTAACTTATCGGCGCATGAGCGTTTATGTTGCGGCATTTTAAGTGAAGCAGCGCAGCGCAAAGACTGTAATGTGCTCGTGTAACCGCGTGGCGGTGTCAATATATCCTTGCTAGCACGTTACATAACGAACGCATTCTGTAGCCTACTGCACTGTTAGTTTTGTTTGTTAAGCCACTGTATGTTTGATAGTTTGTTTTGCTGTTCTTTCTGTGGCCTTTTCCGTTCCTATGTAAAGTGGGCAGCTGGGGTTGAAATCTCCCCAATTACATTCAGGGCTCCCTGTGCTGGTTTTTTCCATCCAGATCTGTTTTTCTCGATTCCACCTGGGTGTCTACTGTCTGGGTTTAATTATAAAAAATCTGGATGGAAAAAACGAGACCTGGATGAAAAAAAACAGATCTGGGTAGAAAAACGTAGCACAGGGAGCCCTGAATGCCAATGTAATTGAGCATGATGTGCACAGGAAGAATCAAAATTAACGGTATTCATTTGAAATGTTTTTCTAATTTTGGTGACCTATACACTATGGAATGATACACTGGTGCCGCAAAAGAAATCTTGGTTGATGCAAGGGCGTACACAAGGGGGGGGGGTCAAAACCCCCCTTGAGCTTGTATTTTACAAAATTTTTATTACCTGCGCAAAGGAAATTAAATGTTTTCACATATTTTTTGCTTGTTAATTTGTCGACTTAATGCAAATACCACGGAATAAATTTGCATGCAAATTTCACGGAATGTTTTAAATGGGCCAAAAAGTAATAATTAGGTTGTGGTGAGAATCAGGATTATCGTCTACGTCCATAAACCATCTCACCACTTTTTGCAGACTTTACGTCCACTACGCATGTTTAAGAGTGTGTTCCGCCATAGTTCACTTTATCCGAAATAATTGTCTTTATTTTGTCTGCTGTGGGTGATCAGCGTAAGCGCTAACCGTATTGGCCACATCACCAAATTCTGTAGCATGATAAAACAGTTGCACGAGCTCAAAAACAGCAGTTTTTAACATAGAAGCATTCAGGCATTTCATAATGTCTCAGCAGGGGAAAAGGAAAACTAAGTTTTCTGGAGTTCTATACATAACAAAAAATTGAAAGTTTTAATGCGTGCTTTATGCACATTCTCAATTCTTGTGTAGGAGGGTTGCCAATTTGGCTTTTTTCAAGCCAGATTTTGAAATTCTGGCTTTTTTTAACACCTTTGGCTTTTTTTGGAAATAAAAAGCCATAAAAATCTGACTTTTTCTGGTTTATTTTCAGTCCGATAGGCTTAGCTCTGGCAAAACATTGTCTGACCTGCATATTCATTACAAATCTCTTGCGACGAGGGTCTATTACCATGCAGGGTGCACAGAATATTGCAAAAGTTTACTGTTGCCCTCAAAATGATCGATGTTATTGATAAAAAACAAATGCAAGGCAGTGTAATTGCGGGGAAAGAATATACTTCTAAAGATTGGACGTGTGTTATATCGATGTTTTTGNCGAGTTTTAATGTCTATTTTGTGTGTGGTTTTGCATGTTTTGCGTGTATAGGCTNTGTCTCAAAACTGCTATCTGNCTTTTTTGGGACAAGGTATGGCTTTTTTGGTGAAGACAGGTTGGCAACCCTGTTGTGTAGTTCAGCAAGATTCGATCTTGCAAACGGGGTGTGCGCCAGCGAGTTCAGCCACACACCTATGCTCGACTGCTCATATTCGACGAGACATTAGCGCGACCTCATTTTGCAGTTGTAAAACGCTCTGACGCAGTGATGAGTGTTTTACTCTCCTTCAACACGCAGTCAAAATTTTGCAGTTATATGAACTCCTGTGTCGCAGCATTGGGTTTATTTTCCTCCGATATCCTAACCTGGAGCGCTGATAGTTTATATTCAGTGCAATGACACATAAAATAAGGCGAGTGCGTGTAGAAAAATATGCATATAATGTCAACAAACTTCGCCAAAACGTTGGTTTGGAAACATGAATATGACGTCAAATTGTGACGTCACAAAGACCGCACACCACAAACAAATCGCCACCATATGGCACTGAATGAAACCCCCCCCCATGAAAATTTTCTGCGTACGCCACTGGGTTGATGTACCCTGCACCAGCGCTCTTCAACCAGTGTGCGCGGTGCACCCTAGGGTGCACCAAAATATGCGTAGGGTGCACCACTACGAAAGGGTTCACAAAGGTGCATCACAAACTTGTCACACTAAACAGATAATTTTTACAAAAACTTTCTGTTAGCAAAAATGAACCATTAA
>JGI24021J15306_10012234_pt1 | contig 10654 bp, 8 predicted proteins | sample Ectturendosymbi1_FD_15306 | JGI IMG/M metagenome (IMG submission 15306) | reverse complement strand
CGCTTGACCGAACTCGAGAGGACGAACCCTGACTCGCTGGTTCCTTCGCCTACGAACAGTTTGATTCTGCAACCTGCGTCGTGACCTTCGTCTTAAAACGACCTTCCGTGGCTTCCACAAGTCTTGCCTTCACGTGAAACGTGCCCTTGCTCGTGATGCCGTTTACTTCTGCTCTTCATTGATGTGTTACTTTTTTCTTTCTGTTTTAGCAAAGTTTAGCACATGCTGCCCTTTGAAAGCTATAAGAACGAAGACCGTTGGCCATCGTTCGCGTCAGAGACGGGTCGAAGTTACCTGCGTGGTTTTACTTATGACGAATGTCGTGACGTCATTCTTTACGACTGTGTTTTATTTATTCTGAAACGTTCCGTTGAAATTAAGGGAATGTGCATTTTATTACAGAGAAGACGTAGGAATTCAAAAGCACACACCCATGGACGTCGCAAGGATTTTTTCCAGTGAGGGGGGCAAGAGTGGGTTTTTGCAGGTGGTGGCCGACAGTGATAACATTTTCTTTTGCCACCTCGAGTCGAAACTAAAAGAAACATTTTTCTACTGAAAAGATAACAGGAAATTTCAAAATCCGGTGGGGGGCATTGCTCCCCCGCACACCTTTTTCGGCGCCCATGCACACACTTCGCTGTTAATTGCCACAGCAGACCGTTCACACCGACAGTCTCTGACAATGAAGTTGTGCAGAGGGAACAGTCTCTTGCAACTGTGACAGTACGACACCGTGACATACAAGCACACGCGTGTTTTTCCATGCAAGGTGTGTTTCGCACGTTCTGAATTTGAAAAGCTTCTCCCGGACGTGAACACCAAGCACGTGTCAACGAGTTTTGGCCAATGATATTTCGCTTCAGCGGAGTATCTTCACCCTTGTAGGCAAATCCCCACCTGTAGCAACTGTTTTATGTATCTCTTGCGCTTGTACCCGTTTCGTTCATGGATGCGTAGTTGCTGAAGTTGCCTTGAAATTAAGCGCCCTGTGTGACGATGACGCCCGTTGTGCTTCATCCCATTTTACGTCAACTATAGGCCACTTGCTTTCTGAAATGTCTGGCGTCTGCGAACTTCTTAAAGTGCAATTCGCGCTTACTTGCATTCCCAATTTGTGCAAGTGAGTGACTGAAACACCGATGATTGGCTTATCTTCCTCCAAGACACGCCACGCCCACAAACATTGAGTCCAATGCCTCGTCACGGTCTTAGCTTCACCAGCAAACGTCATGTTCGGTGCCGCAGAGCAACTGTTGTATTTGAAACGGGTGATTTTAAGCAGCGGACCTATTGCTGTTATATTTGAAAGCGGCAGAAATTTTGCAGTTGGGTAAAATTTTATGTTTTGATTCGCGCAAACCGTTTCTGAATTCGTTGTGGTGACTGCTGACCTCTTTCACTCTAAAAAAGCAGCCCTGAAAAAGGGTGCTGCACGTTCTGGTTCCGAAAGTTATTGAACTGCGATCCTCCCTATGATATTGCCAGCCTGTTGGGTTAAGCTGTACGTCTCCATTTGCGAGCGTGCACATCCCCTCGTTAGTTTCTTGTGATGGTATTAAGAAGCGGGTTTTTGAGACGTTTTAAAAAAACAATGGAATTTTTGTGCTCGTCGGAATTCAGCTGCTATGTGCGTTTATCGGCTTCTCTGCTTTGCTTGGTGTTTTTAACGACAGATCGTTTGTCACAGCCGAGAGAAAATTGCATTCGACCTAAAACGCATTGCCAAACGCCCTTATCCGCCATCTTGTCTTGTACAGTAGCAGCGTGATAAGTTGCTGGCTACTCAGGATAGCGGCGATAAAAGTTCCACGACGATTCTGTTAGCTTGTATTGACGCCTCGGATTCGGAGGGGTGTAAACATAACATCGGACAACTCGCGCCCGCTGACGTGAGCTGCATACCGCCGGCAGTACGTCGCTGCAAATGCATGCGTATTACCTGGTGCTTACACTGTGTCGACTCGCATCCTACAGCCTTGTCGTTTTCCAGCTTGGTTGCTTGTGCTTGTGCTGGAGCTGGTTCGTTTTACGGTATGCGTAGATATTTTATGATCTTTTGCTCGTTGTACAGGAGTTCGAACAAGCAACTGCATTGACCGCCGTCTGGTTGTGTCTTGATGGGGGGGAGGCAGTGTTCCGAAAATTTTTGCTTTTGAATTGAGGAAAACTACACGATCTTCAGTTACGTTGCATTCGTAACTCCCGCTTGTGATTCATTCAGTGTTGCGTTACCTGTTAAGTCACCATGCTCTCTTGACATTGCTTCTGGGACTTAAAAGATACCCACAAGGAGAACTTAACTGGACAAAGGTTTAATCGGATTAGTTGCAGCACGACGCAAAAGTCCGACCTGCCCGGGAAAGTCCTCGACAAAAGCAGGTGTTGTCTCGAGGAGATCGCATAAGCTTCAACACAACATTGCATCAAAGAAAGTTTGTATGAACGTAAAAACGTTTATGAGAAAAGTTTGCACAAAATTGAACAATACTGCCAAAAACACGCGTTCTCTTTATAAACACAGTTATATCACGTCTCTAAATACACCTGTTGCGGAAAGTTGGTGAACCATATTTCATGAATGAAAATATTTTGAGAAGAAACTTGAAAAAAATTACTGAAAAATAATGGGTCAGCTACTGTGGTAAAGGGAAAACCCACTGATCCTCGCAGAAACACGTACTTATCACAAACTTCACCTGTTACTACATTTATTGTTTTCTGTTAAGCCAAGATGACCTCTCGACGTTGCCTCTGAAATTTTTTAAGGTACTGAAAGTGGAAGCTTGCGCAAGCTCTATGGCACTTTACAATAATGAATTGTTTGTGGTTCTGGCCAACGTTCGGTCCTCCAAGGACCGCGACACGCTTTTGGGCCAAATTTAGCCATAACTCAGCGAGCGATAGCCAGCGGGGGAGCCAGTGGTGCCCGGCCCCCCATTTGAAATCGGTGCCCCCCCATTTCACGTTTGGTTCCCCGGTTACTGCACACATCCAATACTGTATTTTAAAAAGATTGCCCCCCCTGGTGCTGAATCCTGGGGATAGCGCTGGAGAGTCACTTAACGGCTCATTTAAGAAGCGGATTTTCGTGTAGTTCCTTTCCCTGCTCAGGGAACAGTGGACATCGCGTAATTCAGTTTTCAACTAATTTTTTAAAGACTAAACATACTTATTAACCTGATTCTCTCAGCAGCTGATTTTTTCGAAGCGTTCTTTTCAAGCAGTGCTGTCGAAATATGCATATGTTTTGTATTTTTTGAGTAAGGGGGTTTACTGCCAAGATGGCAGTGGTTCCTAAACACCAAGAGCCAATTCACCCAGGATTTTCGACACCCCCGCTGAGGTAACTTCAAAAACATGACTGTATGGGTGACAATTGCCAAAATGACCATTAACGTTTTAAGAGCACAGGAACATTTTTCAAGAACTCGGCAATTTCAAGCATATCTGACCCGAAAAAAACAAAACTTGTATTTCGATAGGTATAGATTTTTCAAAAACAAACATTTTCCGTGGGAGGCACGCAAGGTGACTCCTGCGAAAAAGACAAAATTCCTTTTGCAGGTGCAACCAGTGCCGGATTAAGTTGGCGCGGGGCCCGTAGCATATAAACAGCGCGGGGCCCAAGTTAAAAATACACTGGAATAAGTGAACAACTGTTAAATCAATAAATGAGAAGTTACCATGATAACTTCTCCACTGTTGAGAAACGTACGTCACAGAGCAGTGATAACGCGAGTAAGTCCTCAAGCCCTCTGCGTACCAAGGCTGTGGAGCCGGTACTCATATTTTTGGCTCCGGAACAGTTTGATCCAAAGAATCAGAAAAAACATTGTATTATTTGTATAGCGCGCTTGCCCCACAAACTAGCTCTGTGGATCCGGAACCCAAATTTCAGGCTCAGGCTCCGGAAGCTTTTGGCCCTGGCTTTAGCCATCCACAATTCCTTCAGTTCCGGCTCCACAGACATGCTGCGTACTATACTCACATTAGCCTGAGTTTTTGGACAATTAATCGTTCGTTTGAAATTTCTCGACATGGGAACTGTCCATTGGGTTGGACTTCAAACCCAATGTTCTATACAAATCCATTGCTTCATAAAACATTCAGTCCGATGTGAGGTATGTTATAAAAAATATTTAATGGCATATGGCAGCTCAGGCTGTAATGGATGAGCCCGAGTAAAGCGCGAGCAAACGAAGTCGAGAGAATGCCCGCTACGAACGATATTGTTTTATTTAGGTCACCTGCAACATAAACGCGAAAGGCCAGACATGGAACGAAAATATATGAATAGTGACAAGGCCCAAAGAAAAGAGCCCGAGTTTAACAACTTAGTGAAGTTGGACTGTGGGTGGTGGCACAAATATACAAAGCAAGCAAGCTTGCGTTCTCCAATACTAAACTTAATCGAAGACTCGGGCTAAGCCCGAGCAGCCTGTGTGCTGGAGTTGCCACTGGGCTGTTGAAAACACCGAGAACACAGCATAAAAACAGGCAAAAAAGACACAGCATTAATACCTGTCTTAAACACTTCAAAACCACAACTTTCCACATCTTGAACACAGAAGTAACATGACTGAGTAATAATCATTCTACAACTGCATTAGATACCGGGAATGCAAAGACAAGGCAAAGCATATGTAGCAACTAGCAAGTTGTCTGTAAGGATGGTAATTTTGTTGCCAGTGCAGAAATAAATATAGCTGTTTAGTGTTGCCAATGCAAAAACAAAAACACAATTGAAATTGATATGTCAAACATTTCATTTTGCATATAAGATTCAGCAAAATTTTACTATTTAGAATGGTGTTTAGAATGGCCTTGAAATTGCATCAATTGTTTAAATGGCGTGGCACGAACTTTTTCCTACACGCAAGCATCGGTGTCGAATTTGCGAGGTGCAACAATTCTCAGATAAAGATCCTTAATATGTTTCAATTCCCACACGTGTTAACTGCTTAAACCTCAAAACCGAAACTGCAAATGACAGATTAACCGAACAAAACGCTTCTCAGGGATAGAAAGAGGTGACGAATTAGACGAACAGAAATGTACACAAAAGACAGGAATTGTGCCGGGACCGACGAAAAAGTGACGAATTAAGCGAATTGACAAATCAAACGATGACGACTTAGACAAATTCTATGTATTTGCATTGAACAAAACCGAAAATACTTTCATTCAACGGTGATTACTGAAACTGGAAGAAAGTCAAACATGTAGAGAAATCAATAGATATACCTAATGCAACATCGGAATACAGATTTGCATACTTGTATCGTTTCTGAATGACAATTTTTCAAACGAGTATTTTATTTAAAACAAATGATTGTCGTCAAGAGGGGCCCCCTTGGAGCGGGTGTCCCGGGGCAATTGCCCACGTTGACCCCTCCCCTTAATCCGGTCCGGACGCGATGCCTTATATTTTTGCAGTTATTAACTTCTGTGTCGTAGGGTTGAGTTTATTTTCCTCCGATATCCCAACCTGGAGAGCTGATAGTTCATATTCAGTGCCATGACACATAAATTAAGGGGAGTGCGTGTAGAAGAATATACGTATTATGTCAACATACTTCGCCAAAACGTTGGTTTGGAAACATGAATATGACGTCAGATTGTGACATTACAAACAGCGAACACCAAATACAAATGACCACCATATGCCACTGATAGAAACCCCCCAATAAAAATTTTCTGCGTACGCCACTGCTTGACAGTAACGCCCTTACTAAAAAAAAACAAAACGTATACCTATTTCGATAAGACTGCTTGACAGAACGCTTCGAAAAAATCAGCTACTGAGGGAATCATGTTAACAGCTGTGTTTTAAGTTTTTTTAATTTAGTTGAAAACTGACTTAGCCATGGTTGTCAACCGTTACCTGAGCACTTAGCAGAAATGGTGCACATGAAAACACATGCCGAAACAAAGGGATTGTAACCCATAGGCCGGCTTTGCTGAAGTTCCGATTGGCGATTATTACCCAACGCCGGGTTTCTATAACATCTTTGCTCGAATTTTGAACACATGCTGTAGTCTCGAGTTGTAGGGCTGATTAAAGAGCATGTAACACGTGACAAATAAAAGAGGCAGATTTTGCGGTCACTGACTGTCCTAAGGTGGCCATATGCGCCAAGTCAATTTTTTTTATTTTTTAAATAAACACTTCAAAACTTCTTTCTGAAAAAATATTAATTTTAAAAATATTTAAAAGAAATTTTTCAAACAGATTTGTTTTCATTTGACAAATTCTTTCAAACTCATAGAAATTTTATCAAAAAAGTTTTTTTTTTCAAGATAAGCAATATCATGGATCTTTTTTATTACGCCATCGAAGTGTTTTTCATTGAAATTTGCGAATAAACCACGTTACTTCAGATGTTACATGTTCATTTTTATCTGTTAAATCAGTGGCATAACCTCACGGTGTTCAAGACGCTCAATGAACGCTTTCAATTTTGCACTGAAAATATTTTCAAATACTCCAACAAAGAATAAAAATTTGTTCCTGGCTTTTATCTGATTTATATCTATTCGTATTCCACGAAAACCTGCCTCAATTTAAATGTTTTTGTTAAGGGTGAACAACTCTTGGACTACGCGCCTGACCGCTTTCATTGAGTTCGAGCCATCGCATGCCATTCACCTTACCCCTCGGTGAACGTCTTGGCTAAAACCAATAAACAAAATGTGGATAAAGGCGAAATAGCTCCAGCAGAGCTCTTGCCTCAGGAGGCAAAATAGACACTACCTAAACAATTATACGGGGCACTTCAGCTAAACAATTATACGGGGTACTTTAAAAAGGGTACTTTTTCATGGGGCACACTCGACATGAGCATGGAGTACACCTGAGCGGTCAATAAAAAGTTGGGTTGCATGCATTGTATAATGTTCACGTGATATCCCATGTAAAATAGGTACTTGCTGACTGCCTCTCCACTTTTTTCACATTCTAATTACGCACTATCACTGCATGGCAAAACAAATTTGCATGATTACCAATCATTAAATGAAACCAATGCAGTAGGCCTATGCTGAAATTCATGCTTTACCATACAAATATAATGTGCCTCTGAGCACATAACAAACATAAAAATGCTCATAGATTTGAATTATTCTGTACTGCATTCCAATATAACCCCTCAAGCTTTACCTTGTTTAATGTTTAAATTGACCTAGTGGCAATGTGTTGAGTGTGCCCCATTTTTTTGTCAGATGTGCCCCTTGCATAACTAAAAAATAAAATGAAGAAGTACCAACTCAACTTAAAAAGAATTTAAAACCTGGCATTATCAAATAATGTTGCACTACCCTGACCACAACGTCACAAAAACTCAGAACAGAAGATGTTGATTAACGTGGGCAAAACCCAGATCTAAATGCGATTTTATAAAGTACGTTTGGGTAGCAAAAATACAACTTGTTCTGTCCAGTGCTCATCTTTGGTAAGTAGATGGCTTGGGCTGGTGATGCGTAAATGTTTTGCTTCAATGCTTGGTTAGTGCATTGGGCTGAAAGACTAAAATGGTAGTATATGTTTTTATCCCAAACACATATGATTTTTCTAGGTGGTTCAGTTACGCCAGGAAGTAGGCTAGTAATGTCTGGTCCATCGATAGTGAGCGCAAGACCAAAAATTCATACATAACTTTACAAGTTTATTTTAAACCTCAAAAATAGCAACCTTTTGGCAGAATTTCACAAATTTTAGTAGATTTTAGCTGAAATTTTGTGAAAAGAGTTTCCGCAGAATCTAGCAGTTTTTCGTGACACCATTTAGCAGGTTTAGGTGACTACCATCTAGCAACACTGATAGGTGGGCGGATCCGGTGATAAGACGACATAAGCAATCCGACTCCAGTTTGACTCGGCATAAATACAAGTGAAGAAAACAACCAGTAGGCAAAACCAAATCCAATCCAGCTGCGGCTAGGCCTACAACTGTGGCTTTCAACCTGGGGTCGCGACCCAGAGGAGTCGTGAACCATTTTTGGAGGGGTAAGGAATAGATATTTTATGTACACAGCTGTATTATATTTGCTTTGTTCGAGTTTTATCTGGAGATCGTTGGGTTATATCAGTTGATAATGGGTCGCGGTACAGAAAAGGTTGAAAGACACTGGTCAACAGCAAAGAAGACCTCACTCCTGATCCTCTTGGAGGCAGTAGGCTTTCGGATCCAAAACATCCAAAGTCCAGTCATACGCATAGCCAGGGGTGGGCCAAAGGGGCCAAGCCTCCCATAAAATGTTTAGAAATATAGTCATTTTGTGCTTTGAGAGGCGTTTATCCAAACACAATAGTGTTATTCGCCTAAAATCAAACATTTTGCCACCCCAATTTTTGGGCTGGCTACGCCACTGAGTCCAGTCCATGCAGGGCACACCTCTGTCCAGCACTCCGGTGCGGACTAAGGTTGTCAGATGGCCGGTAATTGACCGGTCTGGCCGGTATTTTACTGCTAGTTTAGCAAAGGCAGGTAAGTGGTCGGTATTTTAAAAATGAGTGCTTGTAGCCGATATTTCGGAAATGAACAATTTGCAGCAACGGCAATAAAAAGGACTAACACAAAACTTGTCAAATTATAATGAGTCTAATAGTAATCATGTCAGAACAGTCACTTCAGCGAAATTCATTTAAGGCGAAAACAAGAGAAAATTATGGTCAAGTTCATACTGGACATAAAGCATGTTATTGCATTTACAGCTGATATTGCATCTGTGACCTATGGAAAGAATTGCTCCTTTAACCAAACGTTATATCTGCTGCAACCTGACTAGGACAACTAGAATTTTTTTATCTTTTCTAAATTATATTAGAATTAAAATTAGAGCTAAATCAGATGTCACAAATTAGATTAGAATTAAAATTAGCGAATTTGCGTAGACCATAAATTGAACTAAAATTAGAATTAGAATTACATTTGCTCAATCAAAACGACTTTAATTCAATTTCAATTCATGCCCAAATGTCGATTCATTCTCATAAGCATGAGAACATTAAGACTCGTACGTCAAGATTGGCACGTTTTGCAGTGTACAATTCGCCTGCACGGCAAATGTGACGTGGAGATTACGCCACATATCACGTTGAAGTTGTGACACCCATAGCAGAATGAACCTAGTCGAGATGAATCTCTATTGCTGTTATGTCCACAGTCGTTAGTTCAACTCTCTCTTTAATTGGCTCAAGGCGACACAGCATTGTGGCTGTAACACTAAAAACTCGTTCCGACGGAGTTGATGTCGCTGTCATACCCAGGAGTTCTCAAGAAGAAGCAGCATTCAGATAAGGGAAACGATATATGTTTTTCCAAAACCCTAAAACAGGGGTGTGCAACCCATGGCCCGCGGACCAAAAGTGGCCTGGGAGCTGAGGTTTTGTTGCCCGCCGAAAGGGTCAGATTTTCAAGCAAACATTACGATTTTTGAAAGGTATTTCCAAGGACGGATTAGGGGGGTGTAGGCCTAAGGCTGAACGGATATTTTGTCAAATTTCACAAATTTTAGGAGATAAATCGGTAGTTACTTGCAATAAAAACAATAATAAAAAAATCGAGGGCCGAATTTTTCCAGGGCCAGAGGCTATAGCTTTAGTAACCAAATGGTTAATCCGGCATTGGGTATTGCCAATCTCTAGAAGCACGTTGTCTAACACGCAGAGCTTGACACACGCAGCTGTGGGCGGTGGACCAATCTGGTTATGTGCATTTGACCTGGCGGTGCTGTATGGTTGCACACCCCTGCCTGAAACACCACAGCTGACTGACTGTTGTAAAAGTCTGGCCGGGTACAAACTTTTAAAGTCAACTTATCGAGTTTTTCTGTGACTACTCTTTTAACGCGTGACTAAACGTATCTCCTACTCGCAATTACTAGCTAAGACTTCTAACACCACTAACCGCCCCATGGTGCCAGTCACAAGATGCGGGAGTAGTGTCAGCCTTTTGCGAGTGTGTTCATAGTTCATTCTAGCAAAGAACAACATGTACGGACGTTCAATAGCATAATTCGACAGAACGGTGAGTGCAATACATGCGGTAAGAAACAGCCTTTAACTACGGGTGTCAGCGTTCTAGCAAATTAATACGAGGTCGGATCTTAGATGCACAGCGGAGGTGCCGCACGTTGCAACTTTAGGAATATTGTTCTCGGGCAACCGACAGGGTTGTTAGAGGAAGTTATTGGTTAGTGTCCGTGGTGAGTTGACCTCCTTTGAATACCGTAGCATTGTCGCAGGCTTGCCAACTCGGTCTATCCCATCATAACTTCGACTCGAGTATACTCGACTGACTGTGCTTCCCTAGGGGCCCCTATTTATACTGATGCTGGGCCCACAACCTTTAGGGTCTTTTTCTGGGGAAATGTTGAACATACGTGATGCTTTATGCATTACCTCATGCCGGCAGGTAGCTCTGTATTTATTGTTGTTGGATTCATGCTCCCGAAGCGTGCTACCGATGCTGGGTGCTCTCGTGTTCATCTTAAGGAATGCTTGGAGTTGGTGAATTCGAGTTCGGGGTTACCTTGGTTGAGGACCTACAGCAACCTCTAGTATAGTTGGTCGGTCTTTGTCTGATCTTGCGGGGTCATACCGGTTACTGCGAGTTCGTTCTGGCTCGCGTTGTCAGATACTGTCAACTCCT